>ERZ808044.1278-NODE-1278-length-14946-cov-6.394109_pt1 | contig 14946 bp, 16 predicted proteins | sample MGYA00380195_ERZ808044 | MGnify/ENA primary metagenome ERZ808044 (study PRJEB31490, sample SAMN06133423) | mouse gut metagenome | isolation source: Z7_2 | host: mice | place: China: Chengdu | collected 2015-05 ...
ACGGTCAGCGCGGGGAATGAATGCCCTCGCTTCGCTGGGGCAGGCTCCGCGCAGACCTATCTGAACAGCAACGTTTTCAACCATTTTGTATGTAAAAAATCTTTTCATCCTCCAGCCGTATACAGGCCAGTCTCGCTTCCGGATTACTCTCCTTAAACCCATAACCGCAGTCTAAATCATAAAAAATACAGTCCGTCGTTTCATCATAAGCACGATATACCCTTCCATGATGAAAAGGAAGCTCATCTATTTCTGTCGTCGGGGTATGCCCTGCCAGAATCATCCCATGTTCCACGCCTCCGTAAACATAAGCGTCATCCCTGGCTGTAAGATAAAATTCTTCCAGGGAGTCATAGGTGACATCGGTCCGAGCCTCCTTAAGACGCTCAAGGCTTTCCACATATCCGGCATGGACGATAATACACCGCCTCCCGTCCATCATAATCTCATGATAATACGGCATTTTCCGGATGCAGGCCGCCCACTGTGCGAGCCGCCTGAGAGTCGCTTTCTTTTTCTGAACCAGGGATCTGACCGTCCCATAACAGTCAAAATAAGAACAGATTTGACGGAGCGCCTGATACGCGGTCAGGGTGTCCACTACATCGTCTGTCTTCAGACCTGTTTTTTTCGAGATCGTTGTCATCAGCTCCACATAGCAGGCGAACTCTTCGTCATGGTTTCCTCTGACCAGGATAACATTCTCTCCGGGATCCTCTATCCACCGGAGCATCTCATAGCTTTGAGGCCCCCTGTCAATATAATCCCCCGCACAGATCAGCCGGTCAGCCGCCGAAAATCCGATTTTTCCAAACATTTCCCTCATGTCATCGTAATGCCCGTGAATGTCCGTCATAATATACGTGCTCATTTTACCTCCCTGCTTTTGCTTCTGTTATCCGCAGTATACCACATGGGTCTCCATTAAGGCGTCAAATATATGACGGGTTAAATGGCCTGATATCCTGTGTTGCAAATTTTCCCATTCGGAAAGTGCCGATGACGGCTGCGCGAGTCGATATAAGACAAAAAATTGACCGCCAGCTTTCCATAAGCCAGCGGCCGATTTGCAATTAACTCCAAGTCCTTTATCGTTTCATCGTCTGATTCTGAATCTGTCCCTTTGGAAGCTCTAATAACAGATCTCTGGATTTTCCGGCACGGAGCAGATAACTGTCGGTATTATGTCCCAGAATCTTTACCACCTTCCGGCTGATTTCTATGGCCCTGTCGAGGTCGATTCCTGTCTCTATGTCCATTTCATCCCACATATGAAGGACATCCTCTGTGGTTACATTGCCTGCGGCGCCCGGCACGAACGGGCAGCCGCCCACACCGGCAAAGCTGGCGTCAAACTGGTCAAAGCCCGCCTCCATGCCCGCCAGAATATTGGCAATGCCAAGGCCTCTGGTGTTGTGGAAGTGCAGCCACCAGGTAACCTGCGGATAACATCTTTTCATCTCCCCGCACAGTTCATATACCTGGGACGGATACGCCATCCCGGAAGCGTCGGATAAACTGATCTCCGTGATGCCTACGGCAAGATATGCTTCAATGATATCCTTCACATCCTGAACCGGGATTTCCCTGTCCCATGGAGAACCGAAGGCCATGGAGATGGAACCGGAGATCCCAATTCCCGCCTCATGGGCCCTCTCCACGCAGGAGGCAAAGCCGGCAACGGTTTCGGACGGAGTCCTGTTTAAGTTCGCCAGATTATGAGCCACACTGGCAGAAACATTTAATTTTACCTTGGTACAGCCACAGGCAATCGCGCGCTCCACACCCTTTAAGTTAGCAATGAGGGCACGGTACTCCACGCCTTCCTTCCTCGTTATGCCGCGGAACACTTCATCTGTATTTGCCATCTGCGGTACCGCTTTCGGGCTTACGAAGCTTCCTGCCTCAATGACCGGAAATCCTGCCTCCGACATGGCATTGATTAATTCAATTTTATCCTCAGCAGAAACAATCTGCTTCTCATTCTGAAGGCCGTCACGAATACCTACCTCACAGAGACGAACCTTTTTTACCATATTTTTCATTGACATCATCATTTCCTCCTTGATGCTCATAAACTGTCCCAGAGACACCCCACAAAACCAGCTTCATAACATCCATGGCGCATCCGGTGATTAGATTTCATCTGGGCGAAATTCAAATGGTTCAGAATAATATTAACAATAGCCGATTACTACCGCAACCATCATGAATATGCTTGCAAAAACAAACCAAAGTGCAAACATTTTTCCCATAAATTTCATCCATGTTCCAAAGCCCACACCGCAGGCAGCCAAAAAAGCCATCAGTGAAGAGGAGTGAGGATAAATATAGTTACTCAATCCATCGCCATAATTTAACGCGAGAATCGCCGTTTCTTTGCTCATTCCAATCAAATCCGCAACCGGAAGAAATACCGGCATGGTTACGGTCGCCTGCCCGGAACCGGAGGTAACAAAAAAGTTGATTATGGTATGTGCCCAGAACATCATCGGAGCCTGAAGCAATGCCGGCATTTTTCCAAGGAAATTTGCAATCATATAAACAACGGTATCCAGGATATTTCCAGCATCCATTGCCAATGCGATGGAACGGGCAATACCAATCATAATACATGCACCAAGAATCGTTTTTGCACCATCAACAAAACTTTTACACATACTGTTTGGGCTTTTTTTTCCAATGGCAGAAGCAATGATCCCTGTCACCAAAAAGCAGACCGCCGTTTGTTCATAGCTCCATCCCAGAAAAGAGCAGCCATAAATCAATACTCCGACTCCGCCGGCCAGCGCGGCAAGACAAAGTAAATGCCGATGTGTCATCTCTGGCAGAGACTCAACATTTCCCGGTTCAATGATATTTTTGACTCCATAGCAATAGCTTTTAGAAGGATCCTTACGGATTTTTTCCGCATAGCAGCATACTCCCCAGGTTGTAATCAAAACCATGCATACAAATCCCACCCATCGAAAAGCCATACCATGATACAGCGGAAGCCCTGCCATCTCATTCGCGATTGCGGTAGTGCTGATATTCAACATGCCGCAGGTAGAGCCGAAGGAAGAGGCTGTGATAATAACCGCCGCCGCTGTGACAGCATCATATCCCATCATCAAGCAGAGCATCAACACAACGGTACTGAACGGGATAAAATAATTCATCTGGATCGGGACGCTCATGATGCCAAAAGCGATCATCATAACAATAATTGTAATGCGCGGCGTCTTATTAAACTTTGTAGCCAGAATTCTCATCAGTGCGTGAACCGCATCTGTTGAAATAATCATCTGAACGCCTCCGGCAATAAAAAACATAGTAAAGATTAAATTTGCCTGCTTTACAAAGCCGCGAAAAATAAGATTAAAAAATGAAAAATACTTACTGGCGTGTTTTCAATAAAATGGAAGCTATTAGGATCCACCACTTCTTTTCCCGCTTCGTTGACTACCATGGCATACTCTCCAGCCGGAATCAGATAGGTCAAAATGCAGGCCAAAAGCAGCATCACTATCACGACCAGATATTCATGAATATGCGGTATTTTAAACACTCTTTCTTTCATTTGTTTCCCTCCATTTTCTATAAATCGCTAACCCCTAAAAATCAATCTGCCGGAATACAACGCTGCCCTCCTTCATAGTCAGCTCTGTACGTAGCAATTGTTTTCCTTTTACTTGTTTTCCAAAAGTATCTGTAAATATCGTCGGCCGATCCACGAGGCGATGGATAGCAATATCCGCAGAAGTCCCTTCACAAAGGCTGCCTAGCTCCTCCTGCCCCAGGGCCCTCGCCGGATTCCGGATCGCGCAGCGCAGAACATCAGACAGTGGCATCCCCAATGCCAGATATTTGGAAAGAACCGCGCTAAGAGAAAAAACCTTTCCCGGAATAAAAACCGATTTGCTGGATAAATCCGTACTGATTATGTCGGGTATAAATCCCTCCTCCAGACATTTCATCGCTACATCGAAGCTGAAATGATTCACACCGTTTGCCGCATCAAAAATCACTCCTCTTTTCTGATGGTCAAACATTTCCGGAATGACATGTCCATCCCGTATAACTGTTTCGCCCTTTCCCTGATATACATGAGCATACACATCGCCCTTCCGAAGCAAACGGGCCAGTTCCTCCGGCCTTGCCGGCGGATTCGTTGTGTGAACCACTACCGGGCATCCTGCCTCTTCTGCAATCTCAAGCATGGCTTTCATCGGCTCCAGGCCGCGGCCTTCTGTCAGTTCTGCACTCTGGCGGACCTTTAATCCCAATAGCTGATCCGAATACTTCTCCAGATAACGGAGTATTTTATCCCGTTGAAAAACCGCAGGGTTAATATTTTCATGATAGCCTGTCGTCACCAAACCGGCCGGGCAGACATTTAAATATGCTTTCACTCTTAAGCGGCTATGAACCGTTTCCTGTCGGAATGCCTCATAGTTGGCCGTCCCGGAGGTACCGGCATCCACCACTGTTGTCACGCCCGTAGGAAAATATGTGGTTTCACCATCCACACCGAGGTCCGATATACGAATTCCCACATGACAATGATAATCAATGAATCCCGGAGTTACGATGCAGCCGGAAGCATCAATCGTATAAACCGGTTCTGCTGCATCCGCACTCACTATCTTTCCATTCCTGACCGCTATATCCCTGACATCATCAATTCCCTGATAATCGTCAATAACATGGCCTTTTTGAATCAAATAATCTACTTTCATATACCCTCTCACTTCTTTTATGAAGCCCCAAAGGATAATACGCCTGAAATTATCTCAATCAGACATATCATCCCTCACATTCCTTGTTCCGCTCTCCTTATACCGGCGCCGCCATAATCATCATCAGGCAGACTCCCTCGTATTACCGCCGCAGAAGCAATCGCCAATTGACGCATCCATAAAGCCCCTTGTTTAGATGACTTTCTTTTCCTCCAGGGCCTTCATCTCCTCATCCGTCAAGTTCAGAAGACCTTTGTAAATCTCATCGTTAAACTTTCCCATCTTCTGGCCAGCCCATTTCACCTGACCCGGGGTTTCGGTCAGTACCGGGAAAATCCCCGGCATCTTGATGGAGCCGAATTCCTCACACGGTACTTCAAGAATGTCGTTACGCGCCGCATAATGCGGATCCTCGAAGATATCCTGCATGCTGTATATGGCGGATACCGGAACGCCCGCCTTATCACAGCACTCTTTGATCTCTGCGTAAGTTCTCTCTGCAACCCACCGGGTAAGATCGGTCATAATCGGTTCCGGATCTGCCAGACGGTCCTTTGCAAGAGCGTATTTCGGCAGCCAGTCCGGGCGCTCCATGGCGTCACAGAGATGCTCGAATACCGGATTGGTGCTGCATACGATGATGACATATTTCTTGTCCTTTGTCTGAAAGGTTCCAATCGGACAGGAAGCGCCGCTGGGCATTGGAGTACGCTGTTTATTGATTCCCAGGATATCCAGCTGTGCCACGAAATTCTCCAGCATACGGAAGATACCCTCATATAAGGATACGTCTACCTCCTGGGGCCGGCCTTTTAAACAGTCGCGATGGTACAGGGCCATCATGGTACCGATCACTACATTCAATCCTGCCACATAATCCGCCAGAGCAATTGGCGGGCTCACTGGCGGACGATCCGGATAGCCGGTCAGATAGGTCATACCGGAATACGCCTGAAGCGGAGTCCCGAGCCCTGCCAGGTAACGGTTCGGACCAGTCTGTCCGTAACCGGTTACATGGGTTACGATAATATCCGGGTTCGCCTGACGAAGAACATCTATGCCGAGTCCCCACTTGTCCAGGGTCCCGGTCCTGAAGTTCTCAATAATAACATCACTTTTCGCTACCAGTTCAAGAAACAGCTTTTTGCCTTCCTCATAGTGAAGATCCAGTGTTACGGTCTTTTTGTTTCTTCCGAACATCGGCCAGCGGATGCTGACTCCATCCTTTAACGGTCCCATCGCACGGACAGTATCTCCGCGCCCGGGCATCTCTACTTTAATTACCTCTGCGCCAAAATCTGCAAGAATTCCGGCTCCCCATGGTCCCGCAATTACAGTTGCAATATCCAGAATACGAATACCTTCTAAGGCCTCTCTCCCCATAGTAAACTACCTCCATTTTCCTATTTTCTTATCTGCCTGAGTTGCATGGATTTTTGCGCGCGCGGTTTTGGCAAACTCTCTTTTCCTCATGTTCCTGACATCATTGATGTTTCTATATTTAGAAAATACCATGAATATCGAAACAAAACAAGTTCGCTTTTTGTTGGGTATCGAAACAAAAAAGTTGTGTTAAACAGAGTTGTGTGGTATGATGTAGGGGCCAAAATACCTTTTGCCCCCTACATCATATCCTGTGGAAATAAAAGAAAGGAATTCCTTATGACAACTTCTCTCCAGTATTTTATGCTGATTGCCAAAGAGCAAAGTATTATCCGCGCCGCCGAGCAGCTGTACATATCCCCCCAGAATTTAAGCAATCACATGAAGCGCCTGGAAAAAGAATATGGTACCTTATTCATTCGTTATCCTCATTTTTGCCTGACGCCGGCCGGGGAAGCCCTGTATCAGACATTGCAGCAGATCAGTATTCTGGAGCAGGGACTTCATTCAAAACTCAAAGAAATCGAAGAGGAAACCCTGGGACAATTAAATATTGGAATCCATCCTACCCGTGCCCGTATCCTTTTACCGAGAATATTAAAAAATTTCCTGGCTGATTTTCCTGGTGTATACGTGAACTTTCATTATCAAAACATGATAACCAATGAAAAGATGCTTCGCAACGGAGAAATTGATGCATTTTTTGGCGTTGATGTACCTTTTGCTCCGGAATTTAAAATCATTCCTCTGGAAAACGAACCAATTTACTTTGTTGCCAGCACAAATATTTTAAAAAGCAGAGGCGTAAAACCGGAAGGCGGTATCATTTTTCCAAAGGCTCTTACTGCTTTTCCTTTCCTGCTCTCTCCCAATGACAGCCGGATCCGCAAGAATATCAATATGTTCTGTGACAATGCCGGAATATCTCTTTCCGAATCCGTAACTATTTCTGATTACGAGCTCCAGCTAATCCTCGCCTCACAGGATCTGGGAGTATGTTTCAGCCCCAAAACCGTACTGACAAAAATGAGAGAACTAAACCATATCATGCCGCCGGACAACCGGCTCGAGGCCTTCCGCGTAAATGGCCTGGATGTCACGAATACTCTGTCAATCGTTGTTCACAGACTGGCATTTCTCACAAAGCCGCTGAACGGATTCATTCAGGCCTTCCAGGAAGAATTTCAGAAGGGCTTCTGAGGAACCCGCAAAAAAATCGCTCCGGATACTAAAAGTCTGACTTTAGTACCTGAGCGATCACTTATTTCTATATCATACCCTGACGCATTTTGGAGGCATATTCTCTCGGGTTTCAGTTTCTGTTTCAATATCTGTTTCGATATCTGTTTGGCATGGATCCCATCATAATGGAGGTTCCGACCGGCATTGGCAAATCTCTTACCCCTGCTCCTCTTTGTGAAAAAGCAGGCCCAGCAGGTGTTCCACCTTTTCTCTTTCTTTTAATGCCTTAAGCCACCGCTTTGGGATTCCCTGCAATCCATAACGGATTCCGGCCAGACCTCCCGTTACGCAGGCTGTGGTATCCGTATCATGTCCCAGCAAAACAGCACGCTTTACGGCATCCTCATAATCCGATGCCTGCTCCAGAGTCATAAAAGCGCTGCGAAGACAGTCCACCACATATCCGGTTCCTTTGCCTTCCCATGGAATATCCGGACGAACACTCCATTCCAATTCCCGTTCATACTCCGGTTCCTCCCGGTAAATGGAGCGAAGCACATGGACCCCTTCCTGAATGGCTTCCCGGGCCTCCATCCCCTCAAGCAGCGCCTGTGCCACAAGGCAATACAAAGCCGAACAGACCTGATTGCACAGATTCCCATGGGTAATCAGGCACTGGCTGTGGGCATCCCTCACCAGCTCCCTGTTTCTTTTTTCCGGATCTGTATCTCCCTGTACAAAATGCCACAAAGCCAGAGGCAGGACACGCATCAGTGCCCCGTTTCCCTTTCCCTCCGGATTTATCCATCCGCAATCCTTTGCAGGGATTCCTCTTTTATATGCTCCAAGTGCATTGGCTGTCTGAATCCCCACATCGAATACGACTCCGTCCACAGCCCAAAAACCATCCTCATACCAGGCTAAAAGCGCATCGGAATAAGCCTTTAAAGAGAACATCCCGTGCCTTAAAAGGCTGTCCATAAGGCACAATGCCTGTGCGCCGTCATCCGACCAGGTTCCGGCAGCAACCCTCGGATAGGTCTTTCTGAATCCCGACGGCGGCTCCATCTCGATTTCCTCATATACAGGAAGTTCCTCCGCCTCATAAAACTCATAAGGAACTCCCAGAGCATCCCCAACCAAAAGGCCGTACAGGCCTCCGGCAATTCTTTCCTGCTGTGATACCATGTTTTATATCCCTTCCTTCCCCATTACCAGATCCCGTCCACAAAGTCATCGTCAATTTCATCCGGCACATCCGTCCATCCCAGAGGGAAACGGTAATCATCCTGATAAAAACGATGCTCCACAGAATCATAGGAAACATCATATCCTATGTTCCGCAGCACCTCAAAGTCCCTCTGTCTTGTCCTCTCCGACAACCCCGGAAACAGTTCGTTGTAAGAAATCTTTGAAGTAACATACTCTTCATAATCGCCGTTTTCCTGGTTCTCCTTCTTTTCCCACAAGGGAATATCTTCATTTACCAGTTCAGACATCAATCTCCCCAGGCGGTTCAGTCTTTTCAAATGAGCCTTTTTGCAGGGCTTCACCTTTTCATTAAATTCCGGTATTCCTGTCTTCACATACCCTTTCCCTTTTCTGGAATACTTCACGCTCACCAGCCCCGCATCCTTAAGATCCGCCAGATCACGCTGCAAAAGACGCATATTATAAGGAAAAATTTCACAGACAGCAGAAAACTGAGAAATCGCATACTGACATATCACTTCATAAAGCCGCAGCTGACGCTCGAGCCGCGGCATTTTCTCCTTTTCTTTCATAAACCCCTCCGTCCTTTTTTGCACGAAATCTTCTTCTTGCTTCTGTTCCCATCTTCTTTATCTTCCTCTGAAGCCTTTGTGCTGTATCCTGCTCCTCCCGGCAGATATCCAGGCACATCCAGCCCTTCCCTTCATCCTCCGGTATCCTCCCTCGCACTTCCAGAATTCCCTTATCCCCGGCCTCTCTCCACGCCATGTAAGAATATGTTTCTTCCACAACCTGATACCTGTTGCCAGTATGGCAGATTTTGGCCATGCAAAGCATCAAAACAGCCTGGCCAAAATCGGGCCGGTCGGAGATTTGCAGACAGGACTCATATTTCTCTTCATACTTCCAAACCAGAAATTGTTTCTCTTCACCTCTTAACTGATTTTCCACACATTCCAATTTCTCCCAAACCTTTTCCCTGCGCCTTAAATATTCCTCTTTTGCCTCCCCGTACTTTTCCGCTTTCCGGTCATAGTAGCAAATCCTGCCTGCCAGTCTCTTCTTTTCCTCTTCCAGCTTTGCCTTTACACGGTCCCCGAATTTCTCCCAAAAATATTCCTGGGCCTGCTCTCTGCTTCCGGTTTCACTTCTTGTCACTCTTCTTTGAACCGCCAGACATAAATAATCCATCCATTACCTCCCGTTTGATTGTCAACGTGCGTCTTTGATAGCGGCAGTATAACACATCAAATATATAACAAACGACAGATATATGGCATGTCAGTCAGACACCCTCTCCTTGAAATTCCATGACCTCTAAAATTCCCAGCACATAAACCGCCTTCGGAAATCCCCGACAATCTGCGTACCGTCTGGTCATCATTTGTGTCTTTGTAAGTTCCGGCCATTGCCCCGGGGACGTGGCGGCGGAAAACGGGGTATCATTTGTTTCTTCTGTTATCAGTATAATCATTTTTATGGCAGCATGGAATCTTATGCTTCTTCTTCACCATAGATTTCTTCAATAATATCACTCACTAATAAAGCGTACTCTTCTTCTTTATATGTTTTCCTCAAATAAGATGGTACTTTTTTCAAGCTAACGCTTGTGTTCTGCGTATGATCCGGACTGACATAAAATTTTTCCCATACAGCCTTTTCTTCTTCTGATAAATCATAATGCTTTGGAACAATACTGTCTCCGTCCGGGGTAATATAAATCAGCCTGAGAGGTTTCTCCCAAAAATCCCTGTCATCAGAGGCCTTGTCCAATAACTGTCCCATGGTATACAAATACTTGTATGTAGAACCCCATCCCTTTCTCTTTAATAGTTCTTTTGCTGTTTCTGCATAAAAATCCTCCGTACCCCGGTTAATCTCAAGCTTACTTTTACTGGCGATCTTTGAAAAGACATTTTTTACCCTCTCATTCCAGGGCTTGTCTGATTCATTCTGACCATGATCCGAAATATTTGCCTTACCACTTCCGATTGTTAAAAGCTTTTCTCCAAATACGTTTCCAAAAGTCTTTCCATCGCCCAAACAGTGTGCAAAATAGTCCTGCCACTGTTCTGTCCCAATACTTCCCTTGGTTGTTTTCAATTCAACCATATAAATACATTTTTTATCCGTCAAAATATAATCTATCTTCTTTCCGCGGTTATCCTCCCGTTCATCTTCAATCGACATTTCCTTTGTAATAAACTTTACTTCGTCTAATCCGCACTGACTCTTCACAATCCCCTCAATATAAGGTGTCAGCAGCGTATCAAAAATCACCTCTGCCTTAATATTCGGCGTAAAATAATCGTTAACCACCCATTTTTTAATTTCTTCTCTCATAAACCTTCTCCTTTATGGTAACAGTTCAGCTTTGCATCTTCTTGCCCGCGTACCGCGGACAAGAAGCACCGGGAATTCCCCTCTTCCTCCAATCCAATAAACCATACCAAGCACTCAGCTCGTAAAACTCCCACAAGCGGAGCCGATTTTAAATGGATTTTTGCACGTAACTGTGAATTGGCCAACTCTCTGACACACGTATATACAAAAGCAAAATGATAAATCTTGTTATACCACCTTGCCTTTCTTGTCACTCCAGCACTTCCACCTGATACTGCTCTGCTATCTTCTTTATTTTATCTGCTGGCTCTTTTGTTTCTGCCGCGGTCTGTTGAATACTTTTCGTCTCCAGCAATGTCCGATATATCAAAATTCCTTTCTCAATTCCTTTCTCAATTCCCCTTTCCATACCTCTATCCTCTATCACCTGACTATATGAACACATATTTCTGACCTCCTCTCCAATTTCTTCTGATATATTTAATTGATATTCCTCCTCCAGCTTTTTCAGCCGTTCTTCTGGTATCATGCTTCCTAAAAACAAAGTCTGAAGCATTCCCAAAGTTTTTTCTTCTGTGGGGCCCTCCCCAAGTCTCAAAATAACCAGACTCATCAAATCGTAATCCTTATAGGCTACATCAGAAGCACCATAAACGTCTTCTTTTTTAAAAGAGTACCGGGTAATACTCTGCTGCTCTTCCTTTGGAATATCATTTCCCATACAAAGCCAGATACTATAACATTTTTGTAAAATGCCATAATCCGTATCCTCTGATATCTTCTGGATTTGAGAGGAAATCAGACGGGAAAGATAATAGATACCTCTCTTTTCCAAAGGATATCCCGGCCGGTAACGGTTCTGGGCCTCCATATCCACATACAAACAAATCTGTACAGATGATTTCTGGGGACCTGGCAGTAATACCCTGAATTTTACATCAAAAAAGACCGTTGTTTCCCCTGATATACCATCTTCCTGCTGCATCCCTTCTATATATTCCCGTTTCCCTGTCAGCCCCGGTGCCACCGGAACTGTCCCAAAAATTTCATTCGGCTCAATATATTGTTCCGCAATTTCCTCCAAGCCACATTCTGCATACTCGGGAACCACACCCTTTAAAATGTACGCAAGAATTTCTTTAGAAGCCAATATCTTTTTACACGCTTTATCATTGCTAATTTTATCTTCTGCTGCCTTAATCGCCTGTGCAGTATAAGTGTCTTGGCGCATTTCATCCCTCCTCTGTCATTTGAACTTACAATCATCCCCCAAAGTACTCTGCCGTGTGACATGGCAACACATCTATCCGGATTTCCTTCCAGGTTTCTGATAATCTGCCGTCTATTTAGGATATACCAATGGCCCTTCATAAAGCGCTTCTGTGCCATTAGTATAACATTTTTTAATTCCCCACGCAACATCCCAATCAATTTCACATATGTATCTTGTAACAGTTCAGCCTTCCAGATGAACGGAACAAAAAGTTATTGTAAAAGTAACGAAATTTTTTTACCCCATCGCAATGACTTTTCCACCAAAAACAGGCCTGCACCAGATGAATGGATATCAAAAAAACAGTTCTGGAAATTTATGCGGATAATCATTTCCAATTTTCCGCTTTTTCTTTGTATTGAGTGGAACTGATACACACCAAACCATTGAAAACAAAAGTTATCCACCGTCATTTTGACGAAACAGGTAAACTCCCGGATTCGCTTTTTCCCTGGATTTCTGATAAAATCATTTTGTCAGGAATTCAGGGAAAGGAGGCGGCCACAGCTGGGTGGAAATTATGAAAAGGGTATGTATAACCAGCTCAGGAGATTATGGCACGCCTCGATGCCATGGAGGACAGCCTTCGCAGTGAAAAAAGGGAACACAAAGGAGACGTTGACCGCCTGAACAAAAAAATAGACAGTCTGACGGAAGAAAACCGGCTTCTCAAAGATGACAATGCCCGTTTAAGAAGCATCATTAACAATGACAGCTCCAACACCTCCCTCCCGCCACCCACTGACCAGAAAGGCAGAAAACCTGCAAATACATTTAACGGAAGAAAGGAAACGGAGCGTAAGGCAGGCGGACAGAAAGGCCATGCCGGAACGACGCTTACCAAATCCGACATAGAAGAAAAAATCGCAGCCGGAAGATGCAGGCATGAGATCAGGACAATCGGCAAAGTATCCGGACAGAATTACATTACAAAATATGTTGTGGATCTAAGCATGGAGCCCGTCATTACGGAGAGCCGTATTTTTGCGGATGAAAATGGGAAATTTTCTATTCCGGAACAGTACCGCAGTGATGTAACTTACGGCGAAAATGTAAAGGCCCTGGCTGTTTCCTTATACAGTGAAGGGGTTATGTCGAATGACAGGATCGCCGCTTTCCTGAATGCAGCAGGAGACGGGGAATTGGATTTATCAGAAGGGAGCGTTTACGGTTTCTGCCGGAAGTTTGCCGGGGCATCAGGGACAAGCATCCGAAAGAGAAGCTGCTCATTCAGGACGTAGCGGCAACGGATGCCACAACCGTAACAGTAAACGGGGAGCAGAAGTATATACGCAATTTCAGTGCAGGGGATACCGTGGTATACCATGCCATGAACAGTAAATCCATAGAAGCTCTGAGAGGACTGAATTTTCTGGGTCAGCATGCAGGGATTCTCCTTCATGACCACGAAACAGCCCTATACCACTTTGGGACAGACCATGCAGAATGCAATGTCCACATCATCCGATATCTTCGAAAGAATACAGAGGAAACAGGAAACCAGTGGTCGGACAAAATGATTTCGCTACTGGGCGGGATGAATAAGCAGCGTAAGGGACTGATGGCACAGGGGGAGGAGGTTATGCCTGCTGGAATGATAGCTGATTATGAGGAAAAATACTTTTCCATTCTGAAACAGGGGTGTGAGGAGAATAAAGCCACTGCCCATAAATATGCAAAACAGGAGGAAACGGCGCTGCCTGGCAGGCTGAAAAAGTACAGCCATAATCATCCGCTGTTCCTGCATGACTTCGCCGTACCGTTTGATGATAATCTGTCAGAAAGGGATTTACGGAAAGCAAAGAACAGGCAGAAAATGGCGGGAGGTTTCTGGAAAGAAAGCGGCCATGAGATGTACTGCTCTATCATGACTATAATCGAAACCCTTAAAAAATGAAATATGGGAATGATTGAAAATATAAGAAAGTTATTTATGGGTACACCGGCTATATTTTAGCCGGTGCAATACCAGTTGGTTCAGTTGGAAGGCTGAACTGTTACTGTATCTTGTAACAGTTCAGCCTTCCATCTTCTCTTGCTGCCACAACCCTAAGACTCTCAAAATTCTCACACCGTTTGGTGTGCTGAATCTCGAAAAATCAGTACTTTAGCCCATAAAAAAGCACAAACCTGCTTTTCTATTACCTGTTTTGTCTTATTTTCTCTGACAGGAGTATGTACATGCAAAGGAAAACAGGGATCTTTAAAGGTGGTTTCTGCAAAAATACGGTTTACCGTTTCCTTAACAACACGAAAATTAACTGGCAGTGCTTTGATATGTCAGACACAGCCGTATGGTAAGCAAGGATCACATCCTTTTTCTGGATGCGGCGGATGTCCGTACCCCACAGCAGGTGCGCTACATCCATGTGGAGCAGTTCATCCATTTGCTTGTCGAATGGTCTACTTCTACAGTGCGGGACAGGATCAGCATGGTCCGCAGCTACTTCCGGTTTCTGTTTTTTAATGGATACATCCAGGAGCACATAGCCGAGAAGATCCCGTTCGGTCTCACACCCTGTGGACGTACAAAACTCCCGGTGGTATGGTCGGAAAATGAAATCCGCTGGCTGCTCGAAGGGATGGATGTGGCAAACCCGAACGAAAAACGCAACTATGCGATGAATTCTGTAATTTTCCGTTCATATAAACTCTCTCCATTCGTAAAATATTCATACTGCCAGTTTAAACATTGTCTAAAACCTTCTAAATTTATTTATCTATTAGACGAAGTACAAAGCAAACGCTGTATCGGTGTAAACGGTAGATAGTGAGTACCTATACAAAACTGAAGCAAACCTGTATGATAGAAACAGATTTGCTCCAGTCTTT
>ERZ808044.1283-NODE-1283-length-14883-cov-3.790288_pt1 | contig 14883 bp, 12 predicted proteins | sample MGYA00380195_ERZ808044 | MGnify/ENA primary metagenome ERZ808044 (study PRJEB31490, sample SAMN06133423) | mouse gut metagenome | isolation source: Z7_2 | host: mice | place: China: Chengdu | collected 2015-05 ...
AAAATGCAATTGTTTTTGGCAATGAAACGAATGATCCGGTAAAACTGATTATTACATTGGCAACAACGAACGGTCAAGAACATTTAAAACTTTTAGAGTCTCTAATGGAACTATTATCTAATGAAGCTGATGTAAAAAACATCATGCAGGCGCAGACCGTTAGTGAAGTTGAGTCCATAATAAAAAAATACAAATAATAAACGATTTCCGCTATATTAAAAACCAGCTCATTCTTTTTTGCCTGTTGTATCATTCTGTAACCATGCTCCTTTCAAAGTTCGGAAACTTTGTGCCCAGCACAAATCTCCCGCTTGAAAATATTTCATTTTCAAGCTTTCCCTCTTCTTATGACCATCAAAGCCACTGTCTTTCCGTAAGACAATAGTACTTGAAACTCTTCCCGCCTAAAACTATATATCAAAAATACCACACCAGAAGCCAATACACTGATTATTCCCTTGATTAAAACACCTGCTATCCCGCCAATGCCAATAAGACTTGCCAAAGCTGCAGTTCCCAGCGAAATGCAGGCAAATATACACAGGCGGAGCACAAAGCGGATGTAATACTCCACTGGAGACTTTTCTGTATAGTGCTTATAAACCACTACCGTTCTTCCCATGAAAATCAAAAGATGCCCTGCCACCGTTCCTACCATGACTCCCGCTACCCCCATAGGCTGCGCAAGAAGAAGGGTAAATGCCACATTTACTATCGCCGCCGCAATCATATAATTTCTGTCACTTTCAAAATGCCCCAGTGTATTTCTAAAATAATTCATTGGATTATTGCAGATGGACACAAACACATTGAAAGACAGCAGGAATAAAAACAAAAATGGCAACTGAAAATCCTTATTTTTCAGCCACACCAAAATAAAATCCTGTCCCACGACTACCATTCCCACTGCCGCCGTCAGCCCCAGATAAAATCCCACCAGATCTAATGCATAAAAGAAATCGATCCCTTTCTCCCTGTCCTTATCCTTATCATAAACCATATTTCCAATACTGGCCTGCAAAGCCTGAAAAATTGAAAGAATAAACTCCTGAATTTTGGATGAAATCATCTGATAATTGTTTACCAGACCAACCGTGCCAACACCCAAAACTGCTGTAATGATGATACTGTCAGAACTTCCGTAAATGGTACCTGCAATTTTAGTCGCCATCATATTTTTTACATCATACCAGAGATTTAATTTCTTAAAATCTTCTTTTGTCACCTTTGTCTTCACAATATCAGGAAAACTTTTTTTCGACTGCCATGCAATGATCAGATTAGAAATTACATTATTTAAAATAGCTACAATCAGATAGGCAATATAATTTTTCAAAACCACCAGCACTGCTATTTTACAGCAGGTGGAAATAATAGTCATGATCGTGTCCACCATCGTGCAGAAATATATTTTCTGATGGGTAACAAAAAGGATTCTGCGGTATGCAAAAAAATAGGTACAAAGGGTGGCAAAAAGCTGCAAAAAATAAATGGTATAGATAAATTTCCAGCTCTCCGTATTATCTTTTAAGATCACCGGAAGGAAAAAACTGACCACGATTCCCGCTGCCAGAACAAAAGCTCCCACCACTTTATAGATCAGCTTATACATGTAAAGGAGCCTGCAGATCTGCTCTTTATTTTCTGCTGCAATCTCACTGTACATATGGTAAGTGATAATACCCACAATTCCCATTTCAGAAAGAGTTAAAAAGGAAAAAATGGAAGAAAACAGACCATCATATCCCAAATAATCTATTTTCAGGGAATCCAGAAACAGACGTCTTGTCACCAGACTGAGCACTGCAATCAAAAGTGCTGAGCCCCAGATATAGATTAAATTTACAATGGAGTTTTTAATTCTCATTTTCTATGCCTTTCTCAAAATCCCTGATAAATAAATTCTGCCGCACTATATCCCGGCCCATAATATCCAAGCAGTATCGTATAAAACAAAAGTGCATACCAGATCATCCACCTGACGGGAAACTTTCTTTGACTGATGCTTTCCCTGATTTTAATTCCTTTTTCCTGTAAAATAGAAATTACCAGTAAAATCACAAGCGAAACCACTGCAATGGTCATTTCTATCCAGTCAAGCCCCAACATAAAAAGGCTTCCATTCAAAATTCCCCCCAGATGAACAGAAGTAAACATACTTCTTAACATGGAAAGCGCCATTCCCACATTATCCGCCCGAAAGAACACAAACCCTATATTTACAAGGAAAAAGGTTCTTAAAATCCTAAACCCATCCACCCATCTGCTCTTAGGATTTATATGACATTTTTCCATAAACTTTTGAAAGAAAGGCATTAATAATTCGCCCATCACAATATAAAACCAATGCAGCAGACCGGAGCCGATCACATACTTCCAATCACCGCCATGCCATATTCCTACCGTAAACCATAAAATAAACATGGCAAGAAAAGTGGTAAGCTGTTTCCCCCGCTTTTTTCCAAAACGCTGCTTCATGTTTTTTCCAAGCTTCGTAAAAGCGCTTGTCCGAAGCAGCGGATAAAAAACATACTCCTTCATCCATACACCAAGGGTAATATGCCATCTTCTCCAATATTCTGAAATGTTTTTTGATAAATATGGGGTTTGAAAATTTTCCGGCATTTTCAACCCAAAGGTCTGGGACATACCAAGCACAATGTCCATGCTGCCGGAAAAATTCGTATAAAGCTGAAAAGCAAAGCAGATTGTTGCAAGCCATAGATAACCCCCGCCAAATTGCTCATAGCTTCCGTAAACTGTATTCACCACCAGATTCATTCTCTCGGAAATTACCAGCGTCTTAAAAAATCCCCAAAGCATACGCTGCATTCCAAAAGTCACCTGTTTATAATCAAACACATGGGGCCCGAAAAACTGCTCCCCATCCTCTCGATAACGTATGATCGGCCCTGATAAAATAACTGGAAAATACATTCCATACAATGCCAGCTTCAAAAAATTTTTCTGGGGAACCGCAATACCGTTGTACACATCTATCACATATCCAAGAATGGAAAAGGTATAAAAGGAAATCCCAAGCGGCACTATAAACTGAAAGCCGGTGATCACATCCTTCTGCCCTCCAAAAAGCATTGAAAGTCCGTTTATAGTATTAATCCCAAAGTTCACATATTTCAGTAAAAATAAAATGCCAATCTGCAAAACAATAACCATAACAAGCGCTGCTTTTCTCCTTCTGCCGGAAATTGCATTTCCACCAGCTTTTTGGCTTCCACCATTTTCCCAGTCTTTTCTAGACTTTGCGCTTTGGCCCGCGCCTCCCCCATCCCCCATAATCCGGGTTCCAATATAAGCAGATAAGCAGGAAACAAGAGGATATAAAATAAGTATTCCATTTCCAGAAAGCAGATAATATGCTATACTTGAAAAAAGAAGCACACACCATTGTACCTTCTTAGGTACAAGATAATATAAAAAAAGCAGGCACACATAAAAGCATAAAAAATAAAAGGATGTAAATGTAGCTCCCATAAGCGGAACCCTTTCTTAAACTAATAAATACATTGGGCTATTCTTTAAAAATCCAAAAGGAGATTCACATGAATACTTTAAAAATACACCATATTGGCTATTTAGTCAAAAAAATAAATGCGGCAGTAAAGGAGTTTGAACACCTTGGGTTTACCCAAACCCAGGAGATCACCTATGATGACTACCGCAAAATTGATATTTGTTTTCTGGAAAAAGACGGATATACCATAGAACTGGTCTCCCCCACGGATGATACCTCTGTAGTAGCCAGCCTCCTTAAAAAATACAAAAACAGCCCCTACCATATCTGCTATGAATCAGAACATTTTGAGGAAGATTTTGCAAGACTACAAAAAGAGGGATATACTGCAATTGATCTTCCCACTCCCGCACCCGCCATCAATTCCCTTCCGGTAGTGTTCCTTATAAACCCAAAGCTTGGTATGATAGAACTTTTAAAAAAACCTTAAATCTGACTTAAAATGATATCCACCATTTCTCCTACATTTTTCATGGTGACTACCTGTCCCATGTTAAATTTCATGCCAAATTCCTGCTCCACTGCGGCAATTAAATTAATATGCTCTAATGAATCCCAATCCTCAATATCCTCAGAGGTTGTCTCATCATTGACCTCAATGCTCTCATCATCAAACACATCCCGAAACACCTCATTTAAAGTTACATACACTTCTTCCCTTGTCATTTTTCCTTCCATCCTTTCTTACTTATTTTTTTCTAATGAACGATACTGCTGCCGAATCTTCCGGCAATATATTCTGTGAGAATCCTTGATATGCCATGAAGCCAAGACCACAAATCATGCCGGTCCTTGCCGGCATGATTTTGCTTTACTGGGCTTGGCGAAATGCCCGGCATATAGGATTCGAACAGAAAATATTGCCGGAAGATTCCCACCGCCTATTCATTTACCAAAATCACATCATTTTTCTTTTTATAATCATCTTTTATCTCAAACTGCCATACCGTATTACCTTCCGCATCCTCTTCCACCTTAGTAAACCCCTGTATTTCATAAAAATTTTTAACCATAGCATTTTTAGGTGTAGGATAGTAATACCCCATAATCCGGGAAATTCCTTTTTCCCGGCCTGCCTCCACCAGCGCATCCATCATGGCAAATTCCATATCCCGCTTCAGCACCCGGCAGCTCATCAGCCATAATTCTACGTGAAGCAACTTTCCTTCTATCCGCCCAATCACCAGAGATACCACTCCATTATCTCCAAATTTATCGGTAAGTCTCCCATACAAAGTAACATACGCAGAATCTTCTGCAATCTGTTCAATTTCCGCCTGGGTAAACCGTTTGGTGGTTAAATTAAACTGATTGCTTTTGTTGGTAAGCTGGGCAATCCTTGAAAAATGCACAGGATCAAAGTTTTTAATCACTGCCTTCATCTCCAGCGATTTCAAAAACTCCCTGTAATCTCCAAAACTTTCTTCCTGACTTTTTCTAAGGGCATTTGCCTTATACATTTCATTTCGTTTTTTATCGTCCTCAGAAAGACTGATCACTTCAAAATAGCCATTCTTATCTAAAATCTTTATAAACTTATCAGGTGCAAGTTCTTCACCTTTTGTGATCTCTGGAACTGCTGCCTCGGGAATCTGCATTCTCACAATTTCCCTCTCTCTGGGATTATCATCCACAAAAACAAGCGCATCCTTTCCAATGTTAAGAGTAGACGCAATCTCTGCCATGTTCTGGCTTTTGGGCTCCCAGTTTGCCTTGATCACAATAAAATCATCCGGCTTAAGCACTCCGTCCGGGTGCTTTAAACCTGCAATGGCATTTTCCTCATCATTTTTAGAATTCACATTCAGCAAAATTCCCAAATCTTTATGAGCCTTGATATAAGACTGAAACTCCTGATAAACCTGCCCCATAGGAGTTTCCTGGCCAAGCTCAAGATTTTCCGGTCCGTCATCTCCCACAATGCCGCCCCATAGGGTATTATCCAGATCCAATACCAGCGCTTTTTTATTTTTGCCAAAAACAGCCTTGATCATGTGGCATAAATTGTAAGAAAATTCGGGAATTGCCTGCATACTCATGGCATACTTATACATATGCCAATAGGAGGAATCCGCCCATTTGTCCAATCCATAAGAAGCCGCTGCATAATTAATATCATGTAAATAAAAATTTCCATGCGTTTCCGCATACTCTGTAAACATCAAATTCAACTTATTTATAAATGCAATTTTACCATGAAAATCTACTGCTTCCCTATTTCCCAAAAGGCGGTATCCGGGATATTCAAAATTATTCTGAATAATGGGACAATGATAAACTGCCGCCAGCTTCTCCCACATTGCTTCAAAGTGCCGGTATTGACTTCTCAGCTTGTCCGCGGCCTGCTCTCTTCCATCATCAAAAGCCGGATACATGGTAATGTTCCGGCTGGTAGTATGAATATAAATCAAATCAGGTGCAAATTCTCTAAGTTCTGGATTGTCAAACATGGCATCCTGCCAATACTGCGCGTATTCGGACTCATAAAATTCTGCTTCAATCCCCTGGTCTAATAAAAATAAATCCAAAATACGGATAATATCATGGGTAGTACTGCCTCCAAGGACAGCTATTTTTTTCTTTAAAAACTGTTTTCCATCCGCTCCGGCATTTCTGCCCTCAAGCAGTTCCCGACGGATGCGTTTGGATTTCTTTAAAATATAATCACTGTCAAATGGATATTCCAATTCCCGCAAAATCATATTCCTCTCTTTGCCTATACATCAGTTCTTTTATTCTAACACCTCTCCTCTAAGTTTGTCTATGCTTTCATTGGTAAACTGTATCTTTCAGCCCCATTCATCCATAAATACGTCTAGCATATAATTACTTTTTCCATATTATCTGTCACGCTGTTTCTCCCATTTGTAATCAGCGTACAGGCATCCAGCGACGCATAAGAAAAAAACGCGCTTCTGTCAAATTTACTCATGTCAGCAAGTACATAAGTCTGTTCCGACTGGGCAATTATATTTCTCTTGAAATTTCCTTCTGCCGTTCCATAAGTAGTATAACCGGTTTTCTCACTGATTCCATAGGTACCAATAAAAGTTTTGTTAAAATTCATACTCTGCATAGCCACCGTATAATCATCCGGTATCACTGACTCCGAACAGGTATCTATAAATCCACCGATAATATAGCCTCTCATGTTTTTTTCCAAAAGCTTAGGCATAATTAATATACCATTTGTAAGGATCGTTACATCCTTTGCCGTAATATAATCAATCACAAAATAGGTGGTGGATGAGCTGTCAATAAATACATAATCCCCATCTCTGATCATTTCTGCTGCCCGTTTGGCAATCTTGATCTTCTCTTCTCTTCGTTCCATCAGGCGGTGGGAAATCCCCCCTGCACTATGCTCCGGCATATAGATTGTTTTTACTTTCTGTGCTCCGCCACGGAACCTTTCCAGCATCCCTCTCCCTTCCATAGCTGTCAGATCCCGGCGGATCGTGGCCTCCGAAACACCAAGGCGGGTACAGAATTCCTCCACCGTAACATAATCCTCATTTTCCACCATATTAGAAATGTGTCTCCAGCGCTCCAGCACACTCATCCTCTCATCCCCCTATTCTTCTTATCGCGCTGCTGCCTTCTCCTGCAGTTCAACCAAAGGCAGCATTTCTTTTAAAGACTTTATTCCAGCCTGCGGTCCCATACTTCCTACGCAGCAATATCCCATTGCATTCCCCAGCATGGCGCACCGGTCAAAGTCCCACCCCAAAGCCAGACCTGCCATAAATCCGGCGCAAAAGGAATCTCCGGCCCCGGTAGTATCCACCACATGCTCATTTAAAATTGCAGGCAGATAATGTCTGGGCTTATTTGGGCAACAGATATATGCACCTTTGCTTCCCATTTTCAGGATCACATTTTGGGCTCCCATTTGAAGAAAAAAATCTGCAATTTCATCTACATTTTCAAGACCACTCAGCCGGGCTGCTTCATTATAACTAGGCATAAACAGATTTAAATATGGAATTGCATCTTTTATCTTAGGCAGCCATACTTCCTCCACATCATAGCAGGTATCCATTGCAGTAAATTTTCCCTCTGCCTGAAGGCGTTTTAAGAGTTCTGCTTCCCCGTTTTTTTCAAAGTCATTGAGCAGCAAACCGCCTGCCACAAAAAAAATGTCGCAATCCTTAATGCATTCTTCTAAAATATCTTCCCTGCAAAACCGCAAAGTACTTCCCATATTGCATAAAATAGAGCGCTCTCCATTTTCAAAGATACAAACTGCAGAAAAAGTAGTTCCCTGCTCTGGATCTCTTACTATGCTGCGCATATCAATCAAATCCTTATATTCCGCAAGCATTTCCACAACCATATCTCCGTATCTGTCATTTCCTATTCTGGAGCTTAGCATAACTGGAATTCCAAGTCTTGCCATATCTATGGCAAAATTTCCTCCACAGCCTCCCACGTGAAGCTCTACTCCTGTAAGCCCCACAGCATCTCCCGGGGCTGGCATATGAGAAATCCCCCGAAGCATTGTATCACAGGTAATAATCCCTGCGCAAAGTATTTTTTTCATCTTTATTTTTACACCTTTCAATCATATTCTATCATTTTTCAATCACTTGTCAATCATATATTTTGCCATTGCTTTGGCGTGCACATCCCGCGCGGGGTACTTTTTGTTTCATAGGAAAGGCAATTACTTTGTTTCCTATGAAACAAAAGGCCACCGGCATAACTGCCGATGGCCTTCCCGCCGCTTCTGTTCCGCCTTATTATTTTTTATTTTTCTGCCTGTGTCAGCGGACATTTATTTTAAAAACTATGAAGCTGCTTTTCTTCTTTTTTCCAGCAGTTTAGGGAGGTTATTCTGTACAGCAAATACAATAATTAGAATAGATGCCATGATCACCTGCTGGAATGCATTAGATCCTCCGGTCACAAGAATCGTCAGCCGGATAATACTGGCTACCACGGCTCCTACATAAATTCCTACCACCAGATTCACCCATTTTTCTATTGTCATGGCAATAAATACACAGATAATTGCACTGAATATAATCCCCATACTGGCCATATTAGACTTTGAGGTCACTACCCCAGAGCTTCCCAGCTCCATTACCCCATAAAAGCCACAGAACAATCCTGTCATCATAAAGATTTTTATTCTGGTTTTATCAATATCAATTCCGTTCTGCCGGGCAATATTAATACTGCTTCCGATCAGTCTTACATGAAACCCAAAAGGACGTTTGGTATATAATAGCCAGGCGATCAATGCACATACAATTCCGAAAATAATATTATAAGGCGTTGTGCTCATAACCAAAATGGATGGACCAAATCTTATTCCGTTTCCTTCATATAAAATACAGCTTAAGCTCTCCAGTAAAAGCATTGCCCCTACTGAAACAATGATAGATGGAATTTTTGCCATAATAAATATTTTACCCACCAGGTACCCGATCAGTGTTCCAATCACTGCACTGAACAAAATCACACCAGGTACTCCCAGGCCAAGGCTTTTTGCCAGATTTCCTCCAACAATTTCACAAATCAGTACATTCGCTCCAACTGAAAAGTCCCAGATACCTGATTTTAGTTCACACATAACTCCCCATGCCAGTATTGCCGAAAAAATCGCCTGGATCAGCATGGATTTGAACTGTGACAGCCTTACTAAATCCGGAGCTATCAGCTTTACAATCACAAATGCGGCAACTGGGATTCCCACTGCGATCCCGATTCCTCTCAAAGACTTTTTCAAACTATCACTCATTACTTTTCCTCATTTCAAATTATTTGTTTGCAAGTTCTGCCAGTGAGAAAGTATTTCCTTCCTCCATAAGCTGCTCAAAAGTAAAATCAGGATTTACAGAAACAAGCATGTTCTTCATTTCCTCCTGTGTATAAGGAAGCGCGTCAATCATATATTTCTGATTTAATGCTGCATCCTCAGCGCCATAGATAATGGGCTGTACCTGCGGATATGCAACTCTTTCTTCTGCAAGAGGATTGCCCTGCAGATAGTTTGCCAGAATAACCGCACCATAGTAAGCACTGTTATAAATCAAACCGCCTACACAATACAAAGTCCCTGCATTGATATAATCCTCTGCTGCGTCCGGGGCATCTACTGTAGCAATGGAGCAGGTATCAGACATGCCCATAGTTGCTACCTTTGCCAGTGCTGCATCTACAATTCCATTTGAACCGCAGGACAATACAATAATTTCAGTATCCGGATACACATTTAAAATATTTTCTGTCAGGTTAGTGCCTTCAATTGCTTCATAGCTGTCAGAAAGAGTGGAAACTGCCACAAATTCCAGATTATTGTCTGCCATTGCATCTCTCATTCCATTTTCACGGATATCATTTGCATTTCCTTTTGGCGTATCAATCAGTGCAATCTTGGTATAACCATCATCAATGATCTGCTGAACCATATTATAGCCCATCATATAATCACCGTTTTCAATCTCTGCAATAAAGGAAGTATTTCCTTCCAGCTTGGCAATATTAGCTTCATCCACTACATTTCTGTATGCCAGTACTAAGGGAATACCTGCTTCCTGGCATTTTTCAGCCATCAACACTGTGGTATCCTCGTCACAGGGCACTGCAATGATTCCGTCAACTTCTGCTGCAATAAAATCTTCAATACTCTTAATCTGTGCTTCGGAAGCATAATCTGACGTATGTACGATCAGTTCCATATTCCAAAGCTTTCCAAACTCCTCAATGATCTGCTTTGTATGACCACCCAATGCGTCATCTGTACTCCAGATCTCCAAACCTACCTTGTAGCTTTTTGCATTGTCTGCTGCAGCTTCTGTCGTATCCTCAGTTGTCTCTTCTGCAGGTGCTGCCTCCTGCGTCTTTGTATCCGCAGGTTCTTCCCCTTGTGCCGGAGTTTTTCCGGAACATCCCATAACTGCTGCTGCCATAATGCATACAGCCATTACAACAGATAAAACTTTTTTTGCTTTTTTCATTCTTTTTTCTCCTTTTCGTTTTTTATAGTTTCATTTGGTTAAATAACTACCTGAACAGCTTTCCTGTCAAAGGTGATAATTACTGCTGTCAGGAAAATAAGCCCTTTTACCATTCCTATCAAATTATTATCAGCACCCACCATCGTAAGCCCATTTGTTAAAAATTCCAGCATCAATGTACCAATAATGCCTGCTGAAATTCTGGTTTTGGTGCCGCCTCCCAAGGACATTCCTCCTAAAACAACTGCAATCAAAACATCTATGGCTGCACCGGAAGCTGTAAGCGTAGATGCAGTTCTTCCCCTTGCCATACAAATGATTGCACAGAGTCCTACACACACTCCACTTACCACGTAAGCAAGATATTTGAATTTATTGACTGGAATACCGCTGAATCTTGCATTAACAATGTTAGAACCAATGGCCTTATTATATTTTCCAAGCCGGGTATAGTCCAAAAGATACCATCCAATCAGACACACTGCCACTGCCATAATGATGTAAAACCATGTGTGGTCCAAAAATACAAGTTCTTCAGGCAGCTTCATAGGGAACTTTCCCACCAGAGTAGTCATGATGCCCTGATCAAAAAACATTAATGCCCAGGAAACCACAAGCGCTGGTACCTTACAGGACAAATGAATAAAGCACATAAGCACTTCCAATAAAATTCCTGTCAAAATGCATACCGGAAGGAACAATAAATAAGAAACATTAGCCCCCACAATGGCGCCTGCCGCACAGGAAATTGCTATATTGGCCCCAAATGAAAAATCCAGATTTCCATGCGCTAAAACAAAGGTGACGCCTACACATGCTATAATCTGCATGGCTGATTGTTTCATAATAAGCAAAAGATTTGCAGGTGCAATCATCCTTCCCCCAGTCAGAGCTGTAAACAGCGCAATCACCACCACCAGCCCGGCAGCAGGGAGATATTCCTTTATTTTATCTTTGCTTAACTTCTCTATTTCCCTGTTCATTTAACCCTCCCGCGCGTTGCGACGCGCACTCAAACCAATAAGCTGAATACACTTTTTTATTCAACCATTCCTATATCATGTGCTTGATCACATCATGCTCTGTTACCATTTCATCCCTCTGAAAAGAACCTGTGATTTTTCCATTTTTCATAATATAAATCACATCCGACATTCCAATCAGTTCCGGCAGTTCTTCCGAAACCATAATAATGGCTTTTTTCTGCTTTTTCAGTTCACTCATCAGCTCATAAATAGCCGCCTTCACTCCAATGTCGATTCCTCTTGTAGGACAATCCATGATCAATATTTCTGAATCATTTGCCAGCCATTTTGCAATTACCACCTTCTGCTTATTGCCTCCGCTTAATTCCCTGCCCCACTGTTCTATATCCCGGCATTTGATAGAAAGCTTCTCCTTCTGCTGCCGGGTTATTTCTTTTTCCTTTCGGGGGCTTAGTATCATTCCTTTTTTTGCCTTGTCGTAGCAGGTCAGCATGATATTATCCCGGATACTTGCAGATGGCATCATTGCCTCTACCTCTCTGTTTTTGGATAAATAACCCATTTTATTTTCCAGTGCATCTAATGTACTTTTAATCTTCCTACTTGAACGCACATGATAAATTTCCCCTCTGTCAATGCTGTAAATCCCAAAGACCGCCTTGCAGAGTTCATGCATTCCACATTCAGTAAGTCCGCCAATCCCTACAATTTCCCCTTCGTGAATGTCAAAAGATACATCCTCAAACATTCCCGCCTTTGTAAGCCCTTTAATTTGCAGTACCACATCTCCGTAAGTACATTCGTAATCTGTACGGTAATAATTGTCTGTCAGTTCCCGGCCAATCATCAGATTCCGCATACGCTCCGGCGTGATTTCTTCTTTCTCCAAAGTAGCAATATAGTCTCCATCCCGCATGACCGTCACTCTGTCGCTTACCATCGCCACCTCATCAAGATCATGGGAAATAAAAATTACAGATTTCCCTTTGCTCTTTTGCATCTCCATGATCTTATAAATCAAATCCCGCCCTTTTCTTGACAAGGCTGTTGTACTTTCATCAAAGATCATGATATCCGGATCTGCATCCATCACCATAATGACTTCTACCAGCTTGCGGTCTTCAAAAGATAAATTGTCAATCAAATCAGCGCCGTGAAAGTGCTCAATTCCATTCTCTGTTAATGCTTTATCTGCCGCTTCTATCATCTTTCTGCGGTTCACCAATCCATAAGAAAGAAACCCCTTTTCTCTTCCCATAAACATATTTTCCGCCACAGTCAGCCCATCAATCGTTCCTACTTCCTGAACCACAAGGCCGATTCCTTTCATACGGGCATCAATAATATTTTCTGGCTTATAAGGCTCTCCTCTTAATGTCATTGTTCCCTCTGTAGGCATATATACCCCTGCAAACATATTGGATAAAGTAGACTTACCTGAGCCGTTTTCACCGATGAGCGTTCTAACTTCCCCCCGATAGATGGTCAGATCAATGTCCTTGACTGCTTTTGTAATTCCAAATTCCTTGCGCATATGGTCTGCCTGCAGCAATACATCTCCCTTCCTCTCCATCCCTTTCCTCACTCCCTTCTTAATTTCTTAATCAGGTAATTGTGAAAAATAAAGTGGTGGGAATATTCAGACAATCTTTCTGTGAAAAGACTTATGCACCATGTAATCAAGACAATAGAAGGCAAGAGGGGCTCTCCCCGATTGACTTCTGCTTTATTTGGCTTGATGAAATGTCTGGTGCAACAGGATTTGAGCAGAAATATTGTCAGAATATTCGTTCAATTTACTTTGCAATTACCATTTTTTAATTTAGCTCTGTTTCTCCAAATCGATGGTTCCAAGGAAATAATCCATGCGCGCAATTCTCCAACAGCCATTTTCCTTTTTCATTATGATTTCATAGCGAGCACATGCATGAATCGTATCCACATTCTCCTTGGTTAATACCACCGGATGGTCGCTTTGTTTGTGTCCAGCCATGCGGTGCAGACGTAAAAATGCCTTGTCCCCATCCACAGATACATCTTCCAATCTTGCCGGATGATTCCAGTATCTTACTGCCATCCTTTTAAACTTTAAAGTTGCCATAAACTCTCTTTTATCCATCGCACCCCAGGGCGCCATGTTTACTATCAGTTCATCGGAAAGTGCCTCAGGAAGCAGGTCAAAATTTAAGGTATCAATTCCATAAGCATACCTGGAAAATGTCTCCAGTATTTTTTCCTCATCGCTCTTTACATCCTCTTCCTCAGGAATCCGAAACCATGCATTATCTGTTTCCCCTGAAATACAGGGAAGATGAATTCCAAAATAGTATTTCAATTCCGGTTTTTCAAAATACCATTTATCAATAAATTCCTGATAATCTCCGGCATATTCTGTAATGTCCATGCGCATTTCACTGATTCTCCAGCCTTCTTCGCATCGCACCCACCCATTGGCAAAGAGTGCACTAAACTCCATAGTCCTTACCTGATCTTCTTCATGAACCCCTGTCAGACATACCACTGTAGCTGTTTGATATGCTTTGTCTTTATTGATCCTGACTACAAAATTGCAGATCTGGGAATAAAAGAAGTCAGGAGACGGTACCTCCATAACAAAATCCTTAATTCCATAGATTCCATGCTGGCCGCCGCATGGGTACTTGGCAACTGTACTTAAATTACATGCTGCCTCCTTTACAAAGCATTCTCCCAAAAGATTTGAATCTCTGGTTTTCCATGCCTGCACAAACTTTTGAAATGTTTCCTTAATCTCTTCATAATCCTTTCTTGCCATTTTCTCTCCTATCCGCCCGCTTTTAGGGCACTCCTTTAATTTATTTCCTTTAACATTTCCTCCAGCGGAATTAAATTGCTATAAGAATCATAGGACATTACGCATCTGGCTCCTGCCCTTGCCGCCAGCTTAAGTGAGATATCAGGTCCAAATCCCCTTTCCAGTGCCAAGAGGAAAGCTGCAATCGTTACATCCCCTGCTCCCGCCGCCGAGGCCACTTGTTCTACCAGATATGCCGGCTGAAATCTCTCCTGCCCGCTCCAGTCCTCTTCACAGATAGGAAGCCTTTCTGTTAACTGCCGGATATTTCCGGCAGAAGATGTTTTCAGGTAAATTCCTTTGCTTCCACACTTAATTACCACAATTTTTATTCCAAGCTCCAAAAGATAATCAGCCAGTGGCTCCACATCTTTTTGAATGTTTATTTTATCCAGGAACTCCCCTCCGCCTTCCTTAAAGTGGTTATATCTTTCCCGGTCAATGTAGTACATCAGCTCCTCGATGCTTGGAGCAAAAATATCAAGATAGGGCCCGGCATTTTTTAAAATTGTCTTCCAGTCCTGGTGGGGGCCTTCCTCCATCTCATCAATAAAGCAAAAGTCC
>ERZ808044.1287-NODE-1287-length-14839-cov-7.784988_pt1 | contig 14839 bp, 13 predicted proteins | sample MGYA00380195_ERZ808044 | MGnify/ENA primary metagenome ERZ808044 (study PRJEB31490, sample SAMN06133423) | mouse gut metagenome | isolation source: Z7_2 | host: mice | place: China: Chengdu | collected 2015-05 ...
AAAAAGGGGAGAATATTATGACTAAAAGAATACTTTATATAGTAGAACAAAAAAATGATATACCTAAAAATGCCCTTTTATTAACAGAAAATTGTTTTTCAAATATTGAGAATTTAAAAAATCAAAATATATATTGTTGGCTGGGAAATATGGATACATTGGTATCTGCTGTATCAGTATTAGGCGCAGAAAAGGGAATAATATTATTAAATAGATTACTAGATGGAGTTGTGGTAGAAATAGAAAATGAAAAACGTATTTATTATACTTGTAATGCTGTAATTATGTACTGCTGTGCAGGAGCATACATACGTATTGTAAATAAAACAAATATATAAAAAATAAAACTTTTTATAAGATGTGTTCAGCTTGTCAAAAAAACTTGAGACTTCGTCTCAAACTTTACTTCCTTTCTTAAAAGAAAGGAAGCGAAAGAACTTTAAATGGAAACTACGTTTCCTTAAAAACATTGATTTTATAAGGAAAAACGTTAGTTTTCCAATAAAGTTTTTTGTCAAACTTTTTTTCAAAAAAAGTTTGCAGGGTGCTGAATGTCCAGTGGACATTCAGCCAGCACCGACCGGAGCACGGAGTCCACAAAAAAAGACTTTATTGACAGACTGAACAAATCTTTTTATAAGGTCTGTTTATAATTAAAATTTTTTTCAAGAAATTTAAAATAAAGTTATAAATATTTTATAATGGGTAGCATAGTATTTATTTTTGCAATACTCTGTCTGCAATTGCTTGTCCTGTTGGTGTTGCTGCTAAACCTCCTAAGGCAGTTTCTTTTATTTTATATGACATTTCGTGTCCTATTTCTCCCATAGCATCAATAACATCATCAGGAGGGATAACACTTTCAATACCTGCCAATACCATATCTGCGGCAGCAACAGCATTAATAGCACCTATTACATTTCTTTTTACACAAGGTACTTCTACTAATCCAGCAACAGGGTCGCAAGCAAGTCCTAGGAGATTTTTTAAAGCAATAGATAATGCATCTCCTACTTGTTTTCCAGTACAACCATGTAATGCAGCTAATGCACCTGCTGTCATTGCCGAGGCTGTACCTACTTCAGCTTGACATCCTCCAGATGCACCAGCAATAGATGCTCTTTCTGCTACTACTTTACCAATACCAGAAGCAACATATAATGCTTCAATAATTTGTTCTTTTGTTGCTTTACCTTCCTTATATAATGTTACAAATACAGCGGGCATAACACCACAAGAGCCAGCAGTAGGTGCTGCAACTATCCTTTTCATGCAAGCGTTAGATTCACTTACTTGTACTGCTCTTGTCATAACTTTATTCATAAAGTCACCGCAAAGTGTATTTCCTTTTTTGCCGTAATCTTCTAATTTTTGACCATCTGTTCCTACAAGACCACTGTTAGAGCGTAGTGTTCCATCATATTGTTCTGCGGATAAAAGCATAGCATCCCATATTTTTTCCATTTCTTTTAAAGAATCTTCTCTTGAAACAGCTCTTTCTGACATATCATCTTGCAGTACTACTTCCCATAATGGAATTTGTTTTTCTTCTGCTGTAGCTAACCATTCTTTTATTGCATGATAGGACATATTATTCTACCTCCTTATTAAAATATGTTACTTTTATAATACCTTCTACTCTTTTCAGCCAATCTAATCCAGATTGTGGCATTTGTTGGTCGATTTCAATTACCATACAAGCATATCCGCCACGTCTGTCACGATATAAATGCATATTTGCTACATTAACACCTTTATGTGCTAAAAGAGATGTTACTTCTGCAACATGTCCAGGCTGGTCTACATTGTGTATAATTAAGGTATTATATTCTCCACTAAAATTCACATCAATATCATCAATTTTATTTACCATAATTCTACCACCACCCAGTGAAGAAGCTTGTATTTTTAATGTACGTCCTTGTTCTCCTTCAATTTCAATAAGTGCTGTATTAGGATGTGCCTCTTTTAAATTTTTATTTTGTATAGAAAAAGTTAAGCCTTCTTCTTTTGCTACATCAAAGCTATGAGGAATTCTCATATCGTCTGCTTGCATACCTAATATACCTGCAATCAATGCTTTGTCTGTACCATGTCCAACACCTGTTGCTGCAAAAGAACCATGTAAATAAATATCTGCTTTAATTGGCTTTTCTGCTAATAATTTTCTTGCTGTTAAACCGATTTTTGTTGCACCAGCTGTATGAGAACTGGATGGACCAACCATAACTGGACCTAAAATATCAAATATATTCATAATATTACCCTCCTGTCTATTATTATTTAAAAAATATAATAAATTCCTTTTATTATCATATTTGAAATTGTATAAAATGTCAATGTATTGATAATAAAATACTATATATTATCTATATTATAGTAAAAATATACAAAAAATAAATAATAATACTTTTTATTTTAGAGTTTATTAAGTTTCATATAATACTATCTATATTATTACAATTTAAGCCAATTATAGTCATAAGAAATAAAAAAGTCTATTATATTTTTAAAGTGCAAAAAAATAAGCGATAAATGAATTTTGTTCATAAATCGCCCAGATTGTTTTATTATTATATTATTTGTTTACCTAAATTTATCATTTCAATAGCAGATAATGCACAATCATAACCTTTATTTCCTGCTTTTGTTCCTGCTCTTTCAATAGCTTGTTCAATGGTATCTGTTGTTAATACACCAAATAATACAGGTATACCAGTTTCTAATGAAACGTGGGCAACACCTTTTGAAACTTCATTACAAACATAATCGTAATGAGAAGTAGCACCTCTAATAACAGCACCAAGACAAATAACGGCATCATATTTTCCAGATTTTGCTAATTTTGAGGCAATAACAGGAATTTCAAATGCACCTGGTACCCAAGCTAATGTAATGTCATCATCGGCAACATTATGACGTTTTAATCCATCAACAGCGCCACTAATTAGTTTAGAAACAATAAATTCATTAAATCTTGATGCCACCAATGCTACTTTTATATTTTGTGCTACTAAATTACCTTCTAATATTTTCATATTTATCCTCCTTATTTATGGTATAATTAAAATTATTTATTTTTTACTAAAAAAATAGAAAAACATATTAGTAAAATCCTTTTTGTAGGTTTCACCCACACCTATCAACTTTTTTAAAAAAGTTGGACAAAAAACTTTATTGGAAAAACTAGCGTTTTTACTTGTAAAATCAATGTTTTTAAGGAAACATAGTTTCCGTTTAAAGTTCCTTGCTTCTTTCTTTTAAGAAAGAAGTGAGAGTTTGAGAGCAACGCTCTCAAGGTTTTTTGACAAACTATAACAGACTGAAACATATTAATATGTTAATAAATGCCCCATTTTTTGTTGTTTTGTTTTCAAATAAACTTCGTCTTCTTTTCCTAATTCCATTTGTATAGGCACTCTTTCCACAATTTCTAAATTATAATTTGCTAAACCTTCTATTTTTTTAGGATTGTTTGTCATTAAACGCATTTTGCGTATGCCTAAATCTGCTAATATTTGTGTGCCTATAGTATAATCTCTCATATCAGCAGGAAATCCTAATTTAATATTTGCTTCTATCGTATCATAACCTTCATCTTGTAAAGCATATGCTTTTATTTTATTGATTAAGCCAATACCTCTACCTTCTTGACGCATATAAAGTAATACACCTTTACCCTCTTCAGCAATTTTTTTCATGGCAGCGTCATATTGCTGACCGCAGTCACAACGAGCAGAACCAAGTGCATCTCCTGTCAAACATTCAGAATGTACTCTACAAAGTACAGGTTTTCCGTCTGCAACATCTCCCATAGTCAATGCAACATGATGTTCTCCATTTAATTTATTGATGTATCCATGTATTGTAAAAGCACCATATTTTGTAGGCATTTTTGCCTTTGCAACACACTCTACTAATTTTTCATGATTTTTTCTATAAGAAATTAAATCAGCAACTGTAATAAGTTTTAATTGATGTTTTTGAGCAAATTCTATTAAATAAGGCAATCTAGCCATATATCCATCATCTTTCATAATTTCGCAGCAAAGTCCACAAGGTTTTAGTCCTGCTAATTTCATTAAATCTACTGTTGCTTCTGTATGCCCATTTCTTTCTAATACGCCCATAGGTTTTGCTACAAGAGGAAACATATGTCCAGGACGTCTAAAGTCTTCTGGTTTTGCATTTTCTTCTACTGCTTTTCTTGCTGTGATGCCTCTTTCATATGCAGAAATACCTGTTGTAGTGTCTACATGGTCTACAGAAACAGTAAATGCTGTTTCATGATTATCTGTATTTTTTTTCACCATAGGATGAAATTGTAATTTACTTGCCATTTCTTCTGTCATAGGCATACAAATTAAACCTTTAGCATAACTTGCCATAAAATTGACAGCTTCTGTTGTAGCAAATTCTGCTGCAACAATAATATCTCCTTCATTTTCTCTATCTTCATCATCTACAACAACAATCCATTTTCCAGCTCTTAAATCTTCTAAAGCCTCATCTATTGTATTAAATGCAAACTCACTCATGTTTACGTCACTCCTTTTAAAAATCGTTATACTATTTAATAGTAAAATATATTTATATAGTTGTATTTATAAATAAAAATTTTATATAGAATGAAAACCATTCTCTTGTAAAAATTCTAATGTAATTCCTTTTTTTTCTGTTGTTTTTTGCTCTTTATAAAAGAGAAGTTTTTCAACATATTTTGCTATAATATCACATTCTAAATTAACAGTATCTCCTATTTTTTTACTTAACAGTATTGTTTTATCTGCGGTATGGGGAATAATAGAAACTTTAAAACAATCATCATATACATAAGCAATCGTTAAACTAATACCATCAATAGCAATAGAGCCTTTTTCTACAACATATTTTAATATTTTTTCATTTGTTTTTATAGTAACCCAGATAGCATTTTCTTCTCTTTTTAAATGAATGATTGTACCTATACCATCTACGTGTCCTGAAACAATATGTCCTCCAAAACGTCCATTTGCAGACATTGCTCTTTCCAAATTTACATGACTACCTTTTTGTAAACTTCCAAGATTACTACGATTCATTGTTTCAACCATAACATCGGCAATAAAATGTTGCTTTGAAATATAACATGCTGTTAAACAAATACCATTTACTGCAATACTATCTCCTAAACAAATATCTTCTAATATTTTTTTTGCTGATATTGTTAATTTTGCAGATTTACCATTTTTTTCTATTGCTACAATTTGTCCTATTTCTTCTATAATGCCTGTAAACATTAGTATTCACCTGCCTTTTTGACATCATATTCTAATAAAATATCTTGTCCGATTGTTTTAATAGCGTTCAAACATAAAGTATACGCTTGATTTGCCATAGCAACACCTTTTCCTGCTACAGGGGATTTTGCTGTACTACCACCAAATATTTTAGGTGCAATATAAATCATTAATTTATTTACAATATTACATTGCAACGCACATTCATTTAATGTTGCACCGCCTTCTAACAATATACTGTCAATACCTTGTTTTCCCAATTCTATCATAAGTGCATTTAAGTCTACTTTATTTTGTTCATTAGGTAAACATAATAATTGTATACCTGCCTTTTGTAATTCATTTTGCTTTTGTTCATTTTTTTCAGCATAAGCAATAATTGTTTTGATTTCATTTGCAGTTTTTACAATTTGACTGTCTAATGGAATTTTTAGTGTACTATCGCAAATAATGCGAATAGGATTTTTTCCACCCTCTATACGACAATTTAATAAAGGGTCATCTGCAAGTATTGTACCAATACCCACCATAATGCCAGAAAGAGCATTCCTTATATAATGTACTTGTTTTCTTGACTGTTCTGATGTAATCCATTTACTATTGCCTGTATATGTGGCAATTTTGCCATCTGCTGTCATAGCATATTTCATAACAACATAAGGCTGTTTTGTTTTGATGTAATGAAAAAATATAGCATTTAGAGTATCACATTTTTGTTTTAGTATACCTGTGTAGACTTCTATGCCATTTTGCTTTAATTTTTCAATACCTTTTCCTGCTACAAGAGGATTAGGGTCATCAGAACCTATAAAAACCCTTTTAATATTTTTTTCTATAATAATATCAGTACAAGGAGGTGTTTTACCATAATGACAACAAGGCTCTAATGTAACATATAAATCTGCACCAGAAGGGTCTTCTGTACAATTAGCGAACGCATTTCTTTCAGCATGAAGTCCTCCATAATATTGATGGTATCCCTCTCCTATTATTTTATTATTTTTGACAATGACAGCACCTACCATAGGATTTGGGTTAGTATGTCCTCTGCCTAATTCTGCCAATTGTAATGCCCTTTCCATATATTTTTCAACCATAAGATATACCCCCAAACAAAAAAGCCCTGTATATTTAAAAATACAGGGCAAAAAAATACAATATATTATCGTTAAAATTATAACAAAATAATAACATATCAAAAAATTTTATAAAATACTTTTTATAGTAACAACGATAATAAAAAACCTGAAATACATCTGTATTTCAGGGCAAATTTAAAACATCATCACAATTCTATGCTACATAAATAAAGCATAGAAGTTATAGTATTATTTTTCTTCTCTCATCCAGACTATACTGTCGGTTATGGAATTTAACCATATCAGCAAATATTATTCGCTCGCGGACTTTACCGCCGGTCGGGAATTACACCCTGCCCTGAAGAAAACCATATTTAATTTTTTATTATGATACACCTATTTTATTAATTTGTAAATAGTTTTTTGAAAAAAAATTAACATATTTTTTAGTTGGATAATATTATAAATAATAATAATTGTATTTTTATGCAATATTATTGTATAGCATCACAAATTAATTTTCCCATTTGCTTTGTACCAACTACATTCATACCTTCGCTCATAATATCTGTTGTTCTATAGCCAGATTCTAATACAGAAGTGACAGCTTTTTCTATTGCATCAGCTTCTTTGTCCAATTTGAAAGAATATTTTAACATCATAGCAGTAGAAAGTATTGCAGCAATAGGATTTGCTATATCTTTTCCTGCAATATCTGGTGCAGAGCCATGTATTGGCTCATACATACCTGCACCTGTTTGTCCTAAACTGGCAGAAGGTAAAAGTCCAATAGAGCCTGTAATCATACTTGCTTCATCAGAAAGAATATCGCCAAAAATATTGGAAGTTACAATAACATCAAATTGTTTTGGATTTCTGACTAATTGCATAGCAGCATTATCTACATACATATGATTTAATTCTACTTCTGGATATTGTTGTGCTACTTCTGTTACAATTTTTCTCCAAAAACGAGAACTTTCTAAAACATTTGCTTTGTCTACACTGGTTACTTTTTTATTTCTTTGCATGGCAACATCAAAAGCATTTTTTGCAATTCTTCTGATTTCCATTTCACTGTATGCTTCTATATCAAATGCTTCTTGCCCATATTTTCCTTCTCTATAACCTTTTTCACCAAAATAAATACCGCCTGTCAATTCCCTTACAATTAAAATATCAATGCCATCTCCTGTAATTTCTGGCTTAAGAGGGCAAGCGTCAGAAAGTGCTTTGTGTATTATAGCGGGACGTAAATTAGCATAAAGTCCCAAACCTTCTCTTAAACCAAGCAATGCTTTTTCAGGTCTTTGGACACCTACTACAGTATCCCATTTTGGACCACCTACTGCACCCAATAATACAGAATCTGCTTTTTTACATTGTTCTAATGTTTCAGCAGGAAGACATTTTCCTACCTCATCAATAGCACAACCTCCTGCTAATACTTTGTTAAAATGAAATGTATGATGAAATAAATCTCCAATTTTATTTAATACAGCTATAGCTTGCTCTGTTACTTCTGGACCAATACCATCACCAGCTACTACAGCAATATGAAATTCTGCCATAACTTCTCTCCTCTTTTCGTATCTGTTTTAGACTTTTTCCAATCTTTTTTTTGTCTGTGCTACAAGTCCATCAGATTCCATAATTTTTTTGATAAACTCTGGAAATGCTTGTGCTTGATATGTTTTATTTTTAGTAATATTTGTAATAATACCTGTATCAAAATTAATAGATACTTCATTTCCATTATCAATGTCATTTGCTGCTTCTTCACACTCTAATATAGGCATACCAATATTAATGGCATTTCTATAAAATATTCTTGCAAATGTACTTGCAATCACACAAGAAACACCTGCACATTTAATAGCAAGAGGTGCATGTTCTCTGGAAGAACCACATCCGAAATTTTTTGTTGCTACAATAATGTCACCTTTATTCATATTATTTACAAAATCAGGGTCAATATCAATCATACAATATTTTGCTAGTTCTTCACCACTAGATACATTTAAGTAACGTGCTGGTATAATGACATCAGTATCTACATTATCACCATATTTAAATACTTTTCCTTTTACTTCCACAACTTAACCCTCCAATTCTTCTGGATTTGCAATTTTTCCTGCAATAGCAGATGCAGCAGCAACTGCTGGGCTTGCAAGATATACTTCACTTTCTACATGTCCCATACGTCCCACAAAATTTCTGTTTGTAGTAGAAACGCATCTTTCTCCTGCAGCCATAATACCCATATGACCGCCAAGACATGGACCACAAGTTGGAGTCGAAAATATTGCTCCTGCATTAATGAAGTCTTCTACATAACCTGCTTTGATACAATCTAAATAAATTTTTTGTGTAGCTGGAATGATAATTGTTCTGACACCTTTTGCCACTTTTCTACCTCTTAATATATCAGCAGCAATTTTCATATCTGAGAATCTACCGTTTGTACAGGAACCAATCACAACTTGGTCAATTTTTATTTCTCCTACCTCATTGATTGTTTTTGTATTTTCTGGCAAATGAGGAAAAGCAACAGTTGGGCGAAGTAGGCTCAAATCAATGGTAAATTCCTCATCATATACTGCATCAGCGTCTGCTTCATATATAGTATATGGTTTTGTAGAATGTTCTTTTGTATAAGCAATTGTCAGCTCATCAACAGGGAAAATACCATTTTTTGCACCTGCTTCAATTGCCATATTTGCAATAGTAAATCTATCGTCCATAGAAAGTTCTTTAATACCTTCTCCTGTAAATTCCATTGATTTATATAGTGCGCCATCTACACCAATCATACCTATGATATGCAATATCAAATCTTTACCACTAACATATTTAGAAGGTTTACCAATAATATTAAATTTAATAGCAGAAGGTACTTTAAACCAACATTCTCCTGTTGCCATACCGATTGCCATGTCTGTACTGCCTATACCTGTTGAAAAAGCACCTAATGCACCATAAGTACAAGTATGGCTGTCTGCACCAATAATGACATCACCAGGTACAACAATACCCTTTTCTGGAAGTAATGCGTGTTCAATACCAACTTCACCTACGTCAAAAAAGTTTTTAATATTGGTATCATAAGCAAATTGACGACAACTTTTACATTGTTCTGCTGCCTTAATATCTTTATTTGGTGTAAAATGGTCTAATACCACAACAACTTTCTCTTTATCAAATACTTCTTTTGCACCTGTTTTTTTAAATTCTGGTATTGCCACAGCAGTTGTAATATCATTTCCCATAACAATATCTAGTTTTGACTGTATTAATTGTCCTGCACTTACACAATCCATACCAGCGTGTGCAGCAAGTATTTTCTGTGTCATTGTCATTCCCATTATCATACTCCTCCTTTGTTAAAAAACGAAAAATTGCTTATCAAATTTTATTTAACTTTTTCAATAAAGCAGAGTAAATTATTTTAATACAAAACTCTGCTTTATTAAAAAATATTGATTTTATGGATAGTAATGTTTTAAGCCTCAGCAGAGGTTAACATTTTATTTACTGTACTAACTACAGCACGTAATGATGACTTTCCAACGCTACTTGAAGTACCTGCCCCATAATATTTTTTACCATCTTTTCCTCTTGCTTCAATATAAGAAATTGCTCTTGCTTTTGTACCATATTCCATAGAATGTCCACGATAATCTAATATATCTACTGGTATGCCGATAATTTCTTCTATAGCATGACAGAATGCTGATACAACACCATTACCTTCGCCTTCAACATAATATTTTTTGCCTTTAAATTCAATTTCTGCTGCAATAGAAACTAAATCCCAATCTTGGTCAACACTTTGTGTTTTATAATAATTTAATTGTAGAGGTGTTCTAATATCAACATATTCTTTTTGGAATACATCATAAATTTGTTCTGGTGTCAATTCAGACTGCAATTCATCTGAAACACCAGTAATAATATCTCCTGCATTTCTCTGGAATGCTTTTGGAAGATATAAACCATAATTTTGTTCTAATATAAATGTTACGCCACCTTTACCAGATTGACTGTTGATTCTAATAATAGGGTCATAGCTTCTGCCAACATCTTTTGGGTCAAGAGGTAAATAAGGTACTTCCCAATGTTCTGGATGTGTTTTCATAGCTGTCATGCCTTTTTTGATAGCATCTTGATGAGAACCAGAAAAAGCAGTAAATACTAATTCTCCTGCATAAGGATGACGAGGAGGTACATTCATTTGAGTGGAATCCTCATAAATATTTACAATATCATTCATATGTGTAAAATCTAATTCAGGGTCAACACCTTGTGTAAACATATTCATACCTATTGTTAAAATGTCAGCATTACCTGTTCTTTCACCATTTCCAAATAATGTACCCTCTACTCTGTCTGCACCAGCCATTAAGCCCAATTCAGATGCAGCAACAGCACAGCCTCTGTCATTATGTGCATGAAGGCTGACTAAAATACTATCTCTGTTTTTCAAATTACGACACATATATTCAATTTGGTCAGCGTAGACATTTGGTGATGTCATTTCTACTGTGGAAGGTAAATTAATAATTGCTTTATGTTCTGGTGTTGGTTTCCATACATCTATTACAGCATTACAAATTTCAGCAGCAAAATCCATTTCTGTTCCAGTAAAACTTTCTGGAGAATATTCAAATGTAAAATTTGTTTCTGTATATTGTGCAGCAATATCATTCATCATTTTTGCACCAAATACAGCTAAATCAATTGTTTCTTGCTTTGAATTTCCAAAGACAACATCTCTTTGCAGTGTGGAAGTAGAATTATATAAATGTACAATAGCGTTTTTAGCACCTGTTAAAGCAGAAAATGTTTTTTCAATGATTTTTGCTCTGGATTGTGTTAAAACTTGTATAGTAACATCATCAGGTATTAAATTTTGGTCAATCAACGCTCTTGTAAATTCATATTCTGTTTCTGAAGCAGCAGGAAATCCAATTTCTATTGTTTTAAATCCCATATCTACTAAAAATTGAAAAAATTGCAATTTTTGATTTAATCCCATAGGAGTAATCAATGCCTGATTGCCGTCACGCAAATCTACACTACACCACATAGGTGCTTTTGTAATTTTTTGATTTGGCCAAGTTCTGTCTTTTAAATTCACTGTAGGATACACTTTGTATCGATTATAATTTTTCATAATATATTACTCTCCTTTAGTAAAATAAAATTTTGTTTCATGAAATACATAAAAAAAGCCTTTCATCTTCTTACGCAAAGAAGATGAAAGGCATATTCCTTCCACGGTACCACTTCTAATTTATCCCATAAAAGGGATACACTCATACAGATACTGGCACAGCCTAATATCCTGTTCCTGTAACGGTGAACATCCGTTATCGCCTACTATTGTTCAGCGAACCACTCCAAGACCAGTTCAGCTTTATCCATCTTGTTATCTTACACCAACCGATAACTCTCTGAATCGTTTCAAAAACCTACTACTTCTTATCATTGTGTTTTATTATAATAATTCTTTTAATGAAAATAAATTTAACATAAAATAAATTATATGTCAATGACTTTTTTATTTTTTATTAAAATTTATCATTTACATTTTTTCAAAAGCCTGCTCTAAATCTGCAATAATATCATCAATATGTTCTGTACCAATAGAAAGACGTATTGTCGTTGGGGCAATACCACAAGCTTTCAATTCTTCATCTGTCATTTGAGAATGTGTTGTACCTGCTGGATTGATTACAAGAGATTTTACATCTGCAACATTTGCTAAAAGAGAAAATAATTTTAAATTATCAACAAAACGATTTGCATCTTCTCTTGTGCCTTTTGTTTCTATTGTAAATATTGATGCGCCTCCCTTTGGTAAATACTTTTTATATAATTCATGATAAGGGCTGTCAGGTAATGAAGGATGATTTACTTTTTTTACTTTTGGGTGTTTTGAAAGATACTCCACTACTTTTAGTGTATTTTCAACATGACGCTCCACACGTAAAGAAAGTGTTTCCAATCCCTGTAAAAATAGAAAGGAATGGAAAGGACTTAAACAAGCACCTGTATCACGAAGTAATACCACTCTTGCTCTTGTAATATATGCTGCTTTTCCTGCTGTTTTAGTAAAACTGATACCATGATAGCTAGGGTCTGGTTTTACTAAATGCTGAAATTTTCCACTTGCTTCCCAATCAAAATTACCACTATCTACTATCACACCGCCTATTGATGTACCATGACCGCCTATAAATTTTGTAGCAGAATGTACTACAATATCTGCACCATATTCAAAAGGTCTTAATAAATAAGGTGTAGCAAATGTGCTGTCTACAATTAAAGGAATATCATGAGCATGAGCGATTTGTGCAACTTTTTCAATATCTATCATGCTTGCATTAGGATTGCCTATGGATTCAATATATAACAATTTTGTATTATTCTGTATTGCTCTTTCGAAATTAGAAACATCATCTGGATTTACAAAAGTAGTTGTAATACCACTTTTGGGTAGTGTATGTGCAAAAAGGTTATATGTTCCACCATAAAGTGTATTTGCAGAAACAATATGGTCACCCATTTGTGCAATATTTTGTACTGCATATGTAACAGCAGCAGAACCAGAAGATAAGGCAAGCGCACCAATTCCACCTTCTAAAGCATTAATACGAGCTTCAAAAGCATCCGTTGTGGGATTCATCATACGACTATAAATATTTCCTTCTGCCTTTAAATCGAATAAGTCAGCAGCATGTTGACAACTGTCAAATATATAAGAAGTTGTTTGATAAATAGGTACAGCACGAGCATGTGTAGTAGGGTCAGCTATTTCTTGTCCTGCATGAAGTTGGAGTGTTTCAAAATGATAATGATTTTGCATAAATAAATCCTCCTTGTATCAATATTGATTTTTCCATGTATTTAGATATTATTTTATACAATTATAAAACTGTATGTATAAAAATAAAAGATTTTTATTTTATTTCTAAAAAATTTAACAAGTATATGAAAAAATAATAGTTTAGTTATAAATAGTTTATTACAAATACATAAAAACTTCTTTTTCAAAAAATAAAAAAGTGCTAAAATAAAATGAAAAATAATTTTTAATTTTTTATGTAAAAATAGGGAGGAAGAAATATGAATTTTGGTTTTATAGGTGCAGGAAATATGGTAAGCGCTATAGTAAAAGGTATGACAATCGGTACAAAAAGTTATGATGGAAGTTGTATTTATATAACAAGCAAATCTGGTATTACAGCAGGAAGACTTGCAAAAAATTGTTCTGCACATTTTTGCAAAACGGCAGATGAAGTAATTTCTACTTCTGATGTATTAGTATTAGGAGTAAAACCTCATGTATTAGCAGAAATTTTGCCAAGTATGAAACAAGCGATACAGAAAAAAAAGCCTCTTATTATATCCATTGCGGCAGGTAAAACATTAGAATATATTGGTACATTTTTAGCTGAAAAAACACCTATTGTAAGAGTAATGCCAAATATTAACGGAAAAATTGGTGCTTCTACAACAGGTATATGTAAAAATGATTTTGTAACAAATGAGCAATTTGATATAGCAAAAAATATGTTTGCTACTATAGGAAGTGTAATAGAAATTGCAGAAGAACAATTTTCTATATTTAGTGTAATAGGTGGTGCTTCTGTAGCATTTGTTTATTTATATATAGATGCTTTGTCAAGAGCGGCATTAAAAGCAGGTATGCCTAAAAAGCAGGCATTGGAAATTGCAGCACAAACAGTTTTAGGAAGTGCCAAAATGATATTAGAAAGTGGAGAACACCCTTGGGCGTTGATAGACCAAGTATGCTCTCCAGGTGGAACAACAATAGAGGGAATTTGCTCATTAGAGCAGAATGGTTTTGAAAGTACTATTATAAATGCTTTTGATGCTGTATTACAAAAAGATAAATGGATTGGTGAAAAAAAATAGGGAGGAAAATTATGTCATCTTCATTAGAATATGTTCAATTTGTAGCAGAACAATTATCAGAATTGGAAGAAATCTCTTATAGAAAAATGTTTGGAGAATATGCTTTTTATTATAAAGGAAAAGTATTTGGAGGTGTATATGATAATCGATTTTTAATAAAAGTAACAGTACAAGGAAAAAAACTTTGCACAGGTTTTGAGGAACAATTGCCTTATGAAGGTGCAAAACCTATGATTTTTATAAATGAGTTAGATGATAAAGATTTTTTGAAAAATTTGGTAGAAGTGATATGGCAAGCGCTTCCTTTTCCCAAAAAGAAAAAATAGTTTTTTACAATGTAAACAAATAAATAATGAGTTTTAATATAAAAATTCAGTTTTTGATGATATTAATTACTCCATAATTTTGTAAAAGTATTCCTGTTGATACACTTTTAATTTTGTCATCAATATCTATTTTAGCAATATGCAAAATTATTAAGCTATAAATTATGCATATTCACAAAAATTGACTATTTTTTCATATAGATAAATAATA
>ERZ808044.1289-NODE-1289-length-14819-cov-4.169651_pt1 | contig 14819 bp, 11 predicted proteins | sample MGYA00380195_ERZ808044 | MGnify/ENA primary metagenome ERZ808044 (study PRJEB31490, sample SAMN06133423) | mouse gut metagenome | isolation source: Z7_2 | host: mice | place: China: Chengdu | collected 2015-05 ...
GCCACTGACTTCCCTAGAAGGAAGTTGACGCCGCCGCTGATCATCCGTGCTTTCTCCAAGTCATCCCCGGTGAGAAAGCCGGCATAGTCAAAGCCGTGGAACAGATCACGGCAAACCTCCAGCTTTTCCAGGAACTTGGGATAGGCAGCCTTCCCCACATCGGGATCGCCGTAGTTTTTCTTGTCACGGACCGTGTAGTCGTTCATAGCCTTTTTCAAAGCCGAGGCGATCCCCACATAATCGACCACCAGTCCGCCTTCTTTGTCCCGGAAGACGCGGTTTACCCGCGCGATGGCCTGCATCAGATTGTGCCCGGACATGGGCTTGTACACATACATGGTGGCCAGGGACGGCACATCAAAGCCGGTCAGCCACATATCCACCACGATGGCAATTTTCAAGGGGGAATCGTTGTCCTTGAATTTCCGGGCCAGGTCGTCCTTGTGGGCTTTATTGCCGATGATCTGACGCCATTCCTCCGGGTCGTTGTTTCCCTGGGTCATGACCACCGCGACCTTCTCGGTCCAGGCGGGGCGCAGCTCCAGAATCCGTCGGTATATCTTCACAGCGATGAGGCGGGAGTAGGCCACGATCATCGCCTTGCCTGTCAGCAGATCCGCCCGGTAATTCTCGTAGTGATCCAAGATGTCGCAGACCAGGGAATCGATGGTCTCGTCCGCACCCAGGATGGCCTCCATCTGGCCCAATTCTCTTTTACTTTTCTCGATGACATAGGGGTCCGCGCTCTCGGCCATGAGGTCATATTCCTGGTCGATCAGGCGCAGGGTGTTCTCATCCAGCTTCAGGTGGATGACCCGGCTCTCATAGTAGACCGGACGGGTGGCTCCGTCCTCCACGGCCTGGGTCATGTCGTAGATGTCGATGTAGTCGCCGAACACTTCCCGTGTGCTGCGGTCCTTGGAGGAGATGGGGGTTCCGGTAAAACCGATGTAAGTCGCATTGGGAAGGCTGTCCCGGATGATGCGGGCGGTGCCGATGGAGGTGTGGACCTCCAGCTCACCCCTGTCGTTCTGCCTGGTGACCACCTTTTCGGCCAGGCCATACTGCCCACGGTGGGCCTCGTCCGCCATGACCACGATATTCCGCCGCTCAGACAGGGGCTCGCCAGTTTCCTCAAACTTCTGCATGGTGGTAAAGATGATGCCGTTGGCATGCCGGCCCGCCAGCAGATCCTTCAAGTTCTGCCGGCTTTCGGCCTGCTGGGGCGTCTGACGCAAAAAGTCCTTACAGCGGGAAAACTGCCCGTAGAGCTGATTGTCCAGGTCGTTGCGATCTGTGATGACCACGATGGTGGGACTCTCCAGCGCCCCCTGTAAATAATGGGCATAAAAGACCATGGACAGGGATTTTCCGCTGCCCTGAGTGTGCCAGAACACGCCGCCCTTACCGTCCGTCACGGTGGCGTGTCTGGTGGATTCGATGGCTTTCTTCACGGCGAAATACTGGTGGTACGCCGCCATCACCTTGAAGGTGTTCTGCCCATCCACATTAAAGCAGATAAAGTTTTTCAGAATGTCCAGAAAGCGCGCCTTTTCAAACATCCCCTCAAAGAAGGTGTCGAACTGGGCGTACTGGGTATTCTCATAGCTGCCGTCCCTGGTCTTCCACTCCATGAAGCGGTCCTCGCCGGAGGTGATGGTGCCCGCCCTGGAGGTGGTCAGATCGCTCATGACGCAGACCTGGTTGTAGACAAACAGGGAGGGGATCTCATACATATAGTTGCGCAGCTGCCGGTAGGCTGCGGATGCGTCTGTCTCCTCCCGGGAAGGAGATTTCAGTTCCACCACCACCAGGGGCAGGCCGTTAACGAACAGCACTACATCCGGGCGCTTCTCCGAGTTCTCCACGATGGTCCACTGGTTGACAACGGTAAAATCATTGTTGGCGGGGTTGCGGAAGTCGATGAGATAGACCAGAGCGGAACGTTCTTCCCCGTCTACAAAGTATTTGACGGGCACGCCGGTCTGCATATAGTCCGTGAAGGTCATGTTTTTCTGGAGCAGGGTGCCGGTCTCGAAGGTTTTTATCATGTAGACAGCCTCATTCAGCGCCTCCATGGGGAGCCCCGGGTTGATGCGCTGTAAGGCGGGGAACAGCAGGTCCTCATAGAGCGGGACATGGTAGTCCCGCTCTATGTCCGGGCCGTAGGCGTAGGAGTAACCCAATACATCGGTGAACAGCTTGCGAACTGCGTTTTCGTAATTGGATTCGGTGAACGACATAGAGATTCCCCATTTCAAATCCGCAATTTTCTATACCCAAAAATCAATGGTTATACATTTTGATGAGTCCTTCAGCAAATGCATATGCAAATTTTCGGAGGAGTGAAATTTCCACCTCGATTCGAAAGCCCACTGTTGGTTTCTGCTGGATGAAGTCATGAAAGTACAGTACAGATATTTCCTTATTCCTATCAGCATGAGGCTCAACATGCCCATGGGAAATAGCGTTGCGAAAATGATAAACGGTGCTTTCCAAATTTACTTTCTTATGCTGGCCAGTATAAGTGTTTTCCATTACACCCGAGCTAAGATCGTCAATTATCTTTTGGTCAATTTCAACCTTACGAATTTTCTCCTCGTCTTGCTCCTGCGGAAACACAATCAATCCCAGGAACGAATTTATCAACTGTGTAACTTCGTATGTACTTCTTCCTTCCTTTTCGGCTTCTTCGATATACTTCAAATTCTCAAGAGTCCTCTCAACGAAATCTTTAGTGAACTCATGATACATACTCATGTTTACTCCTCCCTTAAACGATAATTTAGCGGCTCAAAGCCGGATGTCGGAGACATCAATCTCGCCAGAAATGAGCTTTGGCAATAGCGAATCTCGTAGCACAGTCAAACGCTCGTTCTCAAGAAGGTTATTCTCGATTTGAGGTATAACAGACCAAGCAAAATTAGCAAATGCTTGAAGTGCTTGCTCATTTGCGAGAGGGATTTCAAACGCTGCAATCGTCTTTGTTGTTAAGCTACCTCGAATGCTACTTGAATCTGAGATCGCACGAAGTTCGTCGTATCGGTTGGCCAGATTCCAAAACAGATACGGCAAAATATTCCTCTCGGAGTTGATGACGATTACGGATTGATTGACATAGGTATCGATTAAAAGCATAGATGTCTGACCTCTCGTGAAACCTTGACCGGCAGATGCCATGACAATATCGTATTTTGCAGCCAGTTTGGTAGATGAATTGTCAATGCCAGCTTGCGTAATGGTCTTCTCTGTTGAGATCACAAAACGATTCCGCGTTTCACCGGACGAAAACCATCCAAATGCGCCATTCCAATAAGTAGCATTTGATGTGGTTGGGGTCCCATCGCTGTATATGCGTTCAGCATAGTTGCCAACGGTGGTCATTTCGCATTCATTGTCCTTGAAAAGTGATGTGTAGTAGGTGTTGACCATCTCATATAAATTATCGTTTAGCTTTTGATTACACTCGATTTTGTCATTTATAGACTCAATGACACTTGCTATCCGTCTTTGCTCATCATAACTTGGAAGTTGAATGCGTATCTTTCTAAAGTTCTTCAATGGCTGTGACAAAGCAGGCACACCGGTTTGATTTTCAAAAGCCAGTATTTTACTTTGTCCCTCATTTGTGTGAAAGTAAAACACAAGATATGGCACATAAACATGGGATGTATCAAGCGAAATACGAAATTGACGTTGTGAGCATAGGTATTCTTCAAACATAGAATCATTTGGAATATACGCAATCTGCCCCAAAGTTCCGCTTATAGTTACGACCACATCACCTCGACGCGCAATCGATCTACCGAGGGAGCGAGCCTTTTCCTCTGTAACGAATTTGGTTAAGTTATCTGTGACTTTGAAGCCTTTAAGATTTGCCCCATCAATAATAGGAAAACCGTAGGGAACAAAGCAGCTTACTTTTAAGTTCGAGCCGAACGGACCTGCTGCAATATCAGTAATCACCGATGATAATTCTATATTGTTGAACATCATAATCACCATCCTATCCGATGTATTTTCTGTGTGCCAGCTTCACATTTTGTTGTTTCACCATCGCATAGTGCATGGTGGTGTCAATCTTCTGATGCCCTAAGAGCTGCTGGACTTGTTCTATGGGCATTCCTTTATCGATGGCCGTAGTTGCCATTGTCCGCCTGAATTTGTGCGGATGGACTTTGGGAATATGCAATTTCCGGCCAAGCTCCCGCAGCCGTGTTTCCACGCCGCCAATCTGAAATCGCGTATAGGGAGTCCGCAGAGAGACAAACAGCGCGGGGTTATCGTCCCGTCGGCTTTCCACATAGTTTTGCAGATGGATCTTCGTCCTGGCGTCAAAATAGACCAGCCGCTCCTTGTTGCCCTTGCCCAAAACCACACATTCCCGCTCGGTGAAGTTGATGTCCTCACGATTCAATGTGACCAGTTCCCCAACACGCATCCCGGAGGATGACAAAAGATCGATGATTGCCAAATCTCTTGCCGTGGTACAGTGATCCCGCATGAGTTCCAGGGCCTCGTCGGTATAGGTATCTTTGATCACCTTGGCTGTTTTCACCTTGTGGATGCGGCGGATAGGGCTTTTGACGATATAGTCTTCATCCTCTAACCAAGAAAAGAAACTGGACAGAATGCGCCGGATGTTGTCAATGGTCACTTTGCTGGACCCTCGTTCGTTCTGATAATCCGTCAAATATCGGCGCAGATCATCCGTCACGATCTGCTGCGGGGGCCTGTCAATGGCCGCCAGCATGGTCATGATGGTTTTTCTGTAATAGGACATAGTCTTCTCGGAGCAGCCCTCCGTCCGCTTGGCCGTGATAAACGCTGCCACGGCATCGTATGGCTTGTCCGGCTTGGCCTCTGATTTTTCGCAAACCGTGAAGCCATGCAGAGAGTGCTCTAAGCTTTCCCGGAGCCGAAGCATCTGCTCGTTGTTGAGATAAGGCAGCATCTGTTGCTGGATTTCGTGTATCAGTCTCTCTTTCACAGTCGTACCTCCTGTCATGCAGAGAACGACAGCAGTGGCAGTTCTTCTAAAAATCAACTCTCGCCACTGGTGAGAGAAATGTAATCAGTGTCAAATTTTCATTAAAACGCTTGTTTCCGAAAAGCGAATTTCTTCCTTGCTTTCTTTATCTTCTACATCGAACCCACTATATTTTTAGAGCTTTCATTATAATGGGTGATGTAGACTGTTTTACCAAATGTCAATACAACGACTGAACCAACATCATATTTCACGATCATTAAATCTCCTTTCACATATTTGGAAGCTAAACGATAATTTAGAGCAGCAAGCGAAGTCGCTATATGAGGAAATGTTCCTCAACAATCCCGATGCAGACATGGTATCAGGAACTTTGAGTGACATCGCAACAATTACAATGGGGCAATCCCCGAGCGGTAGTAGTTATAATGAAGATTCCGTCGGCGAAGTTTTCTATCAAGGACGAGCTGAATTTGGGTTTCGTTTTCCTACACGCCGCTTATTTACAACCGAGCCCAAGCGTATGGCAGAACCCGGAGATGTACTACTCAGTGTTCGTGCACCTGTTGGTGATCTGAATGTAGCCTATGAGAAGTGTTGCATTGGACGGGGATTAGGTGCAATCCACAGCAAGACCGGGGACAGCTCTTTTATGCTATACACAATGTTTGCGCTCAAACCGCAACTTGATGTTTTCAACGGCGAAGGTACTGTTTTTGGTTCAATAAACCGGGATGGATTGAGTAATCTGCCAGTCAATATCCCATCAGCAGAAGAAATCGCAAAGTTTGAGGCTGTTGTTCGGCCAATGGATAATCTCATTCGGGCTAATTATGAGGAAATCTGCCGCTTACAATCTACCCGGGATAGCCTCTTACCCAAACTGATGTCTGGCGAGATTGATGTCTCTGACATCCAGCTCTAAGCCGCTAAATTATCGTTTATCTTCCCGTTTGTTTCAATCTGCGCATCAAGACTCCTAAGCAGTTTGGCTATGCGATTTTGGGTGTTCAAATCGAAGTCTGGAACATCATATTGCATGATTGCTTTTTTATCACCTCTCGGCATTTTTGTTCCCTTTGAAGTTGCAGTAGCATAATTGAAGAAAACATCATTTGCCAAAACATAGTATAAAAAGGTAGGAACACAACCTTTTTTTGCTCGGAACACAAGCACATCATTTGAACAGCCGCCATCATATTCTGCTTGCCATATTTTCTTGAAATAAGGACGAATGTTTGAAACTAAGACATCACCTTTTATGTATTGCTGAGTAAACGATACAGACGGCAGTGAACTCGCATCAACGACACCACCTTTACTTGGCATCATATTCTCCGTAGAAATATAAGTGTGAGCAGTTAATGTCTCAACAGCTATTTTTCCTTTCGCATAATCACACAGGCAAGCAAGCTTAGATGTCATACCCAATCGCCCCCAGCCTCTCCTTAATTTGCGCCTCCAACTCATGAGACTTTGCAAACAGCTCAGACAGCTCCGAGGTCAGCCGCCCCATCTTTTCCTCGAAAGGTTCGCCGTCATCCTCCTGCTCCTCGATGCCTACATACCGGCCAGGGGTGAGGATATAGTCCTGTTTGGCAATTTCCTCGGTGGTGGCCACCCCACAGAATCCCTTGACGTCCTCCAGCGTGCTGTCCACAAAGGCGTTGTAGGTGGCGGCAATCTTCTGAATGTCCGCATCCGTCAGCTCCCGCAGTTTGCGGCTTACCATGGTGCCCATCTTCCGGGCGTCAATGAACAGCGTCTTGCCCTTTTGCTTCTTGTTCTTGGCAAGGAACCAAAGCGACACTGGAATCTGCGTTGTGTAGAACAGTTGGGGCGGCATGGCGACGATACAGTCCACCAGATCGTCCTCGATGATGTTTTTTCGGATCTCGCCCTCGCCGCCGGACTGGGAGGACAGGGAGCCGTTGGCCAGCACCATGCCGATGCGCCCACCCGGGGCCAAGTGCCAGATCATGTGCTGGAGCCACGCGAAGTTGGCGTTGCCGGCGGGCGGCGTACCGTACTTCCAGCGCACATCGTCCAGCAGCTTCTCCTGCCCCCAGCCGGAGAGGTTGAAGGGCGGATTAGCCATAATATAGTCGGCCTTGAGCTGGGGGTGGCAGTCGTTGAAAAAGGTGTCAGCGTTGAATTTCCCCAGGTCCGCCTCGATTCCCCGGATGGCCAGATTCATCTGGGCCATCTTCCAGGTGGTAGGGTTGGAGTCCTGACCAAAGACGGAAATCTTATTGATGTTGCCGCCGTGGTTTTCCACAAACTTTGCAGACTGCACAAACATTCCACCGCTGCCGCAGCAGGGACCATAGACCCGCCCATTGAACGGCTGCAGCACCTCTACCAGTGTGCGGACCACACAGGAGGGCGTGTAAAATTCTCCCGCCAGTTTACCCTCCTGCTCCGCGAATTTGGCCAGGCAGTATTCGTAGGTTCGGCCCAGAGGATATCCTTACTCTCGCCGTGCTCGATCATCTGGATATTGGTGAACAGATCGACTACTTCCCCCAGCCGGCGCTTGTCCAGCTCTGATCGGGCAAAGTTTTTGGGCAGAATATCCTTGAGCCGCTTGTTTTCTTTCTCAATGCTGCGCATGGCATCGTCAATCACAGTGCCAATCTCCGGCGTGTGGGCGGCGGAAGCAATCACCTCCCACCGGGCGTTCTCCGGCACGAAAAAGATGTTTTCTGCGGTATATTCGTCCTTGTCCTCCTCGAAACCCGCGCCTTCCTCTTTGAGTTCCTGATACTTGGCGTCAAAGCGATCTGAAATGTATTTCAAGAAAATCAGACCCAAAACCACGGATTTATACTCGGATGCGTCTATGTTGCCGCGCAGAACGCAGGCTGCATCCCAAATCTGCTTTTCAAAGCCGATGTTGCTGCTGTTGGTCTCTGCCATGTGAGCTCCTCCTGTTTATCTCATTATCTTTTTATTGTTTTTCCCATGACTCCAGCATCCTCCGCACCTCTCTGTCAAAGTCGGAGACAATCTTCTGGGTCCTGTTGAAGGCGTCGTACTCCTCGTCCGCCTTGGCGATGGCCTTCTGATGAGAGACGCTGCCCTTGTCCTTCAAAATATCATATCGACGGAAGGCCAGAAACTCGTTGACGCTAGCGGAGAATTCCTCCATGGTGAAGGTATTCTCCCGCTCGATCAGGTCCTCGATATAGTCGAAGTATCCGCTCACCACCCGCTCCACGCTCCAGCTGACGGATCTGCCGCTCGGTCAAATAGTTCTTGGCGATTCGGGCATCGGACTTCAGGATGCGCCCGTCCGGGGCGTTCTTCCATGTGGTCAGCCCCATGTTGGGTTTTGTGCGGTCCGCGCCCGCGTAAACGATCTCCACCCCGGTATGCCCAGTGATGGCGTAGTGAAATTTGTTCTGTACCATGGCGTAAAACTCCCAGGTGGTGGGCGCCTGAGGGTCGTAGTCGGTACTGCACTCGGCGTAGATATCGGTGATCTGCTGCCAGATGCGGCGCTCGCTGGCCCGGATCGAACGGACACGCTCCAGCAGCTCTTTGAAGTAGTCGGTGCCGAAAGCGGTCTTGCCCTGTTTGAGGCGCTCATCGTCCAGCGCAAAGCCCTTGGTCATATACTCCTTCAGCACGCCGGTGGCCCAGATGCGGAAGTGGGTGGCCCGCCGGGAGTTGACCCGGTAGCCCACCGAAATGATGGCGTCCAGGTTGTAAAACTGGGCTTCCCTGATCTGAGTCTTTCCCTCCATTGCGCCGTGGGGAGTGGTTGTTGCAATTTTTGCAACGACCACTTTCTCCTGCAATTCGCCCCCCTGAAAGATATTTTTCAGATGCCGGCTGATGGTCGACTTGTCCACTTCAAACAACTCCGCCATGGCTTTCTGTGTCAGCCCAATGGATTCGTCCTTGATGACGGCGTTAACGGAGACATCCTCCTCCGCAGAGCGGTATACCAGGAACGGAAAGTTCTCCCTCATGTCTCCACCTTGCCTTTCTTCTCTCCCGGTGCGGTCCGCTCCAACCGCGGGTCGGTTGGTTTTTTCGCGTCCGGAGGCAAAAGCCAGGTTTTCCCCGCCTTGACTGTTCCGGGAATCCGTCCCTGGGCGCAGAGGAGCGCCACCCGGCGGGCTGAGATTCCCCACAGCTCCGACGCTTGCTTGGTTGTCAAGAATTCCATAGCTTATCCCTCAATATTCCAAATTTCTACTCCATTATATTCTGGTATCTGAATATATGCAAGGGGATGCCCACCACTTTCTGTGACGGGCATCCCCTTATTTTTCTTCTTAAGAATCAGACGCATGAAACACGGAGTCAAATCCTCCTGTTCACCTCGCAAGCGCCTGTTTCAGCTGCTCCTCAAACGCCTTTACCTGCGTCATGCACCGGTCCAGCTGGGCGAATACAGTATTCTTCTCCGCAAGATCGCCGATGTCCACGCTGTCCGTGCGGAAGATCGTCCACCATTTCCAGCCGTCCTTCCTGGGCCGGATAAAGGGCAGCGTGCTGATGCGGTCGCAGAGGGCCAGAAAGTCCTCCGTCCCATTCTGGGCGCTGAGGGCGAGCTGGATATGTACCTTGTCCCCCGCACGGTTGACGATCTCGTAAAAGTAATGATTTTCCGTCCCCCAGCCGCTAAGTGCGCCGGGGAGATCCGGAAAAATCGCCGACATCTGCTCTGTGGTAAAGCGGGTCAGGGTACGGTTGCACCGGGCCAGATCTGCTTTCACATCAGCCCACTGCACCACCCACTCCCGCAGAACGCCGGCGACCTCAGAAAGACGCTGGTCCAACTCACTCCCGCTCTGCAAATAGGGGAGGACGGCGTTGCAGATGGCATCGCTCCACTCGGCATGGAACTTTGCCATGGCGGCCCAATCCGCCTCGTTCCCGATGCTCACCCCGTCCATCGCATACGAGAGCCAGGACGCCTTATACTGGTCGGCCCGCTCCCAGATCAGCCCGACACCCAGTTCGCTTTCGATCTCCTCCCGATGGCTGTGGAGCAGGTCAAAAGCTGCCTTGTTCTTCTCCGCATCGCTGCTGCCCAAGTAGAAATCCACCCGCGCCCCGTCAAAATTGGCGATACACTGGATGGAAAACCCGCTGATGCCGAAAAAGCCGGACAGCGTATTGGAGGTGGTGGGGTTGACGTTGCCATAGGTGCCCCGGTGCAGATGCTGCTTCTGGATCTCCGGCACGGCGTATTCCCAGTATCGTCTCCGCAGGGCAAAGCGGCTGCTCTCCGCCGCCTTTTCACCGTCGGCGGCCCTGAGGTAAAAGACCAACTCCATCGCGTCCACGTGATAGAGGGCGAACAGACGCCTCAGGATGGACAGCTTCATCGCCGTGCTGGTGTTCTTTTCCAGGTAAATGTGATCGTCGATCTTCATCGCGCTGCGCAGCCCGTCCTCGCTGCTGGAGACGTACCCGGACAAGTCCGTGGTCTGGCTGTCGTAGACCAGTGCGGTCAGGACAGAATTATCCCGCTGATGCAGGAATTTGACCACATGCTCGACCATATCCGTCCAGCTTGTGACAGGCTGCTCCTGGTTCATCAGGCTGTACCGGACGATCTCCCGGCCGGTCAGCTCCACATCCTCGTCGTCCAGCGTGCAGGAATCAAACGCCTGCTCCGCAGGCTTGAAACCCGTTTCCGGACAAGGCCAGATCTGAAGTGCCTGCTGGACCATCTCCCGGCTGCGCTCCTCCAACTCCGCCAGGCCCCAGGCGTCCTTCTGGGCGATCTTCTGGTTCATCCGCAGGCCGCTGCTGCGGTATCCGCCCTTTTCGGCGTCCCGCTTTTCCCGGAAGCTCTTGTTGCTGAGATCCGGGTTATAGCCGGTCAGGGTCAGGTTGGCCAGCCGGTGGAGCCATATCTCGTGGATCTCCTGGGCATTGGGGCCCAATTCCTCTGCCCAGACCGGCGTCAGGTGTTGAGGCATGATGTGTTCGATGCTGTATTCGCCGTTGTCCAGGTGGGTGTAGACATCCTTCGTCTCCACCGTGCCGTGGTTCTCAAACCGCTCGAACAGGTACGCCTTGTATCTGCCCCGCATCTGGTAGACTTGTCTGGCGGACAGCGCGTCAGCAAATTCCCGGTCATCCGGGAAGCGGCCGCTCTCCCGTTTGGCCCGCAGGGCATAGGCGCACTTGTCCACATAGCCGCCGACGGTGTTGTCGTAGCGCAGGATCTCCCTGTTCAGCGTCAGGAAGATTTTATTCAGGGCATTGGTGGGCACATCGCAGACATGGCGGCGGAACAGGTAGTTCTCCGTCAGTTCGAACACGTCACGCACGTCCTCCGGCGAAAGGGTTTTGCCCTGGTACCCATCCTGGTTCAGCCGCAGCACCTCCATCAGGAACGGGCGGGTGACGGTGATCTCCAGCCGGGCCATGCGGTACAGGCAGTCGTCCAGCCGTTTGTCCCCCAGCCCACTCTTGCAGGTCAGCAGCTTTTCAAAGAGCCGCGCGTACTTCAGCAGCTCCTCCAGCAGCGTCTCTACGGGAAGCTGAACTCCCTCGGCGTACTTTTTGAAAGCAGGATAGACCGCATTGACATTGGGCGTGACCTGCTGCTTGATGCTCAGGTAATCCCGGATGAAGGCACTGACCTGATTCCGCGTGAGCCTCTCGATCTTCTCCCAGTATTTGTCGTAGTACTCGCTCTGGACCTTGGGCGGAAGGCCCATAAGGATGTAGTTGCGGATCTTGTCACCTTCAGACAAGGCAAGACCGGTGGAGTTCAGGCTCTCAAAAATCAGCTGGGCGTTGTCGCCCGAATCCAGCGTGATGCTGATGATCTCCAGCTTGCCGATGGCAGCGTACAGCTCGTCCAGCGGGACTTCTTCTTTCTGCAAAACCTCCCGGAAAAACAGATAGTTGAGGGTCAGGTTGGAGCTGTGGTCGTAGTCCTCCTCCGGACCGTACAATCTGGCCAACGCCTCCCGGTCGCTTTTGACGGGCCTGAGCTTGATCCGGTCGTCCTCTCCGGCCCAGGGGTCCGTCAGGAAACGGTGGCGGATCTGCTCATCCAGCCGGGCCTCCCCCGGGGTCAGCTTGCCTGCTGCCACCAGGTTACAGATGGCCAGAAGCAGCAGAGAGACCGTAGTCAGCCGTTGCTGGCCGTCGATGATGTGGTACTCGATTTTGCTCCCGTTGGGCACCACAGAGGAGACGATGCTCCCGAAAAAGTGGCTGGAGCGGCCAATTCGGACCACTTTCTTGAGATCCTCGTAAAGCTGGCGGCAGTTTTCCAGCTTCCAGTCGTATTTCCGCTGGTAGACCGGGATGATGTATCGCTTTCCCGCGCCCTCCATAAAAGCGGTCATTTTCGTCTCTGAGCCCTTCACACAGTGTCCCCCTTGCCTTGTGGTATACTCGTTACCGTGAGTATACCACGATTTTTGCAAAATTTCCACTAAGGTTTGGACTTACACTATAGGGCTGTTCTTTTGTTTATAGTCCCCCAAATTCTGAGCTGCAGTCAGCGCAGAAATGACTTGCTTAATCCTGTCCTCTGAGTTACAATGCAGACAGTCAGAGGTATGAAAAACGCTCCCCGTCCGAGCCGGGAAATCGCTTTCGGCAAAGGCCAGGGAGCGTTTTTGACCACAGTTTCAGCCACAGTGCGGTGTGGAGCACATGGAAACAGCGGCTTTATGGAGTGACGGAGAGTAAACGGAACAGCGCAGAATGAGTGAAAATCATGCAAAAAATCTTCTCATCTCTCGTTTAATTCCTCCGCGGGATTTGAGGCGTGCGTTCAGTACCAGTCATGCTTCTCATTCCGATCCAAGGCCGCGATCCGCGCCATCTCCGCGTCAGTCAGTTCAAAGCCGAACAGGTCCAGGTTTTGCCGGATATGGTCAGGGTCGCTGGAGCCGGGGATGACCACTACGCCCCTCTGGAGATTCCACCGCAGGATCACCTGGGCGGAGGTGACACCGTGATCCTCCGCGATGGCGGAGATCACCGGATCGCCCAGCAGCTCCGTCGTATGGCCTCGGCCGCCGAAGGGGTACCAGCCCTGGACCACGACGCCCAGACTCTGGATATAGGGCGCCACGTCCTGCTCCTGGTAGTAGGGGTGGATCTCATTCTGCACCAGGGCGGGGGTGATATTTACCTGGGGCAGAAACTCCTCCAGTTCCTCGATATACCAGTTGGACAGGCCCAGAGAGCGGATCTTTCCGTCGGCCACCGCCGCCTCCATGGCGTGGTACGCCTCCACGTCACCAGTCCCCGGGTGGTGAAGGAGCATCATGTCAATGTAGCCGATGTCCAGCTTCGCCACCGCCTCGTCGATGGCGGCCCCGGCGTCTCCGAACTGGCTGGGGTAGAGCTTGGTGATGACGAAAATCTCCTCACGGTGCACGTCGCTGTCCCGGATGGCCCGGCCCACGGCCGCCTCGTTGTGGTACATATAGGCGGTGTCGATGAGCCGTCCGCCGCTCTCCAGCAGGGCGGTGACGGAGTTGTAGCACTCCTCGTCGCTGAGGGAGTAGGTGCCCAGGCCCATGATGGGCATCTCGTAGCCGCTGTTGATCGTGACGATGCGCGTCTCGAAGTTGAACACCGGCGCGGCGCTATCAGCCGCCGCCGTCAGGCCCAGGTCGTTGATCCACATTTCCATTTCCTCCTTGGTGGAGTCCCCCGCAAAGCGGGTCCCCTCCAGCCAGTGGGCGCCGGGAGCCAGCGGGCGCAGGTTGTCGTCGCTGGAGCCGATGCCGCTGGAGTGGGAGGTGCAGAAGGGCACGATGGTCTTGCCGGTAAAGTCGTAGGACTCCAGGAAGGCGCTGATGATCCGGGGCGCCTGGCCGTGCCAGATGGGGTAACCCAGGAGCACCGTGTCGTACTGTTCCATGTCCGCCACCGAGCCGGAGATGGCGGGGCGGGCGTCCGGGTCATCCTGCTCCTGGTCGGCCCGGCCGCCGGAGTAGTAGTCCAGATCGGCGTCAGTGTAGGGCTCCGCCGGGACGATCTCATAGAGGTCAGCGTTCAGGATCACCGCCGCGTACTCCGCCAGGGGCCGGGTGGTGCCGGTGGCGGAGAAATAGGCCACCAGGGTGTGGCCGCCCTCCTCGGTCCCGGTAGTCCCGCTCTGCTGATAACGGGCCAGCAGCACGGCGGCCTCGGCCCGGGTAAGACCGGCCTGGGGATGGAAGGCATCGTCTGCCCAGCTGGTGAGCAAGCCCGCTCCCAGCGCCCACCCGGCGGCGGAGGCGGCCCAGTCCGCGACATTGTCCCCGTCGGAGAAGTCTCCGGCAGATGCGGCGGGAGAGCCGGCCTGCCGCCACAGGATCGTCACCGCCTGTTCTCTGGTTACCGGGTCATCAGGGCCGAAGGTGTTGTTCCCGTAGCCACCCACGACGCCCTCCAGCAGGGCCCAGTAGACCCCGTCGGCGTACCAGCTGTCCCCTGGCACGTCAGAAAAGGGGTAGCCCAGGTTCTTCCCCTCCAGAGAGGGGCTTCCCGCCGCCCGATAGAGGGTAGTGACCAGCATGGCCCGGGTCATGGTCAGCTGGGGGGCAAAGTGGCCGGCGTCCACCCCGTTGACCAGCCCCTTCTCGTAGACATAGGCCACCTGGCTGTAGAACCAGTCGGTCTGGCTCACGTCGAAGAAGGGGGTGTGCTGGCTCTTCCCCTCCGTCAGGGCGTAGCCGCCCTGGACGCCCAGGGCCGCCTGTCCCGACCGGATGTTCACCGACGCGGTGGTGTCCTCCCCCACCAGGTAGCGGTGGTTGGCGGCCAGCGCCGCGCCGGAGGGTATCTCCGCCCCGGCGGTGACGTCGATCACCGCGCCGCTGTGGCTCACCGCGGCGGACCC
>ERZ808044.1291-NODE-1291-length-14781-cov-3.599565_pt1 | contig 14781 bp, 19 predicted proteins | sample MGYA00380195_ERZ808044 | MGnify/ENA primary metagenome ERZ808044 (study PRJEB31490, sample SAMN06133423) | mouse gut metagenome | isolation source: Z7_2 | host: mice | place: China: Chengdu | collected 2015-05 ...
TCTTCCCCTCTTTCGGGGAATCCCTCCCCGGCAGGGACATTCCGTATCTCCTCTGCTGTAAGTTCCACCTGTTTTCCAGCATCTCTTTGGTTCTGACGGTCTTCCCCTACACGCGGGAGAATGGCATGTGCGGTTTCCGCCTCCGGATTCCCCGCAGCCATGCTTTTTCCTGTCTGAACACTTCCGTAAAAATCCCCCTGTAATGCCGCCCGGCTCCGCTTTTCCCCTAACATCCGAACACCTCCCTTGTAATGGCCTCCATAGATTTCCGGAATGCCCTGCTGTCCTTCAGCCCCAATTCTTTGAACAGGTTCCCCTCCAGAACCTGTGACGCCACCTCATCGGAATGGGGTATCTGGAACGCCACGCTCCCCAGCACCTGCTCCATATGTCCGCTTGCCTCGTTAGGGTACACGTTGGCTGCCACCCTGTACTGCTTTTCCGCATCCCATTTGCTCTCCTTTAATAAGGGCAGCTGGCTGGACAGGTAGCTGATAGATTTTAAGTCGCAGTTCACCATCCGCAGCACTGCGTCGGACTTGAGCAGGGCGATAGCGGAGAGGATATCGTTGGCAATGGAGCTGCTACAGTCGATGACCACATAGGGGGCGATGTTCCTTAACGCCTGCAGCAGTTCCTCCGCCTGGGTCCGCTCATAGGGCGGATAGGTGTATTCGTTCTCCCCTTTCCGCATTCCGAGGATGGCAAGGTGGCGGAATTTCTTATGGGTGATGCAGTTGTACCGCACCAGAGATTCCGACACATGGCTCGCCGCAAGGATGCTCCCGAGAGAATGTTCTTCCTCCAGATCCCCGGGCGGGCAGATGCAGGGGAGCATGGGTGTGTTCATGTCACATAAGAGCAGCGCCACGTCCTTCTTCTGCTGTGCCAGATATGCCGCCAGCTTGACGGCCACCGTTGTCTTACCGCAGCCGGGACTACCCCACACCGCCAGCACCCGATTTCCTTTTTCAGGCTCTTTCCGATTATCCTCCCCGCCGTTGTGTCGGCTGAATATGCTGTTCTTCATGAAATTCAATCCCTATTCCCCCCGCTTCCCGACAGCGCTTCCTCCGCCTGCTGGATCACATCCTCCATGGACTGGCCGTTTTCGGGGCTGTCACCTCTTTCCCCTGTTTCCTGAGTGTCCTCTGCGCTTTTTTCCTCATCTTCTTCTGCAGGCGCATACAGTTCTTCCAGCACGGCATCCTGCGCCGTAATAAATTTGGCGGTGTTTTCCGCATCCCCCCGGTATACCAGCGAAAGGTGCAGCCTGCCCTCTGCCTCCAGTTCCGCCAATATTCTTGACTGTTCCGGCGCCACCAGCAGCGTCACGGTGGTGGGCAGCTCCCTTTCGGAGTCCCCATCCTCCCGCTCCCCGGTATTGGCGTCATACCCGCTGTTCGCCGTCACGGCAATGACCTCTACATACTGAAGTTCGGGCGGTATTACGGTCACCCCCTGCTTTTTGTAGTCTGGGGCGATGACGGATACGATGTCGCCGCTCTGCAGCTTTCCCGACAGCCCGTTGGCAAAGGCTTTCACCGTCACGGACATGGCCTGTTTCGCGCCGTTTAAGCTGTAAAGGTAGGCGTTATCCGCGGCAGGCTCATCTGCGATTTTGGAGGCGATGATATAGTCTCCCGGCACAAAGTCGGCGGAGGCGTACCTGCCGATGGCCGTCTCCGGGTTCCTCACCACATCCTCCGGCAGGTTGTACCCTCCTACCTCCACCACCTTCACCTGCGCCGCCGTGATCTCATCGCCCTTTTTGATCTCCCGAACCACCCGCACGATCTGAGTCTTTTCGCTGATGCTCTTGTTAAAAAGCGGTGTAACCGCAAAGCATATGGTCAGCGACAGTATGATGCAGGCCACCCCTATGACGATCCTGTTCTTAAAAATCTGCATTCTTATACCTCCCTGTGCGCTTCGGCGCACATGTCAATCAATATTTGAAAGTCCGCTTTCAAAATGATGCCTCCCTGAAAATATTCTGTTTTACATGCACATGCCCGCCATCTCTTGCGGGCATGCCGCCTGCTGTTCCTGCCCCCTGATCTCCTCAAGGGTGCACATCGGTTCATCCTCATGGAATTCTATCCCCTCCAGACACAGGGATTCCCTGCCATGGAAAGTGAGCGGCTCCATGGAGATGAGCGCCCCGACACAGTTTTCTGTGACCGGCTTCTGTGAGGCATAATTGTTCTTAGTGTCCATAGGCTCACCGGAGCCGAAAAGATCATAACAAGAAAGGTCTCCGGGGACGGTGCCATGGTCAACCGGCGCGCCTGTCCCCCAGACTGTCTTTCCCTCCAGTTCTGCCCGTTCATACAGCCATTTCCCGGCATCTGTACGTTTTTCCATCCCGAATCCTCCCAAAATCAGGCGAGCCTTACTGCCTCACTGCGTATCTTTTCCTGCGGCTGCGCAGGAACACCGCCAGTGCCGCCGCCGGCACAGTGGTACAAAGTGTGATGATGATTTTCTTTTTCATATGATCCATCCTCGTATCTTCATAAAATAGGCCATGGCTGCCCCTGCCGCCAGAAACGGCCCTACGGGGTAGGCGGTCCTTCCCGTCCTCCCCTTAATCTTCCTTATGCAGGAGCAGATAAGCCCGTAAACGGTAAATGCTGACAGCCCCATGACGGATGCCGCCAGACTGGCCGGCAGCCCAAGTACAATTCCTATGGATGCCGCCAGCTTGATGTCCCCGCCACCGATCCCGCCTGTCCCATTCCCTACCAGAGCCACCAAGAGGTACGGCAGCGCCGTAAACGCCCCGGCAAGGTTCCAGAGGGAAAAATGCAGCAGGGACAGCAGTGCGATGGCCGTCTGCAGACTATCCGGGATTTCCCGCTTCTTTATATCCCAGACGGAAACAATAACCAGCAGAGAGAAAAGCAACACAGCCTGCAGCGCCATTCCCGGTGACACCCCCATCCCTGCGGCCATCCCCTGGCAGGCTGCCGGGTTAACCGGCATAGTTGAACATCTGCTGGATGCGGTTTACCAGCGTGGGCAGCACCGTGTCCTTGAACAGGGCATACAGGCCCGCCAGCAGGAGTGCGCCGAGCACCACTGCAATTAAGATCTTCACCGCCGTGTCTACATAGCCCTCCCCGGAGCGCTCCGCCAGCTTTCTTTTTACCTCCATGGCTTTTACCGCAAAAATGCCGCACATCCTGTCCATTTGGTTTCTGATCTTCTTCATTGATTTCCCTCCCATTTTTCAGTTTTATGATTTTCATAGTGTCAGCCTGTTGCTGTTACATCCCAGCCATCTGCTGGCCTTCCTGGGGTGCTTCCCCTCCGCCTGCCTCCTGCCGGCTTTTCTGGGGTGTTTCCCCTCCGCCTGCCTCCTGCCGGCTTTCCTGAGGTGTTTCCCCTCCTGCTTCCCCCTGCCGGACGGGAGATGCCTGTGCCATAATGAGCGCCTGCTGGAAAGCATCCAGTACAGCATTGTGGAGCTCATTGCGGAATTCTGCAGTCACAGGAAAACACATTTCCTTGTAACCATCCGTTGTCTTGCGGCTGGGCATTGACACAAACAAGCCGTCCCTGCCGCCCTCCACCACCTTGATCCCCCGCACGGCAAAACAGTCTCCTATGGTCGCAGAAGCATAAGCCCTGATACTGCCCTGCTGTCCGGGCGGGTACATGGAAGTGATCTTGATTTCCACTGTAGGTGTAGACATATAAAATCCTCCTTCTTTTTTCTGCCCTTGCAAGGGCACTATTAAAATTTATCCAGCAGACAGGCATGGGGCATAAAGCGCCTTTTGCCTGTCAGAGCTGCATTGTCCGGCTCTGGGCCTGCTGTGGGGCGGCAAACTCTATTTCCCGGAAACCGATGCGGTCCACATAGTAGAAGCTGCTCCCTGTGCTGTCATAGAGCTCCAGCACATCGCTCATGGAGAGGGAGTGCCCCTTATAGTTGGCCGGAAGGGCGCTGCCGTCATTCCCGAATTTCCGATACAGCACCTCCAGATCGTTGGTCTGTGCCGCCCCGTCATATACGGTCCTGTAATTCTCCTGATCCGGCAGCCCGAACTTCCTGCACATTTCCTCGTATCCGATGAATTTCATATACACGTCCACATCGGTTTTCAGCTGCCAGACACGGACATTTTTAAGTCCCTGTGCCGCGGCGGTCTCCTGTCCTCCGGCCATGAGGCGGTCGAACATCCCGTCCATCCACTGGACTTCCCGGATCTGCCTCTGCCCCTTCAGGAACCTGCAGAGCTCATCCCCCTTGAACATGGGGTCTACCACGGCGCATCCATCCTCCACCCTGCCTGCACGGTTCCCGTAATACATGATGATCCCGTTTTCAATCCGGATCCGGTTCACCTCTCTCCCTCCTTACGTCATGGTCATCCCTCCGCCCTGCCCCTGCCGGAATTCGGCAAGGGTCTGTTCATCAGGATAGATGAGCTTCCCGTCTATGACCTCCAGCACCGCGAAATCATCCCTGTCGCAGATCAGCACCCGGTGCTGGTAGGGTTTCTGCATCTCCACATAGTCAACCGCCTCCTGAGGACTGCACAGCCACACCCCTGCGCTGTAGCGGCCGTCCGGCAGGAAGCTGTACCCGGAGTATTCCGGTTCGTTCCCTGCAAGGTCCTTTGCCCCGATGGGGCGGATCTGGGAGAGCATCAATTTCGCCTCATCCGGCAGGAGATCCGGTTTCAGCGTTCCCTTCACATCCTCCCGCCAGAACCGGCAGCTTTCCCCGTTTGAGAGGGATGCCAGAAACACGCTCCGCCCTATGGGGTTCGGGTTCGCCCCGTTCCCTCCGGTGCAGAGGAAAAGCTGGCCGGGATGCTCCGGGGGCAGCGCCGCCCTGTTTAACACCACCACCCTGCCTTTCAGGGAACAGCCAACTCCGGTCTGGTCACAGTCACTTTTCGTGTATTCACGCATGATGCTACGCCTCCTTTTTCTGCAGCAGCCCGCTCAGTTCCGCAAGCAGCTGGAGCCTTGTGCTGTCCGGCATGGTCTTTAGCGCCGCATGCACATATGCCTCCACCGCCTCCGGCGACTGGTCTCCGGGTTCTATCACATCCACCCTGCGGACGGTCACCTTCCCGTCCGCAAGCCCAAGTCCCACGATGCCTCCGTATTCCAGATTCGCCGCCTCCCGCAGCGCCTTGGGGATCAGCACCCTTCCCTTGCCGTCCACCAGCTTATAGATCGCATTGCCCATAGGTCCCTCCTTCCTTTTCCCTGGCGGCATCCGTAATCCCATAGCCGCCCTGTACGTCCTCACCGCCGCACCACCCGAACAGGCTCATCTGCATGGGCTGCGCCCGTTCCCGTTCCTTCGGGTCATAGTTGGTGATCAGCACTTCCGGGAATTCGCAGCCGCCATCATAACGCTGCGCCAGATTGTTGATGCGGGTGGCTGCCGTGATGGTGTACCCCGCGTACAGGTCCCGTATAAAGCCACAGTCGTTGTAGCTGACCATCCATTTCCCCCTGCACCCCGCCAAAACGTCCCGCAGCCTTGCGTGGTCCTCCTTCTTAAACACCACGGCATAATGCCCTTCCGTCTCATAATAGGGCGGGTCACAGTAGAAAAAGGCGCCGTCCCGGTCATACTGCCGGATCAGCGCCTCAAAGTCCTTGTTCTCCACCACCGTGTCCGCAAGCCTGCGGGATGCCTGCCAGATGGTGTCAAAGCATTTGCGCACGTCAAAGTTCTTGCAGCCGTAGGACGTGCAGCCGCTCCCGTAGCTGTACCGGATCAGCTTGAAGAATGCGGCCGCCCGCTTCACGTCCGTCACCTCCGCGTTCTCCATCAGGATCGCCCGTATTTCCTCAAAGTCAGGCACCGGCAGGGACACCTGCGCCAGCTCCAGTTCCTCTGCCAAGAACGGGGCGGCAAACTCCTGCTTTTCCAGGAACCTGCGGATGACAGCAAACTCATCCCTGCTGTTCACCGGCAGGAACCCCAGCTCCCTTAAGAACGCCCATGTCCTGTCCTTCACGCAGCCGAACAGGTTGGCGAGGTTGGAGTTATAGTCGTTATAGACCTCCATGCACCTGCCATCGGGCGGCTTTCCAAAGAGCACCCACCCGCCCCCGCCGAATACCTCGATATATCGGTCAAAGTCTACGGGGAACATCGTATAAATCAGTTTGCGGAGGGCTTTCTTCCCGCCCACCCATGAGATAAAGCTGTCTACGCCGACCACCTCCTTCCCGCGACGGCCTCATCATTGCCCCATCGCCTTGTTCTGTCCGGCCGCATCATCCGTTCCCTCCCATCTGCATACTCAGGTCCTGTGTCTGCCACTGTTTCAGTTCCTGCTCCGTTTTGATAAAGAAATCATCGCCGGAGTGCCAGAAGCTGACGCAGATGTCTCCTTCTTCTGTCTTGATCTCCCGCTGCTCAAAGCCTTCCCCCCAGCCATCGGATTCCTGCCCCTGCCATTCCTCCGTCAAACCTGCCAGTTCCTGAGGCGACAGGGGACCGCGGCTTTTTACCTCCAGCACGCCCCACAGCTTCCCGCTCCACATTTCTACCGAAGGGTTCATGCTGAACACCTTCCGTTTCAGCAGATGATTGCGCAGGTAGACGGCAAGCCCTCTTTCCCCTTCTTCCTCCAAATGTTCCTGCCCGATTCTCTCCAGTATCTGGTCCTCGTACTGGCATAGATCCCCGGAGTCCATTTTCATGGGCTGGTTCGAAACGCCGCCCCAGTCCCCGTCATAAGGGTACAAAATGCCGCTCAGGGGACTGAACAGTTTCAGTTCCTCCAATTCTTCCGTAAGCTGTGCGATTGGGCGATCCCTGCGCAACACCAGACCGTACTCTGTCTGCACAACGCCCTCTTTTCTCATCTGGTATTCCCCAAGTTTCCCATAATTCAGGTACGGCTGTACATCCTCATGGATATGGATCTGTGCATCTTCCAAATAATAATGCGCATAATCCACGGCGCTCCGAATATCCTCCGGCAGCACTGTATACTGCTCCAGCTCTGCGATTACCCTCATGGCTTCTGCCATATCCTCCGGTGCCTCCGCCTCCAGAGCCGCGAACAGCTTTCCCCTTTCCCCCGCGTCTCCCAGGATGCCTTTTTCCGCCAGCATCCTTGAAAGCTCGTTCATTTCCTTGACATCCCTGGAAAACGGCAGAAAATCTTCCAGTTCCCGGACAGGGCAGATGATGTCCAAGACCCTGCACTCGTCCAGCCCCTTCACGCTCAGGTTCTCCACCGCCAGCGCCAGCCTTTCCTCAGATGCCGGGAGGGATATCGGATAGGAGTGGTAATGCCCCGCCGCATAAAAAGGGGAATATAGGGATGCATGGATGACGCACGACCTGTCATATCCGGGTGTCGGGAGGTATTTCCCGTCATAGACCTGTTCCAGCGGCTCCCCCGTCCGAATCACATAGCTTTTTCCCGTAAAGCGTCCCCCATTGTTTCTGGCATATTCCCTCCCTGCCGCCCCGTAATCAAGGAAAGGCGCAAGACGCTCCGGCACTTCCTCTTTCCCCAACAGGTTTCTCCCCAGTTCCTCATGGCCTTTTATGCCGTCAAAGAGCCTGAACTTATCCAGATTGCAGGACAGGTTCACGATCTCCGCCATGGAATTCGGACTCTCGATATCCAGCGCCGCCCGAAATACGGCCTTTTCCTTTTCTGTCATCCCTTCCATATGCCGGTCTAAAAACTCCAGTTCCCGTATGCCCTGTTCCGACTGAAGCGGCATCCCTTTCAGATGCGCCTTTAACCCCTCCAGCGTTCCGGTGACATCCTCAATCCTGACTGTGCCTCCATCACCAATCTTCATGGCGGCCCGCCTTTCCTGGTTCCCCAGGGGGAATGCCAGCCATTGGCCGTCCGATGCGGCGTTGCCGCTCAGATAAACCCTTGTCATCCTCTGCTCCTTTCGTCCCCCAACACCTCCGCCCCATACCGCCGAATCAGGAACGCCGTGATGACTGATCGGAACGTTCCATCGCTGATCAGCTCCGGGTCGGTAAGCTCAGACAGGCTCAGACGGTTGGTTCCCTTATACAGATCCTTTGCGCAGTGGAACAGCACATAGCCGTCCAGCCCGATGCCCCGGATTCTGACGGCGGCAAAGTCAATCAATTCCGGATGCACCGCGCCCTCCGCCATCCCCCACAGCATATGGTCTGCTGTCAGCAGATAGAGGGCGGCGCACATGGCCTCCCTGTCAGGTACGTCCGCCTGTGCTTTCCACTGGCGCCAAAACCGTTCTCTGTGCCCCTTATCCCGGAATGCGCTCCCGGCGCTGCCCTCCAGTCGCGACACGCGGTCCGTAAACGGGCCGAACCCCACCTCCACGGTAAACCGTCCCAGAAGGCTTGCAAAATTTCCGCATCCGTCCCCAACGCTTCCACAAGGGCTGCCCCCGCCGGGCAGCCCGCAGTCCCCCTGCCCCTCTGCCTTCCCGCCGCTTCCCTGTGCTCTGGGCATTTCCAGCCTGCTCACGGACATCCCGCCCTTTCTCGGCTTGAATCCCGGAACTTGCTGCATCTGTGCCTCCATCCCTGCAAGCGGCATGCCGTTCAAAAATTTAGATGCCATTTCTCCCTTTCCTTTCTATCTTTCTGCCATATCTGCCACAGGGACAAAAAAGGCCAGACTCCCGGACTATCCGAAAACCCAGCTGCCTCCTGCAGCAGCACTGCAATGCGGTGATTCCATCCCTGCGGTTTTACCCCATGCCTATGGCATGTGTACCGCCTGTTAGCCGCTGCACGCCTGCATCGCCAAGCATCTCCTGCCCCTCCGTGATGCCCTTCAGTTCCTGCTCCGTCTTAATGCTGGTGCGCTTTGTACCCATGTAGTCCACATACAGACAGCACTCCTCGTCACAATCCACCGGCTCCTGAGCAAAGGACTCTCCCCATCCGTCTGTCATTTGTCCATACCATTCGTCCTTTAACGTTTCCAGTTCCCCTTCCGAAAGCACATCATGACACTTTACCGTCAGCACGCTCCACATGCCATACGACCATACCTCCACGCCCGGATGCATGCTTATAATGCGCTCCCTTAAGGACAGCGGTTCTACATATTCCGCAAGCCCTCTCTCGCTCTGCCGTATTTCGTCCTTATCCAAAGCGCCCTGTATCTCGCGCCTATATGCGGATAATTCGATCCGGTTCAGCGCCCTGCCATAATCCCCGGAATCAAAAAAACGCCCGCTCAAAGGGCTGTATAGCTTAATTTCCGTAATGCCTTTTTCCGCACTGCCCATTTCCTGCCTCCTGTCTGTCCGCAAATTTTTTAGTCCGCAGCCGCCCGGCCTGACGCAGGGTTCTTCCTATCCATTCTCCTGCATCCAGTCATCAAGATCCGCCAGTCTCATCTGCCCCTCTACCTGCTCATCCTCCATCCACCATAAGAACACGTCCTCCGCTGTTTTCCACTTAGTGGGGATTCCCGCCCCATGGATCACGTCAAGCATCCTTCCAAATGCCTGCGTATAAGCCTGCCTGAAAGTAGGGAACATGCCGAATTCCATCCATCTGCGTTTTCCCGCCATAGGGCATCCGATGCAGCCCACGCGGAAATACCCCATATCATAAAGCGGGTTCATGGGGAGCCTTTCGCTGTGAATGTAATCCCATACATCCCGGTCGGTCCAGTCCACGATGGGGTTGCAGATCCTCTTTCCCTTCAGCTCGCAGCTTTCGAACATCTGTCTCTTCTCGTCATTGTCGTTGTTCAGGATAATCTTTTTATCCCGGTTATAGGTAAAATTCTCATACACCCCGCGGCTTTTCCTGCGTCTGACGCTCTCCGCCCACCGAACGCCGGTGGTGATAAAACGGTCCCTGCAGTAAGATTCTTTCAGCACCTGGCAGCAGTATCTCTGCAGCCTTGTAGGCGGGAATTTTTTGATGGGAATCAGAGTCCACATCGTCACCCTCCGTCCCTTATAAACAGGATAGTTAATCCTGCATGTGATCCCCCGCTCCTCCAGTTTCCTGAAAGTGTCCCGCACATAATAAATGGTCTGGGGCGCGTCCGCCGTGGTGAGGTTGTGCTGTACCTCATAAGGGATGCCCGCCCTCCTTACGATCTCCCGGCACACGGCGCTGTCCTTGCCCCCGCTGTCCGTCACCACCAGAGGGCTTTCATACAGGCGCAGCGACATCTCCGATGCCATTTTTACCCTTTCAATTGCTTTCTGTTCTAAATCCATCCAAAAGGGAGTCAGATATCTTTTCCCTGGCCAGAACTCCGCCTCCTTCCTTCTGGTTTGCTGCAATCGGGCCGGGACGATCATCTCCCTGCCCGCCGCACGGCCCGTGCGCCGCATTGGCGGCATATTTTCTCCTGCACAGGCTGCACATAGAAAAAGCGCCGGAAATATGCCGGCGCTCCTCAATTCCTGTATTTATTTTTATACCCCATGTGCGCTTCAGCGCGCACTTAAATCAATAGTTGAATATGCATTTTATTAAACAGCCCGCTCCCTCCCATCTGCATCCCAGCCTTCTGGGACTGCTCCTGTTTTAATTCCTGTTCCGTCTTTATGAAAAAGTCATCGCTGGAATTCCAGAAACTGACGCTAATATACCCCTCTTCTGTTTCGATCTGTTGCTGCTCAAAGTCTTCCCCCCAGTCACAGCTTTGCCGTTCCTCCCAGATGCGCTCCAGTCTGGACAGTTCCTGCGGCGACAAATTGCCATAGGTTTTCACTTCCAGCACACCCCAAAGTTCTCCGTTCCATAATTCCACTGTCGGTATCATGCTGAATATCTTCCGTTCTAATAAACGGTTTTCCAGATAGTATACAAACCCCCTATCTCCCTCTTTCTCAAGGCAGTCCTGGCGGACTCTCTTCTGGATTTCATCCTTAAACCGGCACAGTTCTCTGGGGCTTATTTCTTCAGCCTGATCCGAAACATCTCCCCCGCTATCAAGGTGCAAGATTCCTTTCAACGGGCTGAACAGCTTAAAGCCTGTCAGTTCCTCCGGAAGCTGGCGGATAGGCCTGTCCACACGCAGAATTAATCCATGTTTTGTTTCTGCCACACTGTCCATTCTCATCTGCCTTTTTCCGAAAGCATCATAGTCAAAGAACGGCTTAAGACTGTCCCCAATACTTATCTTTTCTTTTTCCAGATAGTAATCTGCATAATCGGCTGCAGTCCTAATCCGCCAAGGCAGAAATTCGTAATATTCCAGGTTTTCGGCTATCTCTTTGGCCTGTGCCATATTTTCCGGCAGCTCCGCCTCCATCGCCGCAAACAGTTTAGTCCGTAATCCGGCACCTTTCATGATTCCTTTCTCTGCCAATACACGGGCAAACTCATTTATTTCCCGGACATTATCGGAAAGCGGCAGCAATAGTCTCAGTTCCCGGACAGGGCAGTTTATGTTTATGATCTTATGCGCATCCAGCGTCTTTCCGCCCAGATTCTTCTCCGCCAGTGCAAGCCTTTCTTCAGAGGCTGGGAGGGAGATGTGGTAAGTGAAGTATTTTGCGGCATAATAACGGGAATATAAGTCAACCAGAATAATACATGAACTGTCGCATACAGGATCAGGCAGTTTTTTTCCATCATAAATCCTCTGAAATGGCTTTCTCGCTAAGACTGCGTACCCATATTCCGTAAAGCGTCCCCTCTCTCTTGCAATATCCCCACTCTCCAGCAGACGCTTTCCAAGCTCCTCATAGTCCGTTGCACCTTCGTAGAGTATAACATTATCCAGATTGCAGGACAGATTTATAATGTCTATTATGCTGCACGGTTTCACAATATCCAAAGCTGCCTGAAATACAGCTTTTTCCTTTTCTGTCATCCCCTCCGTTTGCCGGTCTAAAAACGTTATTTCATTTATACCCCTGTACGGCTGGATTATCTTTCCCACCAAATGAACCTTGAGGCTCTCTTCTGAACTTATAACCGCACCTATCTCCAGTGTACACCCCTCGCTAAAATATAAAACTTCCTGATCCTGAGAACCGTTTGAAGGAATTGGCAGCCACATCCCTTCTGATTTTTCTTTATTAATCAAATATACCTTTAACATCTACCCCTCTCATCTCCCAAAATCTCCTCCCCATGCCGCCGGATCAGAAATGCCGTGATGACTGTCCAGAATATCCCGTGGCTTATCAGTTCCATATCAGTAAGTTCTGGCAGACCCAGCCGGCTGGTCCCTGTATACAGATTCTTCGCTGCAGGGAACAGTACAGCCGTCCAGTTCTATGACCCTGATTCTGATGCCGGCAACGTCTTTCATTTCAGGCTGTACAGCATCCACAGCGTGTGTTCCGCAGCCAGCAGGTAAATGCGGCACACATGGATTTCCTGTCCGGAAAAACCGTCCGCGCCTGCCGCTCCACAAGGCTGTGGAGTTTTAATCCCATAATTTCCACTTCATCACTATCCATTTTCTGCCTCCTGTTCTGTGCCGTTTTTTTACGCTTTTCCCTCAGAACTACATTTCCATTGCATGCTGCACCGCCTGCAGCTGTTCCGCTGTCTTCCTTATACTGTCGCAGTAATAATCAATTTCTCTTGAGGGCATTTCCCAGTCTTTTTCCAGCCGCTGTATGATATCATGAATCTCCAGAATCCTGTCTATTTCATCAATACCCTGGGCTATTGACATTTCCTTTGCGTACCGAAATAATCCGTTTACTGTCCTTAACCGGCTTATACTAGTGCTGGACACTGAAGTGCCTCTCTGGCCTGCCAGCCGCATTTTTTCATCAAACTCTTCTGTCCAGTCCCTTTTTCCATCTATTCCCCAATATACGCTGATTGCATCAACCAGCCTCCTGATCTGCCGGATCTCATCTTCTCTGCCCTGGCATGCAAGCTGCCCCGCGTAGCAGGTCAGCCCCTTTAAGACAGCTCTCGCCATATTTTTATCCTTGCGGATGCTTTCCTCATCCACTCCCAATCCTCCAGTCCTCAAAATCTGCCAGACTCACTTGGCCATCTATTTGTTCCTTCTCCATCCACCATAAGAACATGTTCTCCGCCGTTTCCCACTTGGCGGGGATTCCCGTCCCATGGATCACGTCCAGCATCCTTCCAGATGCCTGTGTATAAGCCTGCCTGAAAGCAGGGAACATGCCGAATTCCATATATGCATTTTTTCAACCTTCACTGCAGCATTATCTCATAGTGCCCGGTATTTCTCAGGAATTCTTCCTCCGTACTGATAAACAGCCCGCTCCCTCTCTCCGTATCCCAAAAGCCCACATACGCTTCCCTCGCTCCCCGGCGGAAAGGCATACACATAAGCTGCATCCCCCAGCCCTCCCCGGCTATCTTACGCCATTCTTCCGCCAACGCCGCCTTTTCCCTGTCCGTCAGTGCCGCCTCCGTATCCACTTGCAGGACTCCCCACAGTTTGCCGTCCCTCTCTTCCACATCAGGCCGCATACAGCGGACTTTCCGGGCAAGCATGCGGTTTGGCAAAAGTTCCGCCAGTCCGCTGTCTCCATACTCTTTCAGGCTCCGGGCGATATGCTTTCTGATATCCGCCTGCATGGAGACCGCCTCCTGCCCGGATGCGATTACCGGCTGGAGGGGTTCCGGGCCGCCGTAAACGCTTATCGTCAGAGGGCTGAACAGGCGGAAGCTCCCGGCGCCGGCGGCGGGCGGCTGTATGGGCCGCACCCTGTTGACGATTACCCCGTAAAGGGTCTGAACCGGCCCCGTTTCCTCCATCATTCTCCGCCCGAACTCCCCGGCCCTGACATATGTCTGCAGATGCGGCGGTATCCTGACGCCGTCCTTCTCCAGAATGTACCAGGCATAGTTCTCCGGCGTCAAAGATTCCAGAGGCAGGAACCGGTACTCCCCGCAATTCCGGATGATCCGGCAGGCGCTCTCCATTGATTCCGGCAGTTCCGCCTCCAGAGCCGCCAGCAGCAGTTTCCAGTCCGGCTCTCCCTGCTCCATGAATGTCCTGATCTCCTCCGCTGCCTGATTCAGTTCCCGGATGGTGCTTCCCGGAGGGAGGGTTTCAAACAGTTCGTCATGCACTGCCAGAACCCTCGTTTCCCTGCCGTAACCGTACTCCGCCGTACCAATCCTTTTTTCTGCCTCCGCCAGTTCCCGTTCCGCCATGGGCAGAGAGAAACTCTCTTGTCCCCAGGGCTGCTTTTTTACCTCCACAGTAAACACGCCCTCCCTTCCTTTATACTTCTGGGAAAGCACGTCTGCCTCCAGCCCCGTCCGGGTTGCCTCCTGCGGCTTCCTCCTTTCCACAAACCCCCCTTTTGTGAAACAGCCATACTGGTCTTGACGGACACTGGCGTAACTCCCATAGTCAAAGAGTTCCTCCAATGCCTGAGGAATTTCATCCCCCTCCTTTTGGGCTATATACCGCCCCAGCCCGTCCATGTCACGGATCTCCGGCTTTAATCCGTAGGCGTCCAGATGCCCCATGGTTTCCAATGCCTGCCCTATGGATTTCGGCCTTTCCATCTCCATGGCGGCAGCATACAGCAGGCATTCCTCCGCCCCCATCTCATCCAACTGCTTTGCCAGACTGCCCAGCATCTCCAGATGGTCTTTTTCAAAGACCGGCTCGCCGATCAAGCATTCCCCCATCCCCCTGATTCCGCAGTCTACATCTCCGATATACGGGATCATTGCCATCGGGTGGATATCCGCCAGTTCCTCCCACAGTTTCCCCGCCTCGGCATCCGTGGCCGGCAGCTCAAACCAGATCCCGCCGTCCCAATTCCCCCTTTTTACATAAATCCTCACCGCTTACTCCCTCCTTCCTGCACCACTACATCCGCATGCTC
>ERZ808044.1294-NODE-1294-length-14747-cov-6.820109_pt1 | contig 14747 bp, 15 predicted proteins | sample MGYA00380195_ERZ808044 | MGnify/ENA primary metagenome ERZ808044 (study PRJEB31490, sample SAMN06133423) | mouse gut metagenome | isolation source: Z7_2 | host: mice | place: China: Chengdu | collected 2015-05 ...
TTTTTCGTGCAGATGGCTTTCGATATAGTCGATTGCCGCCATTACATTTTTGATATTCCCCTGCATTCCTGCTTCCTCCTTTCTCTTTGCATTATAACAGGATATTTCATTCAGCTTTTCATATATCTTGTGGTTTTAAGGGCAAGTATTTACCAGTATACAACAATCTACCCCGATAAGAAAGATTTTAGCCATTTTCCTCTGATGCATTGGCATCTCCAAAACTTCCCCATATTAAGAAGCAAAGAAATCTTTTTGATGTCTCCTGTTAGGAGTGGCTTGTAGCGGGACGTTTTTCTGCATTTCTAAACTGTTGCCTACAACATATTCCAATTTAATAAACAATAATGCTGAAAGAATGGCTGTTCAGCTCGTGGAGCAGCTTATGACTTACGAAAATATTTCTGATTGTGGAGAATCATTATATAGTTTTACAAAATAAACTGATGCTGTATTTTGGGTAAAAAACAAAGATGGAGACATCTTTTATTCCACGGAAAAATCTGCGGGAAAAGGGACGCTCTCTGGTGATACGGTAGTCACGTTTGATGAAAATGTTTTGCCCAGTACCCTCATCGAAACGTCAACAAGATTTAACCCTGTTATTTTGAGAAAAGGAGATACCTATACATTAGCCGTTCAAGCGAGCTTGTTTGTAGTTCAGCAGACGACCAAGGTCTTGTGGTCTATTTTTCCTTATGTGATTCTGATGATTTTTTCTTGTCACTTTTATGCTCGTTGCTTTATGCAAGATATATCACTCACCCTATTGTGCAATTAAGCCAAATTTCAAAGCAAATGGCTGAATTGAATTTCTCTGGAAAATGCAACGAGGGACGCAAAGATGAATTAGGGTGTCTGGCGCAAAACCTCAATTCTTTGTCAACGGCCTTATCAACTGCATTGACGGATCTGCAAATGGCAAATCAGCAGCTTAGAACGGACATGGAAAGTATCCCTCTCTGTCGTGCATAAAATGGAAACTCTGGTAAAGGAATTAAGAAATTTGAATTTCGCATTGTTGACTTTTCGGAGCTTGTTCGAGTTCAAATAGCCGCTGTGACAGATTTGCTGACAGCAAAAGAACAGCATCTTGATGTCAATATTTCAGATAAATTTTTGTGTGAGTTGGAGCCACTACAGATGGAAAGGACTATCCAAAACATATTGGTAAACGCTGTTCGGTATTCCCCTAAAGGTGAATTGATTCGCATATCTTTATCAAAGGCAGATAATATAATCTGTTGTGAAATTGAAAATACCGGAGTTCATATAGATGAAAATTCCATCAAACACTTTTTCGAGCCATTTTATCGTATAGATACTTCGCGCAATCGCAACACAGGAGGAACAGGTTTAGGACTGTATATAGTTTGCAAAATCATGGAAATACATCACGCAAAATATAGTATTAGAAATTCAAAAAGCGGAGTGCTGTTTTATTATTCCAAGACAACTGATGACGGAGATACTTGTTCTATGGTTCCCCCCACGGAGCATGTGGCTATCGCTTATAGTGATGAAACTGCAACGGACACAACTCAACAGCAATAATCCAAACTAAACCTACCGCACGACGGCAAAAGAAAAAAAGCCGTCGTACAGCAAAGCATTGTCACGTCCCATCACGCGGCGGCTTTGAGAAATCAAGGCCGCCGTTCTTTTATTTTCATGTAGATATGGCGGTATTTGGGAGGTATCGCTATGTGTTTTTTAATTTTTGTTCCACCTAACTTGGTAAAAAAAGTTTAGCCCCTCCACCGGGTTACTCTGGCCAGCAACACGAAATTTGTAAGTACATAAAGAACTGCGTCATTTCATGCACCCGCACAGTACAACTCTGTGCGGGCGTTGTCGTTTCTTGTCGGCTCCACTTCGGGACAAACACGAGCTGTTGACAAACCCCTTTATATCGGCAATCATCTGAAATATAATGACACTTTTTTAGTAAAAATCAATAAGAGGGGAATGGCATAGACTTAGAAAACTTCTCTATGTAAAAAAGAAAATGCAAGAAAAGACGGTACAGCCCTTGTAATGGGGATATACCGCCTATTCTGAAATTACTTCCTTATCACCGTAAACCTTGATGTTTACGGACTTTTTCAAACTCCCCGAGTAGGGCTCGAACCTACAACAACTCGGTTAACAGCCGAGTGCTCTACCATTGTATGATATGCAACCGGGAAATTCAAGGCAGAAACACTCGTTTCTTCCTGTATAGGTCTGCTTTGCCAATGCACCCATAGTTATTACTTTCTTTCCGTGTTAATCACATAAACAGTGCTTCGAGAAGCGCCTTCCTTTTTCAACCACTTCTTTTCGACCATTTTGACAAGAATTTCTCTTGCCCTGCGCTGTTTGATGCCCAGTAGTTCGGTCACCTGTGCAGTCGTGATACCTCCATTTTCAAGTGCATATTGAAAAATTAGCTTTTCCTGTTCACTTATCGGCGTTTTATCGGCGGTTTCCCGGCAGTTTCTCGGCAGTTTCTCGGCATTCATACTATCAGAAATACCATGCTGAAGAATATTTGTGCCGCTAATCTGCCCCCGATAAATATTGATTCGTAAATCTACTTCACCGCCGATAAATTCTGGCTCCCGCAGACCGGCAGCCTTTACTTTTCCAATAATACGCGGAATGCCGCTACCCCAATGTTCAATCAAATTCATGTAGGAAAATGCATAGGCAAGCGCCTCGTTACGAATCTGAGAATACCCTTCCTTCATACGCTCCAGTGTCTGTCCCATGGGAATCTTGCCGGGAGAAGTAATTTCCAGACGATTATCATAGACTGCAATCTGCGTATTGCCGTGATCCAGATAGCTACGGTGCACCGCAGCATTGATAATCAGTTCACGAATGGCATCCGGCGGAATCTCATAAACATCCTGCCGATAAATACCTTCAAAGGTTGCGCCCATGTGAATATTCCGCAGAACAAATTGATATGCCTGTTCAATCTGTTCCCAAATCGATCCTGTATATTCCCGGCGATCCACAAAAATCTCTTTTGTTGTTCCCTTAAATACTCCGCACTGGGTTGCCACATGGATTGCGCCGCAGCCGGTTAAAATAGCATAGGCATTAGAGGGATAATATTTCCCCTCCCGCTCAATTAAAATGCCCCAGGAACACAGTTGTCTTCGCCCAACATCTTTAATAGCTGCTCTCTGTTCCTCATTATGAGCGTTTTTAACAGCTTGTTCTCTCATGGATTGGCAAAGAGAGTCGATATCCTCCTCCGAAATATCCCAACCAGTACATAGACCTTGATCAAAATAACGGTTGCTGCCTTCGAACATCAGCTCCTTAATCATGTATTCATCTGCCGGGCGGGTTGTCCCGGCTACACGAACATATACACCATTGTCCCTGCCCTGCGATTTGATATAGTAGGGCCGCTGTCTGCCCTCTGGCACTTCAACTACAATAATAGTCTTACTATTAATCGTCTGCAGCGTTATATCGGGAATAATTGCCGGTTCACAGCTATCCGACACAGCGTTTGCAATGGCATCCATGGTCTTAAATACCTCTTCTTTATCAAAGCCAGTCACTTCCTTGGTCTTATCGTTAATTCCAAAAATGATTCTGCCGCCGCTGCCATTGGCAAAGGCAACTACCGATTTCATGTATTTGATACTTTTATCCGGCAAATTTTCTTTGAACTCCACATTCTTGGATTCACCGGCAAGAATTTCTTCTATGGTCATAGATACACCTCGCTTTCATCATGACAGCAATAGCTGTTACTCTTTCTTTATTTTTGCCATAACTTCATGGAATATAGCATAATTCTTTTTTGCACCAGATTACAAAGCGGTTTTTCATTATAGCAACGATAAGTCGATCCAAAGTAGTATGATTTCATTTTCCTTAAGTATTTTGTCGATTTCATATATCGAATTCTCTGCACAGACTGCTAAAACATATTGGTAAACATACCCTTCGCCTTTCATCGAATTCAATTTAAAGTCTGTTTTGCCAAAAAACATCTTAGCTTCTGACAATGGCAGCCATAAGCCGACGCACAATTCCAGAACTGTCTGTATTGATGTAGGATTTAGCTCATCGTTTCTTAACCGCTAAATGGTCTTTATCCAACAAGTGAACGGTCTGCCAATTGCTTATTAGAGAGCTTTCTGTCCTTCTGCAATACAACCAGCGTCTCTGCAAAAGGACCAGAATATTTACGCAATGCTTCCGACTTAGGCTTTTCATTTTTTATCTGTTCAAGCAGTGTTGTATTATGCGCATTCAACTCAAAGGAATACTTAACCTGATTTTCAACCGGAACTGAACTTCGCATGAACTGAGAGTAATATCCTGACCCTTTATATTTCGATTGGTAACAATATCCTTTCGTAAAAACAACACCGCACTCATCCACGTGAGAGCGTGCGTATTCTGAAAGCATGGCATTTCCAGCCTGATCACGTATGACATACCTTTCATCGTTTAGAATAAGATGTCGGTCCACGAAAGCGAACTGCCCACTATCAATCAATTTCTTAAATTCTTGTTCAAAGCAGTAAGCCTTAAACAAATCTACCTCTTATGGATTTTCAGTTTGCGCAAAGCTTGAAACCGTCCCCCTCATTACTATCCTCAAATCATTCAATAATCACCACATCTATGATATAGCCTTTGCGCTCCCTGTGGGTTGCCACATTCAAAGCTAAATTCTTCATGATGAAATACTTCCTCATCATCCCCACTGTCGTTAATAACTCCGTTCATGCAGATATCTACTTAAAGATGTTCTTCTCCACACTTGACAAAAAAATGACCACAAAAACATAGAAACCTATGAACTGGACGGTCGGGCACACATCTCCAAAGCAAACTTGTATTTCGATTTGCTCTATAAGCTTATCACTTCATAAAAGAACGCTTTCGAAAATACGGAATACATGGAGTTCTTAGAACTGCCTGGTCATGAATATGACATCATAGACACTGCTCAGATCATGTCCAAACCCAAAAACCTCTGCGGATAAAAAACTCAGCTCAATCTACGATGAGTTTATGGATCCATTGATATCCTATAACCCAACCAATTATGCCTCTTAGACTTGAAAATACTGAAATGTATTTTTACGTCTGCTCAATATTTACTAGCAATAAGGTTAACAAACTTTTCTGCAGCTTCTTTTTCATATTCCTGTGTTATCAAATCAAATATACGTTCTAACACATGTCTTTGCTCCATAGTAAGCTTCGGATTAATATTCAAAGCTGTATATTTTGTCTGTGCCTTTTTCTGATTAAGGAACATAGTGTCTCCCTCTCTTTCTATTGACACAACCAATAAAGTAACCCTACTGCCTTGAAGCTATTACATATATTCTATCAAAACCCGTATCATTCCTTATCATCAGGAATGATATCAATTATATCATCCATCTTACAATTCAGCGCAGTGCATATCTTTGCCATAACTTCTACTGTAACATTCTCGTTATTAGCGAGTTTTGTCATCGTACTGTTTCCGATACCCGCCTTCTCTCTGAGATCTTTCTTTTTCATCTTACGATCAATCAGCAGCTTAAACAACTTGTTGTAGGATACACTCATAGTTCCTCCTGCACCTTGTCATATATTACTTTCTATATGTAACACGCATTTCTCACATTTTCATTATATAATTGTATCGTAACCCTTACCAAATGTAAAGAAAAAAGTCGTGGATTGGGCAAAATTTATAATATATAAATGCTTGTTAGTGACAAGTCCCCAAACCCCTGAGATCATCCTGCGGTAATGACTGCGCGTTCCGTTGGAACGCTGAAAACCATAAGCTGTTCAGGAATTTCTGATAGCCGGCATCGGTAAGGAACAGACACATCTTATCACCCTTGTCACCCACAGGGGAATCACCCGATAGCACGTCAAAAACGATCATGTGCTTTACCTCCGGGTCAAAGCGTTCCAGCGCCATGATGTCATGTCCCTTCAATTTCTCGGCGCCGGATTTCTGTCTGGCCTCCGCGATCAGCTCCCCGATGGTTCGCCCTTCCTGCGGAAGCCGGTAATTTTTCTGGATATCCCTCACCAGGTCCATGCACCCGGCATCTGACAGGGGGCGCAGCTTCTCCATAAGGTCCTTTGCCGCTTTCCTCCGTGCCGGATCACCGGCATACTGTGATGCCATGAAAAGCTCATTGATAATGGCATACCGTTCACAGCCTTCCGTCTGGTACAGCATCCGTTTTTCCATTTCGTTCAGTTCCATGTGAGTCTCCTTTCTTCTGAAAATAGGTACAAAAAAAGGACATCCACCTAAATAAAAGATGAAATGTCCTTTGGCATATACGCTATTCAATTTTATGTACAAAGCAGTTTGCCGCTGTTACGCCGCTTTCTGCTGGTGTCTCTGTGTTACATTTCCATCCGGCTTTCCACACATCACCCAGTTAAAATTCCACAATTCCTGTTGATAATTGTACATAATGCTCTGAGCAAACTGGACTCCGTTTTCATCAGTATACATAGATTCTAATGTGTGCCAGTAACTTCCCAACGATGTATTCAAACAGACGGCAATAATCACACTTGTGACAACAATCGGAATCAAAACCATAAGAATATTTGATATTCTGATTTTTTTCTTAATCGTCAATTTTTTCTTTCCCTAATCATGATTGAAGTTTTCATATTTTCTATGGCTGAGAAATCAGTATGATTTTATTTCCCCAGCCTTCCAGCACCGGGTTCTCGGCTACCGCAGTGACAAACTCCTCTGTTGCGTCAAACGTGCCTACTTTTGTATATTCCCCGGAAATTTCCGCATCTTGATAAAACAATATGATTCGGTTCGGATCTGAATAATACACCTCTCCGGCCTTTGCTTCTGTTACGGTTTCCGGATTGGATGGAATCTCATAACTGCTTGGAACGTCATAATACTGCACAACAGAATAATCTACATCGTCATCCCGTTCATAAACCGGAAGCCGCCAATCCGAAGTTCCTACATATCCGGCAATCGCCCTTGCAGTCTCGTTATCATCAAGATGCATCACAAACGCTTCCCCGTCATCTCCAAAATGCACTTCCAGCTCTGTCACTCCTCTTCCGGCGCTTTGTATATCTGTACCATCTTCAAAGCCCGCCACATCTGACTGCATATCACTTTCTGTTGTCTCAGAAGTTCCTGCCTCTTCTGCCGTGCCATCCTTCCCACATCCGGCGAGAATCGCCATAGATACCGCCATTACTGCTGCCGCTGCCATCATTCTTTTTAATACATGTTTCTTCATTTCGTTTCCTTCCTTTCTCTTAATTCTTTCTATTTTTTATGCTACATGGAGGATGAGAGGTTTCTTCCCTGTTCTCGTATCCGGGAGAATTTCTTCTACAAAATTCACATAGAACTGTACATATCCCAGATTCTTCTCTTTCAGGATTCCCTGCATCTGCCGGAGCATTTCCTCCCGGATATAATCCCGATCCGCTTCCTTTGACGTTTCCGCATACATTTCGAACGTATCCTTTTCTGTCTGCCTGAACTGATAATCTTTCAGTCCTTCGATACAAAATCCTTCAATTGCAAGGGGATGCAGAAATTCTTCCTTTCCGTTTCCATCCTCAAACCAGAGAATATCCTCATTTCTTCCAAGCAGCCCGATTGCTTTTGTAAATGGATATCTGGAATCTGCCTGCGCCCCTTCCAGCGTCAAACGGTCTGACAAACGGTAGCGGATTAACGGCTGAACAAAGTTATACAGACAGGTCAGGTACATTTCTCCATTTTCCACTTCGATGATGTTCAAATCGTCAAACAGAAGCATACCCTGCTCCGGGTCCGTCTCCACCCCAAGAGCAAGAGATTCGCTGGCACCGTAAATGTTCACAATCTGTGTTCCAAACATTTCTTCCAGATAATTTCTAAGACCGGCTCCTAATGGTTCCCCGCAGGAAATCACTCTGACCACCTCGGCGTGTACCTTTTCCTTTTCCATCAGTTCCGCCATAATCTTGATTGCCGACGGATACCCGATGACAATGTTCGGGCGAAATTCATTCAGTTTCCTTACCCACTCATCAAGAGGCGTCTTGATATCCAGATACATCTGACTGGCGCCTAGGCCGTCGATTCCGTCGCCTACCGCCATCGCTCCGCCGTATCTTCCGTCTGTCGCCGCAATATATACAATCCTCGGACGTTTTAAAAGCAGTTTCAGAATCTGCGGCATGGACATATCCCACAAAGCGCCCGGATGATTCCAAGAAGCATATCGCTCCATGCCTTCTCATCATAAACAAAGTATCCCGGCGTTCCGGTACTGCCGGAAGAATGAACGATATGGTAGTTGTCTTTATAAGGCTTTCTGTCTGCACTTACTTCTGCGTCAAACTTCCGCAGCTCCTCCTGCGTAACCTCCGGCTCTGTTATCAGTTCATTAAAATGTCCTAAGAGCAATCCTTTATCCAGTGTCGGAAAACAGGATAAAGGAAGTGTATCAAGCTGATTCTCCCGGATTCCCGCATGTTCAAATGTTCTGCGGTAATACACGGAGTGTTCCCAAGCGTAATGCAGCAGCGTTTTAAGTTTTTTCTCCTGAAGCATGTGCATCTCTTCTATATTCAGATTTGCCTGCTTTTTCAGACGGTATAAATCCCGTACTGTTTTAAAATAATTCATACTTATCTGTCTCCTTTTCTCTTATTCTTCGGTATACTCAAAGGGCATCCTGCCGGGCCATTCGGCTTTCATACGGTATGCCTTAAGTCTAGGAGAGACAGATAACATGGCTCTAACAGAAAAATAAAATATTTCTAAACGAATTCTTGACGATTTCTCAAATACAGTTCTCTCTTGATGTCAGTCAATCCGGAATCGATAACCGGCTCCCCATACCGTTTCAATAAACTGCGTTTTTGTCTGATTCTTCCCCAGTTTATCCCTGAGCCGGTTTACATGGACTGTGACCGTTGCCACATCTCCAAAAGAATCCATTCCCCATACCCGGTCGAACAATGTATCCTTTGAAAAAACAAGATTCGGATTTTCCGCAAGAAACAACAGCAGTTCAAACTCTTTATTTACCAGTGTAATCTCTTTTCCGTCCAGATAGACTCTTCTGGATTTTACGAGAATGCGAAGATTCCCATATGTAATCTCCCGTTCCATTTCCTGCTCTTTCGTATTGTTTTCTTCCATCAGAAGATTATGGATATGAATATGGGATTTCACCCGTGCCACCAACTCCGCCGGACTGAACGGTTTTACCAGGTAATCATCCGCCCCAAGTCCCAGTCCCCGGATCTTATCAATATCTTCTTTTTTTGCGGTCACCATGATAATCGGGAGCTTCATCGTGCGCCGCAGCTCCCTGCATATATCAAATCCGGTTTTCCCCGGCAGCATCACATCTAAAAGGACTGCATCATATTCTCCGGTCTTCGCCATTTTCTCGCCTTCGGTTCCGTCATATGCCACCTCGGTCTCATATCCATTGGCCTCCAGATAATCCCGCTCCAATTCGGCAATCAGTTCGTCATCTTCAATAATCAGTACTTTTTCCATCCGGCTTCCCCTCATATTTCACACACTTTCTTCCCAATCGGCTTTGCCGGAACTCCGCCGACGACCGCGCCTGCCGGAACATCTTTCGTAACCACTGCTCCTGCGGCCACGATCGCTCCATCGCCGATCGTTACCCCCTGAAGTACTGTTGCATGAGCGCCGATCCACACGTTCTTCCCGATATAGATTGGCTTCGGGTACAGGTCTGCCCGATGCTCCGGATCCGGATCATGGTTCAGCGTTGCCAGAACCACACTGTGTCCGATGAGGGTTCCGTCTCCAATATATATTCCGCCCTGATCCTGAAACTGACATCCGGAATTGATAAACACATTTTTTCCTATATGCAGATTTTTCCCACAATCCGTATAAAACGGCGGAAACATTCCAAATGTATTGTCCAGTTCTCTTCCTGTAAGCTCCTTCATTAGTTCCCGGATCTCTTCCGGAGTATGATAGCCCTGATTCAAACGAGCGGTAATTCTCATCGCTTCATTCGTAAGCTTTACCATATGCTGATGAACGAAAGAACCAGCCTTTATCTTTTCTCCGGAATCCATCGCCCGGATAAACTTTTCCGTATTCATATCTGCTCCTTTTGTCTCATCCCGCAGGCTCCGCCCGAACTGACGCAGTTCATTGAGCTTCTCTTCCGATTTGTTCTGTTTATCAAAAGCTGTAAAAATCCCCATGTCTTCTAATTCCAAATATTCTAAGAAAGAATTCCGGTATTCATAGATGGCGCCGCCGTATACATCATCACTGCCGGAGCTTAAAATCAGCGCCGCCTTTTTCAGCTTTGCCGGTTTATCCAGCGCATAGATCCTGTTAATCGCACATTGCAGCTGTCCGGTAAAGCTGTGATAATAGACCGGAGAAGCCAGCACGATCATCTCCGCCTCCTGTAAGAGCGGATAAATCTCCTGCATATCATCTTTCTGGATACACTGCCCTTCGCCTTTCGTGTGGCAGTATTCGCAGGCAAGGCATCCAGCTATTTTCTTTTTGCATACCGGAATCACTGTAATTTCATGCTTATTTTCCTGTGCTCCATCCACAAAAGCATTTACCATTGCCGCTGTGTTTCCATTTGGACGGGGGCTGCCGTTTAATATCAAAATTTTCATTACAATCACTCCTCCTACGCTTTCGCTTTCTGAATCTGATAAATTAAATAATCCAGACAGGAAATCTTTTTTTCTTCTTTATGTACCTGATGCAGCAGGTCTCTCCGCCAGCCTTCCAAAAGCTTTACCTGTTTCTCACTATCTTTTCCGTCATAACAAATCAGAAAATTTTCCACAAATTTTTCATTACATCCTGCATCCCGCAGGTTCTGAATCACTGCTTCTCTTCCTTTATTTTCCAACATTCCGGTCTGTCACTCCTTCCTTTGTTGTTCTAAAATTAAGTATAGAATACGTCACGCAAAATAACAAATACTTAGTTTTAATCCAAATGTATAGTTGAAACCTATACATTTTCATGGTATTATAACTGCAAAAAGTGTTGGAGGAATTTTATGGAAATTCGTGTACTACAATATTTTCTTGCTATTGCAAGGGAACAGAGTATCGTCCGGGCTGCCGAGTCCCTGCATCTCTCCCAGCCAACGCTCTCCACGCAGATCAAAAATATGGAAGAAGAACTGGGGAAACAACTTCTCATCCGCGGTACAAAAGGTTCCCGGAAGGTAACGCTCACCGAAGAGGGGATGATCCTGCGAAAACGGGCAGAAGAAATTTTAGATCTGGTAAAAAAGACAGAAAATGAGATTCTTTTGTCAGACAGTGTGATTGTCGGCGACGTATATATCGGAGCCGGAGAAACAGACGGGATACGCCTGCTGGCAAAAACAGCAGGAAAGCTCCGCCGGGATTATCCCGGCATTCATTACCATATTTCCAGCGGAAATGTCAGCTTTGTCACAGAACACCTGGATAAAGGACTCCTTGATTTTGGCCTGGTATTCGGAAATCCGGATTTGAAAAAGTACGAGACACTGAAATTACCTATGAAAGACATCTGGGGAGTATTAATGCGAAGAGACGATCTCCTTGCGGGGAAACGGGCTATTTCCCCGGAGGATTTATGGGATAAGCCTCTTCTCCTTTCCCAGGAGCAGTCAGACGGCGGACCGCTGATCCAATGGATGCAGAAAAAACTTTCCTCCCTGAACATTACAGTCGCCTACAATCTTCTGTTCAATGCCTCTTTGTTCGTAGAAGAACAGGATGCGAGGACTGTTGAGGTCAGCAGTAAAATAACTGCAAAAACAATTGCAATTCTTTTTTTCATAATATTCTCTCCTTAAAATTACTCTTTATTAATTATATATCAAATCAAATATATATTAAATTCAAAATACAGAATAAAGAATACAAAAATCGGAAATTAATTTCAAGCAATGACATATATTGCAAACAGCAATACTATAATACAGCAAAAAATTAAATTTTATTTATGTGACTAAGTCACTGTAAAAATGAATTTTTATGTGTATAATGAAGCTGTAAACAAAACACAAGGGGGTAAAAACAGTGAAAATAACTTTAAACACAAACAAGGAAGTTGTGGCAGCAGTTAAAGAGGGACTGAAACGCACAGGCGGCTACTGTCCCTGCAGAACAGAAAGAACAGAGGATAACAAATGTATGTGCAAGGAATTCAAATCACAGATTGAAGACCCTGATTTTGAAGGCTATTGCCACTGTATGCTATACTACAAATCTAAAAATTAAGGAGATACAAAAATGGCTGAATTAAAAATCACTAAAAATAATTTTGAAAATGAGGTAATAAAATCAACAGTGCCCGTGTTGCTTGACTTCTGGGCAACCTGGTGCGGACCCTGCCGTATGCTTTCACCGATTGTTGAAGAAATTGCAGAAGAATACGACGGAAAAGCCAAGGTAGGAAAAGTTAATGTAGATGACGAACAGGAGCTTGCTGCTGCCTTCGGCATTGCAAGTATACCGACAGTTGTTGTTATTAAGGACGGAAAGGTTGCCGACAGCTCCATAGGCTATGTACCAAAAGAAAAGCTTGAGGAAATGCTTAAGGCAGTTTTATAAAAAAAACCGGTCAAAAAGTGAATTGCTTTTGACCGGCTTTTTTTATGCTACTCTACGTGAATATCATATATCTTGCCTTTTACAGAATTGGTTTTTGAACCGATTCGCTGATAAGGAATACTGAAAGAAGAATTTTTAATACTGTCCGTACGCACTGTTCCGTTATGAGAAAAGCTGCCCTTTGCCTTTTTCCGTGTAAAAAATCCTGCTTTCAGCACTGTACGAAGGGGCTTTGTATCAAGAACTATTGTAATTTTTCTGTCAGGCACAAGTGTATAATCAAACTCATAATCATAACCTTCGGCTGTAAAACCGAGCTTTCCGTTCTTTGTAATTCTAACATCGTATGTTCCGTATGGTGCGTCAGCCTCCATAATAATCTGTTCGGGGACAACCTCATCCAGACTGAGCGTGATACTGAGCTTTGAGCCTGTTTCAAGATTTCTGCAGCCTGTGTTAACAAAGCTGCTGCCGCCTTTGAGCACTAAATTCTTCAATGGCTTGATATTCGGTCTTTCCTGCTTCATCAGACTGTCAATCGTATCTGATGATTTGTCAACCTGTGCAGAGCTATGCTTGTCAGTGCAGGAGCCCCATGTTTTCTCTGCCATAAATGCGGCACTGTCATCAAATCTATCATACAAATCCTGCTCATTAATGCCCTTTGAACGCTTGTCAATATTATCCTGCCATATCGCATAGCAGGCACCTAAAAGCTGCTTATTACCTGCAGGCAGGTCAATATATTTTCCTTTATCCTTCAATCTTACCCTGTTAGGCTCAAACTGTTTAAAGGCTCTGCGTTTATTAATAAAATCCATATACGGTGCACGGATTTTTGTACCGTTCGGCACCATATAAAGCTGATGATCAATTGTATTGATAAGATTATATCCCATATCATACATCTCTCTGCCGTCAGCCCAGGTATTTGACCACAGGTTCATCTGAACATCCTTAACCGCCTCCTCAGCAATAGCTGTTGCAGGCTCATCCTTTATCCAGGTAAGACTGCCCCAAAGACGGACCGTATTTGTCTTTTTGATATGAGGTACAATTTCATTAATAAATCTGCGGTATGCACCATAATCCGTTAAAAATTCATCAGCACCTATATGTACTGTTGTGCCCTTTGGAAATACAGGATCATCGCCAAGGGTATATTCATCAAAAATACTTTTGACAAACTCCATTGCCTCGGGACGTGAAATATCAATATGGTCGGTAAGAGGTCTTTTTTTCATCAGCGGTGAAACCTTGCCTTTAACCGCATATTCAGGAAAGACCGTGGTGAAAGCAAGAGCGTGTGCAGGCATATCTATTTCAGGTGTAATGCGTACGCCCTTATCTGCCGACTCCTTCATAAAGCGGTTGAACTCAGTCTTGGTATAGCTGTAATCCTTTGCTGTCGGTGTTTCTCCCTTTTTGTTCTTCAGCGAGCTTTCAAGTCTGAAGGCACTGTATGCATCAAAGGTGCTTTCATCACCCCTGTCTGCATAATCCTCAAGCCATATGTAATTATCGCCAAGGTGAATCTGAAAATCATTCATTTTGTACCAAGCCATACGCTCAACAATTTTTTCAAGCATTTCAAGTGATACAGGTCGTCTGCCCACATCAAGCATAAAGCCCCTGACACTGTAACGGGGATAATCACGCATTATGCCCTTAGGGAACCCACCCTGAACCATAAGCTGGCAGACCGTTTTGCCTGCCCATACCGCACCGAGTTCAGTACTGCAGCCGATTTTAATACTGTCATCACAGGTTATTTCATAGCCTTCTTCCCCGAGATAAAACAGACCGCTGTCAAAAGAAAAGCGGACATCACCATTATCAGCATATTTAAGTTTCTTTCCCGTCACCTTAAAATATTCGTCTGAAAAAGCATCGGCTGTGCTTCTCAGCCTCTCATCACAGGAATAGGTATTGATTTTGCTGAGGCTTCCGCCTTTGGAATACCACTGTGCAGGCTCAGGAATAATATTGGGCTTTTTGCTTTGCACGCCATAAACGCCAGGTATCATTATTTTACAGTCCCTTTCAACTGTTTCACTGCCCTTATGACATTTAAACGAAAGAACTGCTGTCATATCACAAAGGGGAGTATGTACAAACAGATTATCGTCAACAAG
>ERZ808044.1295-NODE-1295-length-14733-cov-5.280977_pt1 | contig 14733 bp, 11 predicted proteins | sample MGYA00380195_ERZ808044 | MGnify/ENA primary metagenome ERZ808044 (study PRJEB31490, sample SAMN06133423) | mouse gut metagenome | isolation source: Z7_2 | host: mice | place: China: Chengdu | collected 2015-05 ...
GGGGTGAAACCCCACAAATAAAACATTATTATTTTAAAACCTTGAGAGCTTTGCTCTCAAACTCTCACCCGCTTTTTGAAAAAAGCGGGGCAAAAACTTCAATATATGCGAACACAGTTATAACAAAATAATGAGCAAATTCCGAACGCAAAAGTAAAAGTTTTTTGTCCAACTTTTTTTCAAAAAAGTTGGTGGGGTGTGGGGTGAAACCCCACAAATAAAACATTATTATTTTAAAACCTTGAGAGCTTTGCTCTCAAACTCTCACCCGCTTTTTAAAAAAAGCGGGGCAAAAACTTTACTAGGAAAACTTCGTTTTCCTTATCTTTCTTATCTTTCTTATCACATTTTATAAACAATTTCCAAATCTCTATTATAAATTGTTTTCACTTCTCCCACATTTTTCCCTCCCGAAAGCACAACAATGGTATGAAAAACCCCCTGTTTCACCATATCCCCCAATATCATTCTTTTTTTAATATCCTCCAAATCATTTCCATGTACTGTACAAAGCAACTGCACACCTGCATTAACAATACTTTCTATCGCAACAAAATCTTCTTTTTTACCAATTTCGTCCACAGCAATAATACGAGGTGACATACTTCTTACAAGCATAAGCATACCCTCAGCTTTTGGGCAACAATCCAAAACATCTGTTCGAATCCCTACATCATTCTGTGGAATCCCCTTATAACAACCCGCAATTTCTCCTCTTTCATCTGCCACACCTACAGTTTGTCCCATAAAAATCCCTTTTTTGCCATTGCTAAGTTGTCTTACCATATCCCTTAAAAGTGTCGTTTTACCACACGCTGGTGGCGAAATCAAAAGTGTATGATAAAATCGTCCTTGTTTTACAGCATATTGCAGTACCATATCACCACACCCTTTTATTTCATGAGAAATTCTAATATTTAATGCACTAATATTTTGTATTGTTTTGATACTGCCATTTTCTACAACCGCCTTTCCTACAACGCCTATTCTATGCCCTCCTTCTATTGTCAAAAAGCCATTTTTTAATTCTTCTGAAAAAGCATATAGTGAATATCGGCTTGCTTTTTCTAATGTATGCCGAATATCCTCTTTTTTGACAATATAGGCATATTCCTCATATTGTGTGATACTTCCATCTTGTTTTATAAAATATTCTTTTTGTCTGCAAAATATCAAAAGCGGTTTTTGTATTCTAATGCGTATTTCCTCTACTTTATTTAAAAAATTTTCATCTATAGCCTGTATAATTTGTTTTAAATTTTCTCCAAATGTTTCCAATAGTAAATTTTTGATATTCATACATTGCTCCCTTCTATCACACAAAACAAAAGCTTGTACTCGTTTATGATTTTATTTAATTATGTTTATGCACATTCGTAACAATATATGACGTATTTTAAAAAATCACTACTATACAACATCAACGATTTGTGATAGAATTTATAAATACATCTATAAATCGTAACTTTTCAAAAGAAATATATTATTGGGGGTGTTTTTTATTTATCCTTTTACTATTATGCAGTGCTTTTTTGACAATGAAATATTGTCTATGTGGGACGAAGTATTTTTTAAAAACAAAAATGATATTAAAATTTCTTCATACAATCGTCTTGATTTTGAAGTAAATCATTTTCGTACAGAAACCATTCATTTATTTTTATTTTTTTTAGACAGTCAGCCATATGAGATTATAGAATTTATTAAAAAAATACAGCACGATAAAAAATATTCTAATTATCCTATGGTGCTTTTCTCTCAAAAGAAGGAATATTTATATCATGCATTTTTTGAACTAAAACCTTTTCAACCCGTTTTACTTCCTATCTGTAAGAAAAATAGTGCAAATCTTACGGAATATATACAATTTTATTATAATATGTATCAAACAAGTTATAAAAAAGTATTAGAATTTAATTTTAATTCTTGTTTTTATCGTTTTCAAATAGATGACATTCTCTTTGCAGAAGCAAAAAACAGAAAAGTATTAATTCGCACAAAAGATGACTCCTCTATAGAAATTCCCATTACCTTTCATCATCTTTTAGAACAAATACCCGAAAACACTCTAATACAGTCACATCGTTCTTATATCATCAATCCTTGTAATGTTTCCAGAATAGATAAAGAGGCAAAACATTGGACAGCAAGTTTTTATAACACAAATAAAAAGGCATTGATTAGCCGTGCTTACAGACAAACAACATTAGATATTGTATTCATACACATTTGTAAATCAAATACGATAGAATGTTATCCTATGATTGACATGTATTATTTCCAATAGTAAAATATACGTCAAAGATGTTTGTAAATTGACATTACAAAATAATCCATACCAGACAGCATAAAAAATATTCTATGATTAAGGAGGAGCAATATATGATAGTAGTAATGAAACAATCTGCAACAGAGGAAAACATACAATACATTATTCAAAAATTACATAGCCTAGGATTAGAGGCACATCTTTCCAGAGGAGAATCCATTACCATTATCGGTGTTGTAGGAGATAAAGCAAAATTTGAAAAAGAAAATCCTCATTTAATGGAGGGTGTAGATAAACTTGTACAAATCAGTGAATCTTACAAAGTAGCAAACATTAAATTTCACCCCGAACCTACAATCATTGATGTAAATGGTGTAAAAATAGGCGGTGACAATTTTGTTATTATGGCTGGTCCTTGTGCGATTGAAAGTTATGACCAGTTAATGGATTCTGCTATTGCGGCAAAAAATGCAGGCGCTCAAATATTAAGAGGAGGCGCATACAAGCCTCGTACTTCTCCTTATTCTTTCCAAGGGCTGGAAGAAGAAGGACTTCGTTATATGAAAGAGATTAAAGAGCAAACAGGACTTGCTACCATTACAGAAGTAACAAGTTGTAAAGCAGCAGAAATTGCAGTAAATTATGTAGATATTATGCAAATAGGCGCTAGAAATATGCAAAATTTTGAATTGCTGAAAGAAGTTGGAAAAACCAATTTACCTATATTATTAAAAAGAGGACTTTCTGCAACAATAGATGAATGGCTGAATGCTGCTGAATATATTATGAGCGAGGGAAATGAAAAAGTAATACTTTGTGAAAGAGGTATTCGTACCTATGAAACAAGTACAAGAAATACATTGGATATTAGTGCGATACCTGTATTAAGAAGTAAAACGCATTTGCCTATTATTGTAGACCCAAGTCATGCTTCTGGTGTGCGTGATTATATTGCTCCTTTAAGCCGTGCGGCTGTTGCTGTTGGTGCAGATGGACTTGAAATTGAAGTACACCCAAATCCTTCTGCTGCAATGTCTGATGGTTCACAATCACTCAATCCAGAGGACTTTAAAAAACTTTGTGATGAATTGAAACCATATATACAACTGGCAGGAAGGAAGTTTTAAATATGTTTTCTAAAATAGGCATTGTGGGACTTGGTTTAATAGGAGGTTCTCTTGCAAAAGCATTCCGCAGCAGAACATCTGTAAAAACCATTGTAGCATTTAACCGTCATGAAGATGTTTTATTAGAGGCAAAAAAACAGGGCGTAATTGATGAATATGCCACAGAAATTACAGATATATTTGCAAACTGTGATATTATTTTTATATGTACGCCCGTTCAAAATATTATAGAATATGCAGTAAAATTGATTCCTTTTGTATCAAAAAACTGTATTATTTCAGATGTGGGTAGTACAAAATGGGAATTATATCAAAAAATGAAACAATATACTGATAAATTTATGTATATAGGCGGACACCCCATGACAGGTTCGGAGCGTTTTCGTTATAATGCATCAAAAGAACATCTTTTTGAAAATGCTTACTATATTCTAACACCAGATGAAACCATATCCAAACAAACAATATATGATTTTTCAGAATTACTCCGTACAATAGGTGCGATTGTTGTAACACTTTCTCCTAAAGAACATGATTATGTTGTTGCTTCTATCAGTCATGTACCCCATATTATTGCATCTGCACTTGTGCATAATGTAAAAAATTTGGATACACCAAAACAATATATGCATTTGCTTGCAGCAGGAGGATTTAAAGATATTACAAGAATTGCTTCCTCCAGCCCTGATATGTGGCAAGGTATTTGTATGGAAAACAAAGAGCAAATATTAAATGTACTTTGTTGTTTTGAAAAAATAATACAGAATATTCGTCAAAATCTTTCAGATGAGCAATATCAATCTGTATATGATTATTTTGACGAAGCAAGAATATACAGAGATTCTTTTTGCTCTATTACACCTAAGAGCTTTGTAAAACGATATGAAATTACTGTTGACGTTATAGACCGTCCGGGTAGTATTGCTATTATTGCAGTACTTTTTTCCAGTCATGGTATCAATATTAAAAATATGAGTATTGTAAACAATAGAGAACAACAACAAGGCGCTTTATATTTTGCTTTTGATACAGAAGAAGACAGACAAAAAAGTATTGCTCTGCTTCGTGAATTTAATTATGATGTTTTTGTAAAGGATTGATAACAATATGAATCAAATCATAACACCTAAAAAAAATATTCATGCCACAATTACTGTACCTGGAGATAAATCCATATCTCATAGAAGTATTATGTTTGGTGCATTGGCAAAAGGAACATCTGAAATAGAGGGTTTTCTCATGGGAGAAGATTGCCTTTCTACAATAAATTGTTTTAAAAAATTAGGTATTGTTATAGAACAATATCAAAATAAAATATTTGTTCATGGAAAGGGATTACATGGATTGACTGCTCCCACTGAAATATTAGATGTAGGAAATAGTGGCACAACATTACGTTTAATCAGTGGTATATTGTCTGCACAGCCTTTTTCCAGCCAATTAACAGGAGATAGCTCTATACAAAAACGCCCTATGAATCGTATTGCTGTACCACTACGCAATATGGGTGCTATATTAAAAGGAAATGATGATAAAAATTTGTTTGCCCCCTTCACAATAGAAGGCAGACAGTTAAAAGGGATAACATATACATTACCTGTGGCAAGTGCGCAAGTAAAAAGTGCTATATTATTAGCTGGTATATTTGCAGAGGGTGAAACTGTTGTAATAGAGCCAGAAGCTACACGTGACCACACTGAAATTATGCTTCGATATATGGGAGCAGATATACAAAAAATAGGAAATGAAATTCATTGTAAAGCTGTCGAACAGCTTTATGCTAAAAAAATTGTTGTACCTGCTGATATTTCTTCTGCATCATATTTTATGGTAATGGGCTGTATTTGTGAAAATAGCGAAATATTATTAAAAAATGTAGGTATCAATACAACAAGAACAGGTATCATTGACGTACTCAAAGCTATGGGAGCTAATATTACTATAGAAAATGAAACAACTATAAATGGTGAAAAAGTAGGTAATATTAGAGTGAAATCTTCTGTACTTCACGGCACAACAATAGGTGGCGCAGACATTCCCCGCTTAATTGATGAAATCCCTGTTATAGCTGTTGCAGGCTGTTTTGCAAAAGGTACAACCATTATAAAAGATGCACAGGAATTAAAAGTAAAAGAATCAAATCGTATTCAAACAATTATAACAGAATTAAAAAAATTTGGTGCAGATATTACAGAAACAGAAGATGGAATGATAATACACTGTGTGGAACATTTAAAAGGCTGTACAGTAGAAAGCTATAACGACCATCGTATTGCTATGTCTATGAGCGTTGCAGGTGCTTGTGCATCGGGTGAAACAACGATTGTGGGTGCAGAATGTGTCAATATTTCTTTTCCTAATTTTTATCATATTATTACAGCAATATAAAAATTCTATTCAAAAAACGGATAGGAAAACGAAGTTTTCCTTTTAAAGTTTTGTCCAACTTTTTCAAAAGTTGGTGGAGTTTGAGGCAACGTCTCAAGGTTTTTATGCTTGCAAGCGTGTTTTTGAAGGGGTGCTGAATGTCCAGTGGACGCTTGTTCTACACCGACCGGAGCGAAACGTAGACTAACACCTCAATGTTTTAACAATATTTTTTATTTGCGGGGTTTCACCCCTGCACCCCACCAACTTTCCCCCCCCAAAAAGTTGGACAAAAAACTTTACTTTTTACGTTCGGAAGTTTTTCATGATCTTCATTTACCGATAGCAGACGCAGGGGATTGTTAAGGGGGTGCAACCCCCTAACTCGCTAGGGGTGTGGGGGGATTGCGAAACCCGCCACGTTTTTGGTTACTTTTTTCAAAAAAGTAACAACCGATATACTAAAAATATCGATTTATGCCATATACCTGTAATATAAAATATTCCCCAAATAAAGTCCTAAATATTTATTTAATTGTGGGCTTTGCCCACACCCACCAACTTTCCCCCCAAAAAGTTGGACAAAAAACTTTACTTTTTGCGAACACAGTTTTACAATAACTTTACTTTTTATAAACACAATTTCACAACAACTTTACTTTTTATGTTATTAAAGGAGGATACACATATGATACAAACAACGATTGTTGGTTTTGGTGACAGTATTACATTTGGTTATGGTGTAAGTAAACGAATGACTTATACTAGACGTCTGGAATCTTTTTTACCTCAGTGTTATCCTTCTGTAAATTGGAAAATAGAAAACAGTGGTGTAAATGGAGATACGACAAGAGAAGCATTACAACGTATACAAAAAGACGTTTTAAATTATCATCCCAATATTGTTTTTATACTTTTTGGTTCAAATGACAGTTCATTATCAGAATATCAATATAGAACACCATATGAATATGAAAAAAATTTATGCTCTATTGTGGAACAAATACAAAACCATAACAATCACACAGGACTACATCATTGTCGTCCCATTGCTGTATTGATTACACCACCTCCTGTTGTAGATACTGATTTTTTGCCTTTTAATACAACAGATAGAGTAAAAAAATACTGTGATATTGTTAAAAAAGTTGCTGAACAATATCAATGTCCTATGATTGACTTTTTTTCTGTATTAAAATATGAAACAGTAGAAGAATTTGACAGCCTTTTTCAACAAGATGGTGTACATTTAAGTGAAAAGGGTTATGACTATTTATATGACAGTATTTTTTCTGCTATTACACGCATTGTAGATAGAAATGGCATATTAAAATAATATTTCAATCTGTCAATAAAGTCTTTTTTTTGTGGACTCTGTCCACACCTGCAAGCTTTTTTAAAAAAAAGCTTGGCAAAAAACTTTAAATCGCCTACGGCGAACAAAAATTGATTTTGTTGGGTTATTGTATTTATAGTGTTATTATGTTATACTGATTATGATACAATATTTGTATCTATTCTACTATAATATTATAAAGGAGGTAATATGATGAAACACACATTAAAAAAATTTGTTGCTGTAATCAGTACCATCACAATGATAGCAGGTATTTCTGTTATAAGCTATGCAGCAGATAATAACGACATTCATTTGCAAATCAATGGTGAAAATGTTGCTTTTGATAATTTAAAACCTATCAATCGTCAAAATCGTGTTTTTGTTCCATTTCGTGATACATTACAGCAAATGGGTGCAGAAGTATCATACAATGATGCAGAGCATTTAACAACAGCAAAAAGAGGAGATACTGTAATTACTTTCCACCCTGGTGAAACAAATGTCACTGTTACAAAAAATGGTCAAACAAAAGAGTTAGAAACATCAATGGTCATTTCTTCTGGGAACACTTACATACCAGTACGTTTTTTAGGAGAAGCATTTGATTATCCTGTTGGTTGGGACGACAGCAAAAAAACAGCTTTACTGATTGATACAGATAAATTGCTTTCAGATGCAGATTCTTTTTCTATTATGAATCGCTATATGGAATATAATAGTGCATATGCAAAACAACCTTATGTTTTTAAAGGTACATTTTCATTTGAATTCAATATGCCTTATGATGAAACAGTAAGAGAATTGATGCCGATAAAGGGCAATGGTACATTTGAAGGCATTTCAGAACAAGACAAACAAAATATGTCTATGGCTATGCAGTTAGACACAGAAGGACTCAAAAAATACATAGCTACCGAAGCACCTGATGAACAAACAGCAGAAATTGCAAATAATGTTGTAACTGCATTGGAAGATATAAAAATCAATTATATTACAGATATTTCCACCGGAAAAATGTATATGCAATGTCCAATGTTTGCACTTGCAGGTATGGATGGAGATGCCTGGTATTACTTTGATTTGAATGAAATTTACTCTTTTATGGATATTGATATGAATTTCACAGAATTGATGGAAATGGTAACAGGCAATGATATGACTTTTGAATATTATATCAAAAATGCACTTTCTGCTGTACCATTGACAAGTGTAAATGATTATAATGATTTTGAGTCATCAATAAGCACTTTTGTTGCATTGTTTGGCGATAGTGCTTTTGAGCAACAAGCCGATGGTTATGTTTCACAATTTGACTTTAGTGAAAATGGTACAGATGTTCATTTAACATTTAAAATCTTATCATCTGGCGAATCTATTATAGGATATGACATGAATATATCTGGTGGTATTTCTGGTACAAACTTTATCACATTAAATGCATCACAAAACAATACAGATGCTACTGTAGTATTCAATTTGAATGTACCAGATGTATTAAATATGGTATTTAACTGTGGTATGACTATGGAACCAACAGAACAAAAAGCAATCTCTCAACCATCTGGCAATATCATCAACATGATGGATATGATGGAAGAAGTAGCATAATCAATGATATAATAATGCCTCATAAGTATATATGAGGCATTGTTTTTTTGTTAAATCAATATTTTTTAGAGAACATTTTCGTTATAACTGTGTTCGCATAATAAAAAGTTTTTGCCTCGCTTTTTTCAAAAAGCGAGTGAGAGTTTGAGGTGCAAAACGTCCAGTGGACGTTTGTTCTGCACCGACCGGAGCGAAGCGTAGACCAACGCTCTCAAGGTTTTTACAAGACTATTTTGTTTTATTTGCGGGCTTTGCCCACACCCACCAACTTTTTTGAAAAAAAGTTGGACAAAAAACTTTAACTTTTGCGTTCGGGATTATTTCGTAATTTTCGTCATAACTGTGTTTGCATTATTGTTTTATTTGTGGGCTTTGCCCACACCCACCAACTTTTTTGAAAAAAAGTTGGACAAAAAACTTTAACTTTTGCATTCGGGATTATTTCGTAATTTTCGTCATAACTGTGTTTGCATTATTGTTTTATTTGTCTAAATAGGCAACATCATCTAAATTTAATGCTTCCACTAAAACAATTTCTTTATTTTTTTCTAAAAATGTATGCATAGTATATTGATTTGCAAAAAGGAAAAGCGGTCTTTCAAATCTGTCGTAAACCAATGTAGAACGTGCAGAAATATAATTTTTTAAATCAATATCTTTTGAAACATCAGGAGATACCCACATAGCCACACTATAATCTAAATCCTCCATACGTACTTCTGAATTATATTCATTTTTCAAACGATATTCAAACACCTCAAATTGGAGTTCCCCCACCGCTCCAAGTATGACATCATGATATTCATTATGATATACTTGTATTGCACCCTCCTGCGCAAGCTGTGCAACACCTTTTTGAAATTGTTTTGCTTTTAAGGAATTAACAGGGTGTACTCTTTTAAAATACTCTGGTGGGAATGTAGGCAAAGGTTCAAAAAATAGTTTCTGTTTGCTTGTAGTGAGCGTATCACCTATTTGGTAATTACCCGTATCATATATACCAATGACATCGCCTGCATATGCTTTTTCTACCGTTTCCCTTTCATTTGCCATAAGCTGTGTAGACTGACTCAATTTAAACTGTTTACCCGTACGAGAAAGTGTTACGTTCATACCTCTTTCAAATGTGCCAGAGCATATTCTTAAAAATGCAAGTCTATCTCTATGTGCTGGATTCATATTTGCTTGTATTTTAAATATAAAACCACTAAAAAATTCATCTGTAGGCTGTATTTCTCCTGTTGTTGTTTTTCTTGCGCCCGGAGCGGGTGACCAGTCCAAAAAATGATTTAAAAATGGCATCACGCCAAAATCTACCAAAGCAGAGCCAAAAAATACAGGAGAAAGTTTTCCCTGTTTGATTGCATTTAAGTCAAAAGCGTTACCTGCACCGTCTAGTAATTCAATTTCATTGCGTAATATATCAATATTTGCTTCACTGATAATACCATCTAATTTATCGCCGTATACACCATTTGCACCTAAATCAATGACATCATTTTTTCTATATACATATACTTTGTTTTCCAATCTGTCGTAAATGCCTTCAAATGTCAAACCATTTCCTATAGGCCACGTAACAGCAGTAGAAGGCAATCCTAAAGCGTCCTCTAAATCAGCAATACAGTCAAGAGGGTCTTTTGATTGACGGTCTAATTTATTTATAAATGTAAATATAGGAATTTGACGCATACTGCAAACTTTAAATAATTTTTCTGTTTGTGCCTCCACACCTTTTGCCGCATCAATTACCATTACAGCACTGTCTACAGATGTCAGTATACGATATGTGTCCTCTCCAAAATCGTTATGTCCTGGTGTATCCATAATAGAAACCACTTTGTCATTATATTCAAACTGCATGACAGAAGAAGTAACAGAAATACCTCTTTGTTTTTCAATTTCCATCCAGTCAGATTTTGCAAATTTCTGATTTCTTCTTGCTTTTACAGTGCCTGCTTCTCTAATTGCACCACCATGAAGAAGTAGTTTTTCTGTTAATGTTGTTTTGCCAGCGTCTGGGTGAGAAATCACGCCAAATATACGTCTTTTTTGTATCATTTCTTGATTAGCCATTTGTGTTAATTTCCTTTCTTTCTCTTTTTTGCCATTCTATTATTGTAACCGAAATTTTGTAAAAAAGAAATAAAAAAATAAAATAAATAAAATTGTATAAAAATTACTTCCGTCATAGTTACATTCAAAATTGCGTTATAATTGCGTTCGGAAGTAACTTATTATTTTTGTCATAACTGCGTTCGCATAATAAGAAGTTTTTGCCTCGCTTTTGGGGGAAAGCGAGCGAGAGTTTGAGGTGCAAAACGTCCAGTGGACGTTTGTTCTGCACCGACCGGAGCGAAGCGTAGACCAGCGCTCTCAAGGTTTTAACTTCTTAATATTATTTTATTTGCGGGGTTTCACCCCTGCACCCCACCAACTTTTTTGAAAAAAAGTTGGACAAAAAACTTTTTCTTTTGCGTTCGGAAGTAACTCATTACTTTTGTCATAACTACGTTCGCATAATAAGAAGTTTTTGCCTCGCTTTTTTCAAAAAGCGAACGAGAGTTTAAGAGCAGTGCTCTCAAGGTTTTAACTTCTTAATATTATTTTATTTGCAGGGTTTCACCCCTGCACCCCACCAACTTTTTTGAAAAAAAGTTGGACAAAAAACTTTTTCTTTTGCGTTCGGAAGTTTTTCGTAATTTTCATTTACCGATAGCAGACGCAGGGGATTGTTAAGGGGGTGCAACCCCCTAACTCGTTAGGGGTGTGGGGGGATTGCGAACCCCCCCACGTTTTTGGTTACTTTTTTCAAAAAAGTAACAACCATTATACTAAAAATATCGATTTATGTCATATGACTATAATATAAAATATTCCCTAAAATTAAATTCAAAATAACGTTTTGCTTGCGGGGTTTCACCCCTGCACCCCACAAACTTTCTTGAAAGAAAGTTTGACAAAGAACTTTATCTTTTGCGTTCGGAATCATTTCATAAATTACTATTACGCACGGAATTTAATTTAAAATTTATGATAATTCACAGAAATATATGATACTGCTTCTGTTGCCGCAACTGCACCATCTGCGCAAGCAGTCACAATTTGCCTCAAAGGTTTTGTTCTAGTATCCCCTGCAACAAAAACGCCCTCTATATTGGTATGGCAATACTCATTTGAAACAATATATCCTTCTGTATTCACTTCCAAAAAAGGCGCTACCATAGCATTATCCGGTTCATAACCGATTGCAATAAATATACCATCTGTTTGTATCGTTTTTGTCATATTCTGCTTTGTTTGGTACACATCAACAGCATTTACAAAGGAATCCCCTTTGATACTTTTTACATTACTATCATACAATATCGTAATATTTTTTCGTGACAATACAGCATCAATTAAATGCTTTTCTGCTCTAAAAGTATCTCGTCTGTGTACAATCGTTACATTTTGACACTGATTGGATAAAAAAAGAGCATCTTCTAATGCAGTATTGCCTCCCCCCACAACTACAACATTTTTATTGCGGAAAAATGCACCATCACAAGTTGCGCAATAAGAAACCCCTTTTCCTACAAATTTCTTTTCGCCTTCACAATTTAATTCTCTCCTTTTCACGCCTGTGGCAACAACCACCGTTTTTGCAGTATAAGTATTTTTATTTGTGGTAATTGTCTGAAAAGCATCTGAAAAATTGACAGCAGTTACTTCTTCAAATTTAATATCCGCTTTTAAATCTACTGCGTGCTGATACAGTTTTTGCGCAAACATCGCACCTGATATGGATTTTATTGCAGGATAATTTTCAATTTGTGCTGTAATTGCAGCCTGCCCACCATACAAATTACGGTCAAAAACAATGACAGAAACACCTGCACGTAATGCATATATTGCAGCAGTTATGCCTGCTGGTCCAGCACCAATAATAATCATATCATGCATACAATACACCTCCTACTATTAGTATGATAATATTTAAAATATTTCATACAAAAACAATCTACTTATTTTCAACAATATATGGTATACTTTATTTTATCAGAAAATTCATTACAAAACTATATAAAAATATTTATATTAAGGAGAATGTATATTATGAATCAATTTGAATTACTTGTAAATTGTGTTGAAAACTACAGCCACATTAAAAATGTTGCAAGCAATAAAGTGGCACATTCTTTTTCAGAAAAAGGTATCTTTACATTACTTTTGGAAGGATACGAAGCATATTGTGATATGGACGAAGGTTTTTTCATAGGCATGATAGATGGATATGTCGAAAATACAACAGATGCAGAACAAAGCGAATACAATAAACACAGAGAAAGACAAGCTGTATTACCAGCGGTATTAAAACAAATTGCAAAACAATATCATATGACAAAAATACAGGCAATCGAATCATTTTATAATTCCAAAACAGGAGAATATTTTGCACAGGACGATACAGAATATTATCAAAAAACAGCAGAAGAATTATTGGAATGTTATCAGAGTGAAAAACATGAATGAAAAAAATTTAAAATGGGGCTATACAACGGGAAGTTGTGCAGCAGCAGCAGCAAAATGTGCTGTAATATTATTGCTTTTGGGTAAAAAATTAGATAGTGTTTCATTGCAGACACCGAAAGGTATTGTATTACAACTCCATACTAAAAACTGTCATTGGGAAGGACAAAAAACAATATGCGGTGTGCAAAAATATAGCGGTGACGACCCCGACGTAACAAACGGTATCACAATATATGCTCTTGCCGAAAAAATAGAAAAAGGTATCATAATAGAAGGTGGGGAAGGTATTGGACGTGTGACAAAAAAAGGCTTACAGCAACCCGTTGGATATGCCGCAATCAATACTGTTCCCCGAAATATGATACGACAATGTGTAAAAGAAATTTGTATGCTTGCAGATTATCAAAAAGGTATTGCTATCACAATATTTGCACCGGAAGGCGTAGAAATTGCAAAAAAAACATATAATGAAAAATTAGGTATTGTGGGAGGCATTTCCATATTAGGTACAAGCGGTATTGTAGAGCCTATGAGCGAAAAAGCATTACTTGACAGTATCAAAGCAGAATGTAGTGTAAAAGCAGCAAATAGTAATGGTAATATCATATTGACATTCGGTAATTATGGAAATAACTTTTTAAAAAAGCATTTTCATATTGATATAGAATCTGCTGTAAAAGTGAGTAATTTTATAGGAGATGCGATTGATTTTATCAAAACATTGCCTTTAGAATCCGTTTTAATTGTGGGGCATATTGGTAAAATGATAAAAATAGCAGGAGGCATTATGCAGACACATTCTAAATATGCCGATTGTAGAATGGAAATTATAGGGGTACACGCAGCGATTGCCGGAGCAGATAGCAAAACAGTAAAAAGTATTATGGAATGTATTACAGCAGAACAAGCGTTATTATTATTAAAAAATGATAATGTACAGATATTTCAAAATACTATGCAGAGTATAGCAAAAAAAATAATGGAACATATTCAGCATAGAATGGGAGAAAAAATAAATTGCCATATTGTTGTGTTTTCTGAGAAATTGGGAGTATTAGTACAATCTGAAAATATAGTACAGTTTTTAAAAAACTATCATAATGAAAATAACGAGTAACTCCCGAACGCAAAAGATAAAGTTTTTTGTCCAACTTTTTTTTAAAAAAGTTGGTGGGGTGCAGGGGTGAAACCCCGCAAATGAAATCTGAATATTTTATATCATAGTTATATGGCATAAATCAATATTTTAAATTCAAAATAATGTTATATTTGTGGGACGTTGGTCTACGCTTTGCTCCGGTCAGTGCTGAACGTCCACTGGACGTTCAGCACCCCCACGTTTTTGCTTACTTTTTTCAAAAAAGTAACAACCGATATACTAAAAATATCGAACAATGTCATATGACTATAACATAAAATATTTCCTAAAATTAAATTCAAAATAACGTTTTGCTTGTGGGGTTTCACCTCACACCCCACTCGCTTTTTTGAAAAAAAGCGAGGCAAAA
>ERZ808044.1297-NODE-1297-length-14707-cov-3.623377_pt1 | contig 14707 bp, 10 predicted proteins | sample MGYA00380195_ERZ808044 | MGnify/ENA primary metagenome ERZ808044 (study PRJEB31490, sample SAMN06133423) | mouse gut metagenome | isolation source: Z7_2 | host: mice | place: China: Chengdu | collected 2015-05 ...
AGAGAATTACGGGCCGCAAGGCGGGCCGGAATTACTCTGCATGAAAGGCCCTGTGTGGTCAGATGCGGAACTCTAAACAGCAGCTGGCCATGCAGGGCCCAGAGAATTACGGGCCGCAAGGCGGGCCGGAATTACTCTGCATGAAAGGCCCTGTGTGGTCAGATGCGGAACTCTAAATAAGGAGATAAGAGATGATTACATTTAATGTGCCGCCCTATACAGGCAAGGAAATGGAGTATATCAGGGAATGCGTAGAGAACCAGAAGATCTGCGGCGACGGGCCCTATACCAAAAAGTGCAATGAGTGGATTGAGGAGAGAACCCATACCACAAAATGTCTGCTCACCACCTCCTGCACCCACGCCACGGAGATGGCCGCCCTGCTGGCCGGAATCAAGGCCGGGGATGAGGTCATTATGCCCTCTTATACATTTGTGTCCACGGCGGATGCTTTTGTGCTGCGGGGAGCCACCCCGGTGTTTGTAGACATACGGCCGGACACCATGAACATAGACGAGAACCTGATTGAGGCGGCTGTCACGGACAGGACCCGGGCCATTGTGCCGGTACATTACGCCGGCGTGTCCTGTGAGATGGATAAAATTATGGAAGTGGCGGAAAAATACCATTTGGTAGTGATTGAGGATGCAGCCCAGGGCATTATGTCCAGCTACAGGGGCAAGGCGCTGGGCACCTTCGGGGCATATGGGTGCTTCAGCTTCCATGAGACCAAGAACTTCAGTATGGGTGAGGGCGGCGCGCTGCTGATCCGGGATAAGGAGAACATTGAGGAGGCAGAGATCATCCGGGAAAAGGGAACCAACCGCAGCAAATACTACCGGGGACAGATCGACAAATACACTTGGATCAATTACGGTTCTTCCTATCTGCCCAGTGACATGAACGCCGCTTATCTGTATGCTCAGCTGGAGATGGCGGAGGAGATTACGGCGGCCCGTATGGCCTGCTGGAACCGATATTATGAAAATCTTCTCCCTCTGGCACAGTCGGGACGCATCGAATTGCCTGCGGTGCCGGAAGGCTGTGTGCACAATGCTCATATGTTTTATATCAAGACCGGGGATATCGAGGAGCGGACGGCGCTGATTGCCTATCTGAAGGAGCGTCAGGTACACAGCGTATTCCATTATATTCCGCTGCACACGGCCCCGGCGGGCTTGAAATTCGGTCGTTTCCATGGGGAGGACCGTTATACCACCAAGGAGAGCGAGCGGCTGCTGCGGCTTCCCATGTTCTACAGACTGACGCTGGAGCAGGTGGACTATATATGCAGACAGGTGCAGGCGTTCTATGAATAGTCAGTGAGAGGGAATTGCTGCAAAGCAGCAGGAATGCACAGTGTGTAACGGCTTTGGGAACAGAAAGGCAGATAGATGCGGCGATTGGGTAGGCATACGCAGGGAGTGCTGCGAGCGGCGCTGGCCTGCGGCATGGGCGTCCAGATCCTGTTGGGGCTGGCCTGGCTTATGCAGAATATGGGCGGGCTGCAGAATTTTCAGGAGAGCAGACTGCTGTTGGCGGGAGAAAGCATCGGAAACGGGTTTTACAGCGGCATACTGTACAGGGGCTTGGCGTTGCTGCTGTCCTCCCGTTTGTGGATTTTGTACGTAGTCCAGTTGTCGGCGGCATTTGCGGCGGCCTGGGTGCTGTGGGCCTGCTTTTTCCCAAATGGGAACAAAAGACTGCGGCTGTTATGCACATTGGCGCTGGTCACATTTCCCCAGGCAATGCAGTGTCATCTGGCTGTATTGCCCTGGTCCCTGGGAACCTCTCTGCTGCTGGGTGAGACTGCCCTGTGGAGAAAGGCCTGGGGTTTGTTTCCGGCAGGGAACGGCAGGAAGGCTCCGGGAAAGCCCGGAGAAAATGTATCCCCCAGGGAAGCGGCCAGGCTGGCCATTGCCATGTTGCTGGTGTGGCTGCTGCTCCTGCTGGTTCTTCCGATATATGCATGGTTTGCCCTGCCGCTGCAGGCGGCTTTTCTGTGGAAGCTGGGAAAGAGTAGGAGAGGGAAATGCCGGCTTTTCTGCGGTTTCACGGTATTTGCGCTGCTTCTGTGCAACATTACGGTGAACTGTGGCTGGAATCCCTCTCAATGGAACCGGAGTCTGGCAACGGCGGCCCTGAGCCGTGTGGGCTGGCCCTATTTCCAGCAGACTTTCCAGGTGTTTCCCCAGCCTCTGCATGATGAGATCGGACTGGTCATTGCCAGGGATGTGTCCGCTTACGCAGACGGGGTGGAACGGGTACTGATCCCCAGGCTGGAGGAATTATACGGAGCCGGAGAGGTCAACGGCAAACTGTGGGAACTGGCGGAGATCTGCCTGAGGGACAGGCTGAGGGTGGACGTAAAGAATCTGATATGGGACATGGCCGCTTACCATGCCACGCCGCCCATCCTTGCCATGCAGCTGAAAGGGCGGGCTTACGATGCTTACAGCGGCATCAATTATGAACAGATGAGAGACAGGGCCCCTCTGCTTACCAGGTACTATGTAGATTACGGCAGCAGATGGTGGTGGCTCATGCTGGGACTGGCGGCGGCAATCCTGCTCTGCGGGCTGCTTCGGGGAAGCAGATACCGCTGTTTCTTGGGGCGCTGGCTTCCCGTGTGGGTGGGCGTGGAGTGGATGATCCTGCATTTTGTGCTGTGCGGCAGCGGTATTATGGATTATAAAAAAACTTTATGGGCAACGGCCCTCTGGTATATGGTTGCACTGTGGCCATTGGAGGGGGGAGAAGGGAGCGGCGAATGGCAATCGTAGCGGGCTGTCTCATACTGTGTATATGGTTGGTGGGAATTCCCCTGCTGACAGGAGCCGTCCCGGCATTTTTCTTAAAACCCGGAAAAACTTCTCCTGCGTTTATGTGGACCAGCGGCTATATGATCTCCTGGGCCCTGTTTCAATTTGTGACGGTACCGTTGGTACTGCTGCATGTGGAGCGGGGGTTTGCAGTGGCAGTGGGACTTTTTGCGGGCGTTTCCCTGACAGTGGCGGCGGTGGGGGCATTTCTGCTGATCCGCTCCTTAAGAGGCGGGCGGCGGCTGTTCCTGGTTAAGGGGGAGAGCGACGGCAGGCAGCATCGTATCTACTGGGGGATTTTTCTGGCATTGGCGGCCCTTCAACTTATCCTGGCGGTGGGCATGACCTACCAGGACGGTGATGACGCCTATTATGTGGCCATTTCCACTCTGACAGAGAGCAGCAACACATTGTATGAACTGATGCCCTACTCCACGGGTGCCACGGGACTGGATCTGCGCCATGGTCTGGCGCCTTTTCCTGTGTGGATTGCTTTTCTGGCCAGGATTTCCGGACTTCCGTCAGTCAGCGTGGCCCATGTGGCGGTACCGCTGGCCCTGATCCCCACCACCTACCTGATTTTTTACCAGATAGGCAGGCAGCTTTTCGGGAAAAAGAAGGAGCGTCTGCCGTTGTTTTTGTGCTTTACGGCTTTGCTGGTGATTTTCGGCAATTATTCCCTGTATACATCGGAAAATTTTATGCTGGCACGCAGCCGTCAGGGAAAGTCCGCACTGGGATGCATTGTGATTCCCATGGTACTGCTTTTGTTTTTCCTGATCCTGGACCGGGTGGAGAAGGGGCAGCAGGGACAGTGGGTGTTATGGCTGCTGCTGGGGGCGACCGTGACGGCGGCCTGTCTGTGCACCACATTGGGTACTATGCTTATGTGTATGCTGCTGGGAGTGACAGGGCTGTGCGGCGCTTTGACCTATCGCAGGCCGGGGCTGGCGGTGAAAACCGGGCTGTGCTGCATACCGGCGCTGGCGTATGCAGCATTGTATTTTATGATACAATAGGCGAAGAGGCCCGGCAGGGCGGCGCCTGGGGGTACATGCGTAACTCTAAATAGAATCGGGAGGCGGGAGTCATGTGGAAGATGATAACAGAACTGTTTCAGGGCTTTATGGGGACAGGGCTGATTATGGGCTGGTATCTGCTGGCGCTGGTATATCTGTGGTTTGCCGAGAAGGACCGGCGCAGGCGGGTCCTGCTGGTCTATGCGCCTCTGGCAGTGCTGGCTCTGTATTTTAACCCCTTGTTTGCCCGCCTGGTGTATGGGGCTGTGGGGGATGAGATCTACTACCGCATCCTGTGGCTGCTGCCGGTAACCATTGTGGTGGCCTATGCCACGGCAGATCTCTACGGGCGTTTGAGGGGCAGAAAAAAGTATGGATTCGCGGTCCTTTCCGCTGTGCTGGTTATGATCAGCGGCAGTTGTATCTATGCCAGTCCCCACTTTCATAAGGCGGAGAATCTATACCATATGCCCCAGGCGGTGGTGGATATCTGTGACGCCATCCAGGTGGAAGGGCGGGAAGTCATGGCTGTCTTTCCCAAGGAGATGCTCTCCTTTGTGCGGCAGTATACACCTCTGGTTTGTATGCCCTATGGGAGAGAGATGCTGGTGGAGCGGTGGCAGGCAGACAACCCGCTGTATGATGCCATGGAGGCCCCTGTTCTGGACTTGGATGTGATTTTACCCCTGGCAAAAACCTATTCCAGCCATTTTGTCATCCTGCCGGAGGGGAAGAAAACCACCGGCCATGCGGAGGACTATGGATTTGTGCTGGTAAACCGCATGGACGGGTATGTAATCTATCAGGATACCGGCGTATATATCGGTTTATAGAGAACTTGTGAAGGAAAAAATATTGAAAAATACGGATATTCTTGTTAAGCTGCTCATTGCGGACATAGAAAATAAGACGATTCTCGAAGTTGGCTGTGGGGCAGCTGATTTTTCTGTTTCTGCATCAGCCTGTTCCGACAGTGTTTACTGTATTGATCTTGACGATCGAAGACTAAACGGCAAACTTAGGGAAAAGCTGCATTTTCAAATCATGGATGCGTCCAAAATGGATTATGCAGATAATACATTTGATACAGTTATTCTATACAATGCGTTTTTTCATATTCAGTCTCAATGGATTGATATTGAACGGGAATGTAAAAGGGTGTTAAAAGCAGGGGGTGTTATTTATATTGTTGGGACATGGAAATTGGATGTGCATATAATGATGGATGTTTTTGGAGATAAAGCAAAATGGCGAGATCAATTTTTGATTGTTGAACTAAGGGAGATCGAGAATGGCGCAGGGGCGTCCGGCAGCGTCGGCAGCCTGCCATGGGGGAAGAGGATTGTATGAGAGTGCTTTGGATCTGTAACATCATGCTGCCGGTGATTGCCCGGGATTTGGGGAAGCCATGCAGTAACAAGGAGGGCTGGCTCACCGGCCTGATGGATGCGCTGCTGCGGGAGGGAGCCCCGGAGAGCGGAACGGGAGTCCCCAAGGTGGAACTGGGGGTGGCTTTTCCCATCACTCCAGGGGAAAAGCTGCTGAAGGGAGATACGGGCCGGGTCCGGTACTATGGGTTTCGGGAGAATACCGCCAGACCGGAAGTATATGACCCGAAACTGGAGCAGGACATGCAGGAAATCCTGCAGGATTTTCAACCGGATGTGCTGCACTGCTTTGGGACGGAGTATCCCCACACATTGGCGGCGCTGCGGGTTTATAACCGGCCTCAGAGCAGTCTGGTGGGCATCCAGGGCCTGTGCGCCGTGTACGCGGATGCCTATATGGCCAATCTTCCCGGCAGGCTGCGGCATATGAGCACTTTCCGGGACCTGGTGAAGCGGGACAATCTGCAGAGGCAGCAGCAAAAATTCCGTCTCCGGGGAAAGTGGGAACAGGAGGCGGTATGCCTCACCGGTCATGTGGCAGGGCGGACGGATTGGGACCGGCGCTGGACGGCCAAGTGGAATCCCCAGGTGAAGTACCATGTTTTGCAGGAAACCATGCGGCCCTGTTTTTATGAGGGGGAATGGAAGTATGCGGAGTGCCGCAGACACAGCATTTTCATGAGCCAGGGGGATTATCCCATCAAGGGCCTGCACTATATGCTGGACGCGCTGGCGGATATAAAACCCAGGTATCCGGATGTTCATCTCTATGTGGCGGGAAATTGTCTGCTTCGCCAGGGTCCCACGGCAGCGCTGCGGATCTCTGCTTACGGAAGGTATCTTGAGGATCAGATCAGGGAGCATGAACTGGCCGGGCATGTGACCTTTCTGGGCAGTCAGGACGCGGGACAGATGAAGGAACAGTATCTGCGCTGCAATGCCTATGTCTGTGTATCCTCCATCGAAAATTCCCCCAATTCCCTGGCGGAGGCCATGTTAATGGGAACCCCTGTGGTGGCGGGCCTGGTGGGGGGCATGGAGAGCATGATCAGCCCCGGAGAGGGCTGGCTGTTCCGAGGGTCCTCCGGGGACGGGGCCGGGGAGATGCAGCGGATCAGCAGAGAGCTGGGAGAACAGGTGGCGGAAGTGTTTGCCCTGGGGGAACAGGCGACGCAGCGGACCCGGAAGGCCCGGGAACATGCCCGGCGGACCCACGACGGAGAGCAGAATTTGAATCAGCTTTTGGAGTTGTATCAGGAATTGGCCTGATGTATATCCAATAATCGGACGGCGGGGCAACAGAGACCGGCCCGGGCCATGCTGAAGGAAGGGAAGAAATGAATCTTGTATTCGTCTCCAACTATATGAACCATCACCAGATGCCTGTGAGCCGGGAACTGTATCGGCTGTGCCGGGAACAGGGGGGAAGCTATACCTTCGTGCAGACCCAGCCCATGGAACAGGAACGAGTGGCCATGGGCTGGGGGGAGAGTCTGGCCGAAGCGGATTTCGTCCGTAATTACTGGGAGGATGAAATCCGCTGTCAGGAGAGCATTGACCAGGCGGATGCAGTGATTTTTGGCGGCTGCGAGGAGGAAAGCTATATAGAGCACAGATTGCGTACCGGGAAACCCCTGTGGCGCTACAGCGAGCCCCTGTATAAGACAGGACGGTACAAATTTGTGAGTCCCAGGGGCCTGAGAAAAAAATATCACGACCATACCCGCTACAGGGGAGGGCGGGTGTATCTGCTCTGCGCCGGTGCCTATGTGGCCGGGGACTTTCGGCTGGTGGGGGCCTATGGCGGAAAAAGGTTCCGTTACGGATATTTTCCTGCTTTCCGGGAACAGGAACCGGATACATTGATGGCCGGGAAAGACCAGGTGTCCCAGGGGCAGCTGCGGCTGCTTTGGGCGGCTCGGATGATTGACTGGAAACATCCCGAGACAGCGCTGCAGGTGGCGGCAGGGCTGCGGGAGCGGGGCGTAGACTTTCGGCTGGACATGATAGGTGACGGGGCGTTGTTCCAGGAGATTCGGGAGCAGGCCAAGGCGCTGGGGCTGGAGGAACAGGTGGCTTTTTTGGGATATTGCAATCCGGAGAAAACCCGGGAATATATGGAGAGGGCCCATATTTTCCTGGCCACCAGCGATCGCCAGGAGGGCTGGGGAGCCGTGGTCAACGAGGCCATGAACAGCGGCTGCGCGCTGATTGCCGGAAAAGGCATGGGAGCGGCGCCCTATCTGGTACGCCATGGGGAGAATGGCTGTCTGTTTGATCATAGAAGGCCCCGGCAGGCGGCGGAATTGGCCCTGGGACTGGCGGAGAATGAAGTGCTGCGCCGGCGTCTGGGGCGCGCCGCCTATGAGACCGTGCGGACCCTGTGGAATCCCCGGGTGGCGGCGGAGCGGCTCTATGCCTGTATGGCGGCGGAACTTTGCGGGGAGAACATCCCGGAATACGAAGCGGGTCCGCTGAGCCGGGATCTTATCTGTCTGTAAGCGGTAAGAAGGCGGAGAGTCAGGCTGTGCGCAGAAAGCGGGAAAGGACATGCAGCAGGGTCTGCCGTGAGTTGAGAGGGTGCGGCAAGGATATGCTGTGGGTCGTGCCGTGAGTTGAGAAGATGCGGGAAGGATATGCAGCAGGGTCTGCTGTGAGGGAGGATGTGGAAAGATGGGAGAATACAGAGAGGCGGCGGAGATGCCGCTGCTCAGCGTGATTGTGCCGGTGTACAATATCATGGAGTATCTGCCCCGGTGCGTCCGGTCCCTGGAGCAGCAGACTTACCGGGACCTGGAGATTTTGCTGGTGGATGACGGTTCCACGGACGGCACGGGAGCGCTGTGTGACCGTCTGGCCCGGGAGGACGGGCGCATCCGTGTGTTCCACAAGGAGAACGGCGGTACTTCCTCGGCCCGGAACCTGGGGATCGAGAAGGCCCGGGGAGAATTCCTGGGCTTCGTTGACAGCGATGACTTTGTGGAGCCGGACATGTATATGCATTTGCTGCAGGCCGCAGAAGGAAAAGAGAACTGGCTGGTTCAGGCAGGCAGAGACGAGGTGGACGAGCAGGGCGGGCAGCTTCCCGGCATCTGCCGGATCCCGGAGGAGCGGGAGGAATACGCCCCAGTGGAATTCCTGGAGGAACTGCTGATGCACCGGGGGGACTGCTCTTTCTGTACAAAGCTGGTGCCCCGACGGCTTCTGGGAGACGAACGCTTTCCGGAAGAACAGCTGAATGAGGACTTTCACCTGATGATCCGTCTGCTGCAGCGGTCGGAGGGGGTGATATCTCTGCCGATGTGCGGCTATCATGTGTTTTACCGTCTGGGCAGCAACACCCGGAAAAAGGGGGCGGAGGAATTTTCCAGAGTTTTTTCGGACAATGTGAACAATGCGGATCTGGTGCTTTCCCTGGTGGAGGAGAAATATCCCCGGCTCAGGCCGGTGGCAGTCCGATTCGGCCTTTACCAGAGGCTGGACTATCTTCTCCACATCCCCATCGGGCAGATGCGGCGGGATAATGGGCAATATAGGGCCATTGTCCGATTCCTTCGGGGACATGTGAGAGATACGGTGGGTTCTCCTTATCTGTCCGGGAAAAACAAGCTGTATCTGCTGGTGCTGACCCTGGCTCCCCGGATCGTGCGCCGGCTGCATCGCCTGGGCATGAGGATCAGGGGAAAATAAATTCCCAACCGGGGTCAGTCAAAGTACTCCAGGGCATATACAAAGCGCTCCGCCAGTTTTTGCCGTCCTGCGGTATTCAGGTGCAGATGATCTTCCAGATAGTCACCGGCATTGTTTTCGTTCACCGTTCCATAGATGTTGTCCAGATAGGACACAGAGTGAAGATAGGCGATGCGCTCCAGATTGCCTGCATAGGTGGACAGGGAGTAGCCGTTGGATTTATGAATGTCGCTGCTGATATATGATCCATCCTCCTCCACATAGTAGGCATAGGTGGGGGACAGTACAATGATCCGCAGATGGGGGAAGGTGCTGCGCAGCAGTTCCAGGCTGGCGTCCAGGTTACCGGCAAAGGTCTGGATGTCCGTGATGTTTTCTGGGTTATACAGAGGGCGTTCCTCCAGGTAGTCTGAGGCGTCATACATGATGGCCAGCACGTCCACATTCTGAAAGTCCAGGGTAGACAGGGTCTCAAAGGCATAGCGGGCATCCGTTGGGACGACGTCTTCCATGGCGGCGAAGGCGCTGTCATAAATACCGGTATTCTGCAGGGTGATCAGGGTGGTCAGCCAATATAGATTAAAGGCGTCCATGGGATCTTCTTCCGGCCGGAAGGTGTCGTTGGCGGCTGCCAGATGGGACCCGGCCACAGAGCAGTTGTAGAAAACCGCCTCCGTCAGCTGGCCGGCCAGACTGATGACGCCGGTGTCGGAATCACGCTGATCGGAGAAAGGGGAATTCCCCAGCACCACCACCGTGCGTATGCCGTCCGTGTCCCTGCGCTGGTCTGCCGGTACATTTACCATATTGTCCAGCACTTCGATGAGGTCGTTGTCATCAAAGTCCGCGTCCGGGTCGAAGAGGGACGGCACGCGGGTTCCCCAATTAGACAAGCGGAAAACCACCAGTCCGATGCAGAGCATCAGGGCCAGCACAAACACTATATGCAGGAAACTGTGGTGGAAGAAGCCGCCGAAGCGCCCGGGCTTTTTCCTGGGAGACTGCTTGTCCCCTTCCTCATTAGGAGAGCCGCCGGCAGGCTGCTCATCCTGCCCACAGGCGTTTTCCATAGCAGATTCTTCATTCTTTTCCTCGTTTGTGACAAAGTCCAGGTCGATGATATCAATATCCGGAATACTTGATTTGCGGTGTGTGTCAGCGGATTCCTGTTTCATGGGGTACCTCACTTTCCTGCCATTATTTTACTATTATTCGACCGCATTGTCTATATAGAAATAGGACTAAGCCGTTCCCTGCTTTAGTCTGCGGAGAAATTAATATTTTATGAATATTCCGTTTTTTCTTGAACCGACGGCAGTTTCGATGTTATACTGTACAGCAGTAAAGGCCGTGAAGAGGGGGACTATGCGGACAGCGTACCCGGCGCGGCGGCAGATGAAGTTGGGCTCTGATTGTTTAGGGTTCGGTGACGGGAGGAACAGTATGAGAAGGTCGAAGGGACGTTTTGGCAGACCGACGAAAAATATAGAGGAAAATATGACGGAGTTCCAGGACGAGTGGGATGACGCAGAGTATGAGGAATTCATTTTAGAGGATGAAGAGTACGTCGATGAATTGGATGGGGAAGGTCCGGAACAGGAGGCGTATGAGTACCTGGACGAAGACTCCGGATATGAGGAAGAGGAGTTTGAGGACGAGTACGAATATCCGGAAGAGGAGGCCGGATATGATCCGATATATGCTGAAGAAGAATCCGAGGAAGAATATGAAATCCCGGAGTCTGCCGACATGGAAGCGGCGGAATACGGCTACGAAGGGGATGAATACGGTACTGGCCGGAACGAAGAGGAGTTCGGGTCATACGAGTATTTTGAATCGGATCTGCCGGAGGATACAGAGTATTTTGAAGAGGAGGAAGAGGAGGAGGAAGACGACGAAGAAGAAGGGGATCGGATCCTGGATAAGTTCATTCTGATTGCAGGTATCGCAGTGCTGCTGATGGCCCTGGTGACAGGGATTGTGTTTATTGTCAGCAGGATGGGGGATCTGCAGGCGAATTCTTACCGGGAAGCGGGGGCGCAGCTTGCCGGAGTAAATTTGATCGGGGGACAGGGGCTGGACGCTGTGGCCAATGCCCAGCAGGCTTATCTTGCTGCGCTGCAGGCCATGGCGACTCCGGAACCAACGGCGACTCCTAAGCCCCAGGAGTACGATGAGCAGGATTACAGGCCGGATATCAATGTACAGATGAACTTCAGTTCCATTGAGAAGGATCTCAAGATCAAATTTGTCAACAAGGAGACGGGAAAGCTGATCGGAAACGTACCCTTCAGCCTCTCTGTCAAGGGACCGGACGGCTCTGAAATCATGTGGTCGGACGATGATATGGACGGCATAATCTATAAAAAGAATCTGACGCCGGGACAGTACAGGCTGGTGATGATTGCTTTAACGGATGAGAAATATAAGAGTTATGGTCTGGTCACTTCAGAACAGAAGACAGAAGTTAAAAAAGAGATAGAGTACCAAAAGGTAGATGTGTCGGATGAAGTTAAGACGGAGTCCCAAATCAATGCGGAGAAAGAAGATACCAAGATTAATGAAACCCTGGTGGAATCCTATCTGAAGGATACGGTGGCTTGGGTGGAGAGCACCAGCACTATGATCACCTACGCGGAAGTGGCAAAGAGTAATATCCCGGATCCCATGACGCTGGCCCTGGGCGGCAGCTTTGTTAGGCTGTCCCAGGAGAATCCGGGGGCGCAGCTTCCTCCGTCCCAGTCACCGGCGGACCCCACTGCAGAAGCTGCCGTACAGCCGTCTTCGGAGCCTCCGGCAGAACCGCCGGTGGCGCCGCCTACGGAGCCTCCTGCAGTGGCGCCTACAGACCCTCCCGCAGTGACGCCCACGCAGCCTCCTGCAGTGGCGCCCACAGATCCCACTGCGCCGCCGACAGTTCCTCCCACTGCGCCTCCTACAGCTGCCCCTACGCCGGTTCCCGTGGTCTATGTGGGCAGGATAGATCCTGCGGACAAGACGTTGACTGTGGGAGGGCAGTTTACCGCTGCCGCCGCCTGTGACGGTGTGACCATCCAGAGCATTAGCTGGACCAGCAGTAATCCCTCCGCCGTCACAGTGGATGGCAGCGGAACGGTGACGGCCGTGGCAGTCACCCAGCAGCCGGTGCTGATCTCCTATGTGGCAAACGGCATAGATGCCGGGGGCAATCAGGTCAGTGGTCTGACCGCAACCTGCAGTGTGACCGTGTCTGCCGCCAGGAATCTGAGACTGGACAAGGCCACGGAACTGGTGTACACGGGGGCAAGCGTCAACCTTACAGCTGTTCTGGAAAATGGCCTTGACACGGATGTGCTGACGGTGGAATCCTCCGATGCCAATGTGGCGAGGGCGGAGATCTCCGGCAGAACCATAACCGTCACCGGACTGGCGGCGGGAAGTGCCAATATTACGGTAAAATATTCGGAAAACAACAATACCATCACGGCAGTCTGTACGGTGACGGTCAAACAGAACCCCATGGAGAACAGGACTTCGCTGCTGAAAGACAGGGACGGCAACGAACTCTATGTGCTGGAGAACAATAATTACCGCCAGGCCTTTTACGCCGATTACTATACCTATGATAAGTTTTACAAAAAGGGAGAAGCTAAATATACAGGTTGGCAGACCATCGGCGGAGCCGTGAAGTATTTTGATGTCAACGGCAATGCCGTCACCGGCGAGCAGGTGATCCAGGGGGTAAAATACAATTTTGCCAGCGACGGGTCATTGGTGACGGGTGCAGGTGTCATGGGAATTGACGTTTCCAAATGGAACGGCATCATTGACTGGAACGCGGTAAAAAATTCCGGTGTGTCCTATGTGATTATCCGCTGCGGATATCGCGGATCATCCCAGGGAACCCTGATTGTGGATCCCACTTTTCAGAACAATATCAAAGGGGCCACGGAGGCAGGGCTGAAAGTGGGAGTCTATTTCTTCACCCAGGCCATTGACAGAGTGGAGGCGGTGGAGGAGGCTTCCATGGTGCTGGAACTGATCAAGAACTATCGGATATCCTATCCGGTGTTTCTGGATGTGGAACCCAGCGGGGGCCGTGCGGACGGCATCACCGTGGAGACCCGGACCGAGGTGTGCAAGGCTTTCTGCCAGACCATACAGAACGCAGGGTACACGGCGGGCGTCTATGCCAACAAGACCTGGCTCACCAGCAAGATAGACGTCAGCCAGCTTGGGGCGTACAAGATCTGGCTGGCCCAGTATGCCTCCGCCCCCACCTACACCGGGCGATATGACCTGTGGCAGTACAAGTCCACCGGCAAAGTGAGCGGCATCGTAGGGGATGTGGACTTAAACCTCAGCTATCTGGGGTATTAGTGTGCCGGCGCACCAGTGTGGTGGTTGTACAAACTGGAAAAGTATGCTATAATGACGTAATCACTTCTATAAAAACAGAAGGAACAGAGAGGAAAAACTATGAGAACTTATTTGGTAACCGGGGGCGCGGGATTTATCGGGTCCAATTATATTCATTACATGTTCAGGAAATATGGTGATCAGATCCGCATCCTCAATGTGGATGCCCTGACCTATGCTGGCAATCTGGAAAATCTGAAGGATGTGGAAGAACGAGAGAATTACACGTTTGTGAAGGCGGATATCTGTGACAAAGAGGCCATCCAACGGATTTTTAAGGAAAATGACATTGACAGGGTGGTGCATTTTGCCGCGGAGAGTCATGTGGACCGCAGCATCCGTAACCCCGAGGTCTTTGTGCAGACCAATGTGCTGGGCACGGCGGTGATGCTGAACTGCGCCAGAGAGGCTTGGGAACAGCCGGACGGCAGTTATAAGGAGGACAAGAAGTTCCTGCATGTGTCCACGGACGAAGTGTACGGATCCCTGCCGGATGATGACAACGCCTTTTTTTACGAGACCACGCCCTATGCCCCTCACAGCCCCTACTCGGCCAGCAAGGCCAGTTCGGACATGCTGGTAAAGGCGTACATGGACACCTATCGCTTCCCGGCCAATATTACCAACTGTTCCAACAACTACGGCCCCTATCAGTTCCCGGAGAAGCTGATCCCGCTGATCATCAACAATGCTCTCCAGGGCAAGAAGCTGCCGGTATATGGGGACGGAAAGAATGTGCGCGACTGGCTCTATGTGGAGGATCACGCCAAGGCCATCGACATGGTCCAGGAGCAGGGCAGGCTGTTCGAGACCTACAACATCGGCGGCCACAACGAAAAGCAGAATATAGAGATTATCAACATCATCATCGAGACCCTGCAGGATATGCTGCCGGAGGGAGACCCCCGCAAGAGTCTGGTGAGCAGGGATTTGATCACCTATGTGGAAGATCGGAAGGGGCACGACAGAAGATATGCCATTGCTCCGGATAAGATCAAGGCAGAGATCGGCTGGTATCCCGAGACCATGTTCAAGGAAGGCATCAAAAAGACCATCGCCTGGTTTTTCGAGCATGAGGAGTGGATGAAGAACGTGACCAGCGGCGACTACCAGAAATACTACACGGAGATGTACGAAAAATAAAAGGTTTTGACCGGGGGATTGCCTCAAAAATGCGGCAATCCCTTCGGCGCGTTAAAAACTGTCTATTCGGTAAACCGAAGAACTCTAATTTCAAAAGGAGAAAAGACCATGAAAGGAATTATTTTAGCCGGAGGATCCGGCACCAGACTGTATCCGTTGACAAAGGCCATCAGCAAACAGATCATGCCTGTTTATGACAAGCCCATGATTTATTATCCCCTTTCCATTTTGATGCTGGCGGGGATCC
>ERZ808044.1301-NODE-1301-length-14681-cov-12.711175_pt1 | contig 14681 bp, 17 predicted proteins | sample MGYA00380195_ERZ808044 | MGnify/ENA primary metagenome ERZ808044 (study PRJEB31490, sample SAMN06133423) | mouse gut metagenome | isolation source: Z7_2 | host: mice | place: China: Chengdu | collected 2015-05 ...
CAGAACCGTCTGGATCATACGATCAACAACTTAAGTGTTCAGGAAGAGAACATCACAGCTGCTGAGTCCCGTATCCGCGACGTAGACATGGCTAAGGAGATGATGGCTTACACGAAGAATAACATTCTTGTACAGTCCGCTCAGGCTATGCTTGCTCAGGCTAATCAGGTACCACAGGGAGTTCTTCAGTTACTTCAGTAATTAATTGAATTTTCATATGGGAAAAGGCTTCTTTTAATAAGAAGCCTTTTCTGCACTTTTCTATCAATACGTGCCCCAAGGTTAATATGTTCAAGCACGAAAGCAAATGCTGATTCTATTTCTTCATCAATACAACCGGTAAATTCTTTGCGGTGATAAAAATATTACGTGTTGTTCCTTAAAAAACAGCGCATTGAATCGTTGCATCCGGTTTCATCTTCAGATAATTCACGGTCTGTTTTTTCTGAATCATAACTGCGATTCCTGGTGTACAAAGTCATTTCTTCTTTTATTCAAAAAATGTTAATAATTAAGCAGAAAAAAAGTTATCATCTGGTTACAGAATTAACCGCACTGGTGATGACGCTGCCGGATTAGCGATTTCCAAAAAGATGCGTGCACAGATCTTGTAATAGCTTAGAAGAATGCAAATGATGGTATCTTTTTGGTGGGTGCTCTGACCGAAGTTCACTCCATGTTGAACCGTATGATTGAGTTGGCTACACAGGTAGCTAACTAGTTTAGCCAATCAGCATATTCCTTGTTTTTAATCTGTATAATAGCACCTTCGGCGAATTTGTTCCATTTTAGTTTAATTATCAACACCGGTTGATCTATATTTCTCTTTGACAGATATTCAATGATATCGGGGTTAAAACCCCTATTTACAATTTTTTCATATGAAAACTGCACAAAAAATTAGAGTGATTCCATTGATAACTTACTGATAACACTATATTTTTTGTGTATTATCACGGCAAAATTTTCAGAAAAGGGGTTTTGCCCCAACATCATTATTATGTTCAGACATATAATAATTTGACAGACATATAATAACAAGATATAATAAAAATACAAAAAACCATACAGATTTGTGAGGTGATATTATGTTGGCGGTACAGAGCATAGATGTGCGTGAAAATTTTAAAGAATGGTGTAATAAAGTTATCGGTGGTGAAACGCTTGTTGTGTCGAGACCTAAAAATGAAAATGTAGTCATTGTATCAGAAAAAGAGTATCACGAAATGGCGAAAGCAAAAAGGAATGAGGAATATCTAAAAAAATTAGACCATAGCTTTGCCCAGATAGAACAAGGTAAAGTAATTCATAAATCACTCGAGGAATTGAGGACTATGATTGATGAAAAAAATCGTTTAGTATACGATATTGATGAATTGCAGAATATCAAAATCATATCATGTAAAGGGCATTATCATGATTAAGACAAGTCATTAAAAACCCCTGTTGCTACCGTTCCATATGGGAAAAGGCTTCTTTTAAAAAAGAAGCCTTTTCTTTTATAGATGCTCCCCTAAGTCTTTATAAATGACATAGCCACATTCTTATTAATTGAATCTTTTAATTCTTCAATTCCCATATGCCTGAACGACTGTTTCCCACCCGCAAAATTCCCCCCGGATTTTTTGCAATTCCACGGTCATACGTTTTATTGTTCGAAGAGACAATCCAGTTTTTTACTCATTTGTTTTTGTGTAATTTTTTCATTTTCTTGAATTATAGCAATTAAGTTCGCTTCATCTTCCTGTCTTTTACTTAGAGTGAGGTCATTGGTGCCAACTTTAGTGCCATTGGTGCCAACTTTGGTGCCATTGGTGCCAAAATTCAAATCATGCTGATCTGGTATTTTATTTGTTTCTGTGGATGATTTTGGGTCAACTAAAAGATCTTGGGTATTCCGGTTCCCCAAGCCTCAATCTTATTCATATAAGAAAAAATCTTTGCAATTGCTCCGTTTCGAATCTTAGATATCCCAGCTTTTATTTTTTCAATTGTCAGATTTTTATCCAACATTCCCGGTGATGTTACCTCCAATCGATCATCAAATAGAGCCACTTGCACTTTCCCAATCTTTTTCCCATTTTTCGATCACACATTCATGCTTTTTATCTTTTGTATCGTAATTAATCCCAACTAATAGAATATTACCGGAATATTCTTTAATCCAGTCAGCATACTCCTTATTTTTAATCTGTGTAATAGCACCTTCGGCGGATTTGTTCCATTTTAATTCAATTATCAACGCCGGTTGATCTATATTTCTCTTTGGCAGATATACAACATCAGCGAATCCTTTGCCTGTTGGAAATTCCATAATAGGGTTTACATAATATATTCTCGCGCTATAATAAGCCATCAAAATAACACATGCAAGCGAATTCTCATTATTGTATTTGAGCATAGATGCGGTCTCCTGGTGGATTTTTGCAATGCCTTCTGCCACTGCCGCGTTATCCATTGCCCAGGTCTTTTTGAGCAAATCATCCGAATTCTCAAGCGCCCTGACAAGCCCTTCCCAGCCGCCGACTCTTATTACTCTCATAAATTCCTGTGCAACTTCCTGGTTTGGAATAGAGACTTCTCCTGACACGTTATCATAAGTCAGATATCCAAGATGTACAAGAAGTGTAAGTACATCGTCTTTAATCTGAAATGTGGTCATATCATTTTGGAATGTGGATGGATCGATCTTACAATGACCATTACTCAGCATTTCAATAATGGCTTCCTTAAGCCCGTCAAAATTCATATCAATATAAACTTTCAGCGCTTCATAAGTTTCAGTACCAGTCCAGTAACTCTGGAATTCTTTCCACATCAGCACATCCGACACGGATTTGGGATTATAGATATGAAGTTTACCCAATTTGTACCCATCATACCATTTTTTCACTTCTGCGTAATCTACTTCGTGTTTTTTGCACTGTTGCTGAACTTCTTCTTCCGTAAAACCAAAGTATTCACCCAAATTCTTCGGGGAAATCATGGAATATTCATCAAAAATATTAATAGCAGAGTGTTCACCGTACTTCTTGATCGGGAGGATTCCTGTCATATATGCCAGATCTACATATTCGGCTCCCTTAAAAAGTCCCCGCAAAAAGTCCAGATATTCTTTTTGTTTTTCTTTCTGATCTTTAGCCAATCGGAATACACAATCCCACTCATCAATAATAAAAATAAAACCCTCATTTGTCTGATTAAATATTTTATTTAAAACGGTTTTAAGACGACTGTGAGCATCAATTCCCTTACAATCTGGGAATAAGTCCCCTAATTCTTCTATAACAGCATATTCTATTTCGTTAATAAATATATCAAGGTCACGTTTGGAATCCAAAAAGCGCTGAATATCAAGCCGAATCACATTATGCTGGTTTAAATGGGAAATAAAAGTTCTATCCTTTTCAGCCTTCTTTCCAGAAAACAGCATTGAAGATTCACAGCCTTTACTATAATATGCCACGAGCATATCTGCTGACATGGATTTCCCGAAACGTCTGGGACGGCTGACGCATATATTTTTTTGCTGTGTGTTCATCACTCTGTTCGTATAGAGGATTAGTTCACTTTTATCTATATATATCATAGAATTTACTGCTTCCCGAAATGCAATATTCCCTGGATTCACATAAGTTCCCATAAATCAGCCCCTCTTTCATATCATAGTATTGATGATTTTATTACCCGTTCTGATATACTATTCTGCAGCTTTTTTTGTAACATGCTATTCCATATTTATGAATCGTCTGTATTCCTTTCTTATGCAAAGCATCTGTATAACCATCAACGTCAATTTGCTGCATTGCTTTTTCACAAGCTGCGTTAAAACGTCCCTTTTCTGCATATTTCATTTCAATGATGCATCCCGTCTTTTGTTGTTTTTGTCGCTGTTTCAAGAAGATTCTGGACGATGATATTACTGCTGCTGTTCTCCCAATGGGATTCCATCATTGCGTCTTTTGATTCAAGAAATTTATCGCATTGATTCAAAATATCCCATGGACAATACACATCCACTTGCCCAAAATGATAACCGTCGTACCATTCTTTCATCTGGCCGTATTTTTCTTCCATCCCATAGTAACAAAGCAATTCTTGAACTTCGTTATCTGTAAAACCGAAATATTCGGCATAAAGATTGTCCGAAATTGTTCTTACTTTAAAATTATTGAGTCCGGTGAAAATACTCTCCTTTGCAATCCTGAGACATCCTGTAATGACGGCGAAATATAAACTCTTGTTTGTTTTCAGTACCTGGCTGAATACGGAACGTACGAGCTGTACCATCTGGAGATAATATCCATTTTGATATGCTTTATCCAATGGAACATCATATTCATCAATTAATACAATTGCCTGAATTCCATAATGTTTAAAAAGCAAACGTGTCAAAAGCCGCAAACTATTATGCAAATACGCAGGTTTCTCGAAATCTCCCTTCATTAAGCGAATGAATTTTGCTTTTTCTATTTGATTTAGCCGGAGACTATCAAGCAGAAAATCAAATCGTTCTGCTTCTTCGCTGATTATAAGTCCCAAATTATCATAAGCCGTTTCATAATTTTCGCCCTCGACATCTTTTAAGCTAATCGAAATAACGGGGTATTTTCCCATGTATTGAGCGCATTTCTCTGTATCCGCTGCAATTTCCAGTCCATCAAAAAGCCTGCTGTCTGCACCAATTTCAAAAAAGGCCTTGAGCATATCCATATTCAGGCTCTTGCCAAACCGGCGCGGTCTTGTAAACAGGTTTACACTTCCGTAAGAATCTAAAAGCTGACGGATAAAACCTGTTTTATCCACATAGTAAAAATTCCTGGTTCGCATATCTTTAAAGAATTCGATTCCGATAGGCAGCTTCTTTTTTGGCGCCATGCTTTTACACCCCTTTATATTCATCATACGATCAAAACCATACCTGTTAGGCTCCCGTGTTTTTGTTATGGTTATCTTATCATTATTTTACGCGGAATACAACAATGTACTTAGCACGAAATTTTGGATAGTTTGTTAGCATAAACACATCTTGACGGAATATATATCCTGGTATATATTAAAATGTAAGGAGGTGTTTACTATGATGACTGCGAAGTTATTTGAAAACGGCCGGAGCCAGGCAGTACGGCTGCCGAAGGAATGCCGGTTTTCTGGTGATGAAGTGGCCGTTAACAAAGTTGGTGATATTGTGATCCTGATGCCGAAGGGTCACGAGTGGGAGGGATTCCTGAACAGTCTGGAACTCTTCTCGGACGATTTCATGAGTGGCGGAAGAGAACAGCCCACTGCGCAGGAGCGGGTATCCTTATGAGGTATATGCTTGACACGAACATTTGTATATATGCTATCAAGCATAAATCACCAGGGGTTATCAGGAATTTTCTAAGCTGCGATCCTGATGATATGTGCATATCGTCAATTACGTATGCTGAGCTTATGCACGGAGTAGAGAAGAGCATGGCAGTGGAAAGAAACCGAGTAGCTATGACGATGTTTCTTTCTCCGATCTCTATTTTGGAATTTGATTCTTATGCTGCCAGGGAGTATGGGAAAATCCGGGCAGATCTTGAGAGAAAGGGCACGCCGATTGGTCCGATGGATACGCTGATTGCAGCTCATGCAAGGGCAGAAGGCCTGGTTTTGGTAACAAATAACACCCGGGAATTTGTACGGGTAGAAGATTTGGACGTGGAGGATTGGACGAAGGAATAATGGGCTATTCCAGTTGTTTGTAGGATCGGGAATTCCGGCTTAGAGGGCATGAGACTTTCATCTTCGATGTGCTGCATCCGTATGAGGAGACGCCGCATTCTTATGCGCGTTTTGTAGAATTTGCATCTTCCAGAGTAGATATGGCAGTATGTTTCGACGGGATGTGTGTGCGTGAAGAGCTGCTGATTGACATATGGGATGCGTGGGGCACGGTAGTCGTGGATATCCTGATGGATCCTCCGTTTCGGTTTCACCGCACTTTGGAGAGGCATTCGAAGAATTATGTGCTGTTTTGCTGTGACAGGGATCATGTAACGTATGTGAAGAGATATTTTGCGCGGGAGGTTTCGCATGTCGCTTTTATGCCGCATGTCGGAGCGATGCGGCAGGGAGGATGGGCGGTTCCGGAGGAGACCTTGAAGCTGATATTTGCCTGGGCGGAGAACGTAGACTGGGCAATCCGGATGTATCAGAGAGAACGGGTCGTGACGGTGCTTGCCGAAGCCGGCTTTGAATTATATCTTTTGGGGCGGGGATGGGAGAACCACAGCGCTTCCGGGTATCCGAATGTCCATCGGATTGACGGCCGCGTGCCGTATGCACAGACACTGCCCTATATGGCTGATGCGAAGATCAATCTGAATGTAATGCCGTGGTTCAAGTCAGGCGCCCATGACCGGATTTTTAATACGTTACTGCAGCATTCGCTTCCGCTTACAGACAGCAGCAGCTGGATAGAAGAGAATTTTACGGACGGCCGGGATATTGCGCTGTATGATTTGAAGCATCTTTACAGTCTTCCTGCGATTGCAGAAAGACTGCTGCATCATCCGGATGAGGCAGAAGCAATCATCCAAAACGGATATGATAAGGTTGTCAGGAATTACACATGGAGCAACTGTGCAGACCGGATACTGGAAGCTTTTGTGTCATTTACCGGAACCGGGTATATCTCAACTTAATTAATCTTATGTTTTCATCGAAACAGCGTCGGTTTACCGTTCATCCAATACGTACTCCCGTATCACATCGAACGGCGCCGGCCCGATATCCAGCACTGCCTTATGGAATTTCTCCTGTGTAAAGCCTTTCCCCCACAGCTTGATCGCGTCTTTTTTTAGTTCCAGTAATTCTACATATCCGATATAGTATTTCAGATAATTTGCCGGATCTGCGATGATCAAGTCGTAGATCTCTTCGACCGTGTCTGTGTCGGTGATTCCATAGCTTCGGAAGAAGGAGACTGCCTCCACAAGGGTCCAGCCCTCATAGTGAATGCCCATATCCGCCAGAGCGTAGAGGCCAAGGATCACGGAGGTATTCTTCTGCATCAGTGTCGCCTGTTCCTTGGAGATCGGCGCGTAGTAGTATCCCATCATCTCGCTGTAAGTTGCCCAGCCTTCGCTGTAGCCTCCGTAGTTCAGGAGGCTGCGGATAGGATCAGGGTTCTTGTCAGCGTAGTAAGTGGTCTGGTACAGATGCCCCGGGTAGCCCTCGTGGGCAAGGGTTGTAAAAAGCGACAGGTCATCGGGCAGATGGCCTTCGTTGATGTAGATAACATTATCAGAAGTATTGTCGATGGCCGGTATCATGTAGAATGCAGGGCTTAGATACTCTTCCATGGATTTCTGGACGTATTTGATCTCGGTATTGACTTTGGGCGGTTTGGGGAAATGTTCCGCAAGTTTCTCTTCGAGATCTTTGAGGATGGCAGCCGGACTGGAGTCGTTAAGGATGGTTCCCTGAGTCTTGAAGAGATCCGAAGAGACGGAGACATTTTCGTCAACGGGCGTCAGGATCTGCTGCATGTCTGACAGATCGGCGATCATCTGCTGCTGGGTCAGGCGCTGCAGTTCCGGAATGGTGCGGGAAGACCCGGTCTCGGAAGCAACGACCAGCTCATAATAGTCCCGTCCGCCCGGCAGATGGCAGAGACCGTTCTGGTTCTTCCCGGTATTGCGAAGAGCGGTCAGGCCGTCCTTTAGCTCGGTATATGCCGGGAAAATATAATTCCTGATATGTTCGGAATTGGTTTCTATGTAAGTATTTTTGGTATCCGAAGGCAATTCTACGGAATCCAGGCGCTCTGCAAAGGAGGAGTAGAGGTAATTGTTGTCGCCCATATCAATGAATGCCTGGCATTCTTTTATGATGCCGTCGGCGGAGTAGGCCGCCATGAAAAGTCCGGCTTTGGATTTTGCCTGCTCGAATTCCAGGACAGAGTGGAAATATTCGGGCGTTTTGGTCAGTAATTCCAGGTAAGTGTCGATGTCGGACTGTGTATAGAACTGGTATTCCGATAAAAGTACCGGGAGCTGCGCCTGGGTGCCGGTAAGAGGCGCCAGGGGCTCTTCGTACAGGGCGTAGGGGGCCATCTCGCGGGCGGAAGTAAGAGAGTCTTTGAGCACGTCGTAGGTCAGCCGGTTTCGCCTGGAAAGGCGGCTGCGGTCGAAGGAGTTGATGGCGGCCAGTGCGTTTTCGGCCGAAGCGCAGACGGCGTCGGTGTCGGCCGTGCAGTATCCGTAAGAGACAGGGACGTGTTCGATTCCGTAAGCTGAAGGTTCCTTCAGCGTGTAGTGGAGAGAGATGGTGCTTCCGGAGACCTCCTGGCAGAATAGATTTCTTGTATAATTTTCAAACTGTTGATTTTCGTTTCCGCGGAAATGCCAGAACAGCCCTGCGCACAGAAGAATCACTGCCAGAGCCAGGGAAGCGATGATGAATGAACGTTTTTTTGACATAACAGACCTTCGAAGTTTGTTTTATATATATATATGCAGAAAAGGAAAGCGTCATGCAAAGGAGACTGGCACATATTTGCATAAAAAGCATATGATAAGGCAGATACTTATCTTAGGAGTGTGTATACATGGACAATCGACTTCCTTATTATATGACGTATCCGATGCATCTGCTCTACAATGACGAAAAGAGTATGAGGCGGGATCTGGAGTACATGAAGAGCATCTATCCAAGGGCCGCGAAGCGGCTGCTTCCTTATATAGAGGAAGAATGCGACCGAATGGAATACGGCGGGAGTATGATGTATGACGAATACCCGGATCAACTGCAGCTTCGGATGATGTGCAGGAGGATTTACGACCGGGCCGCGGAGGAGACGGAGAATCCGGGGGAGTGGCTGATGGACCTGATACAGGTCATGACTTACAATGAGCTGTGCCAGAGAAGGTGTGAGTACAGGGACTGCCGGAATTTCCCGGGGCAGGGCGCCGGAACCGGACTAAAACTCTAAGGGTGGACGGACAGGCGAAAGTGTGGTAAAATATTCCTCATAAATGTCCTGCTCCCATGTGCAGGAGCAGCGGCAGCAGATGAGGGGGGATTGAGCTGGTGGACAATATCATATTCATTGGCATGCCGGCAGTGGGGAAAAGCACGGTAGGGGTAATTGTTGCGAAGCAGCTGGGTTACCGTTTTGTGGATACCGATATCCTGATTCAGGAAGAAGAAGGGAAGCTTCTGAAGGATATCATAAAGGAAAAGGGTATCGACGGGTTTCTTGAGGTGGAGGACCGCGTGAATTCAGGGGTGAGTGCGAAGAGGACGGTGATCTCGCCCGGCGGAAGTGTTATATATTGTGAGAATGCCATGCGGCATTATAAAGATATCGGCAGGATCGTATATTTGCAGGCATCTTTTGAGACAATAGATAAGAGGCTTTGCAATGCAAGGAACAGAGGTGTTGTACTGAGAAAGGACCAGACGCTGAGAGATCTCTATGATGAGCGCGTACGCCTGTTTGAACGATATGCCGATATAACTATATGTGAAGACGGATTAAGGCTCGAGGATACGGTTCAGAAGGTATTGGAGGTGCTGGAGATACCGGAAATATCATAATATATTACGGATTATTTACGGGTTTGTTAAAAAATATTTTACAAATACAAATTTTATGGTATAATATGAAGCGCATTCATACACAGAAAAACCAGAGATTTCCGAGAGTATATATGTTTGATAATACAGATAATAGAATATAGATGATAGACAATAGTTATAAAAATTAGATATTGAGGTGCAACGATGGAGCAATATATAATTAAAGGCGGCCATCCGCTTGTTGGAGAAGTAGAGATTGGTGGAGCGAAGAACGCTGCGTTAGCGATTCTTGCTGCAGCAATTATGACAGATGAAACTGTATTGATTGACAATCTGCCGGATGTGAATGATATCAATGTATTACTGGATGCGATTGAAGGCATAGGAGTCGGGGTTCACAGAGTGGACCGCCATACCGTTAAGATTAATGGCAAGAACATTAACAGTGTTGACATAGAGTACGATTATATTAAGAAGATCCGGGCGTCTTATTATCTCCTGGGGGCGCTGCTGGGGAAATATAAGCATGCGGAGGTAGCGCTGCCGGGCGGGTGTAACATTGGGAGCAGGCCGATCGACCAGCATCTTAAGGGATTCCGCGCCCTGGGAGCGGATGTAGAGATCAGCCACGGCAAGATCATAGCAGAGGCGGACCGTCTGGTCGGTAAGCATATTTATTTTGATGTGGTAAGTGTAGGCGCGACGATCAATGTGATGATGGCGGCTACGATGGCGGAAGGCATGACCATTATGGAGAATGTGGCGAAGGAGCCGCATGTGGTGGACGTCGCGAATTTCCTGAACAGTATGGGGGCGAATATCAGAGGTGCGGGAACGGACGTGATCAAGATCCGCGGCGTGCAGAAGCTGCACCGTTCAGAATATTCCGTGATTCCGGATCAGATCGAGGCCGGGACATTTATGTTCGCGGCAGCGGCGACAAGAGGCGATGTCACGGTTATGAATGTGATCCCGAAGCATCTGGAGGCGACGATTGCGAAGCTTTTGGAGATTGGCTGTGAAGTGGAAGAGTTTGACGATGCCGTGCGTGTGGTTTCTAAGGGGGATCTGAACAGTACCCATGTCAAGACGCTTCCGTATCCCGGGTTCCCGACGGATATGCAGCCGCAGATAGGCGTGACGCTGGCTTTGTGCAGAGGGACAAGTACGATTACGGAGAGCATTTTTGAGAATCGTTTCAAATATCTGGATGAGCTGGCAAGGATGGGCGCGAATATCAAGGTTGAGGGAAATTCGGCGACCATTGAAGGGATTAAGCGTTTTTCCGGAGCAAGGGTGTGCGCGCCGGATCTCAGGGCGGGAGCAGCTCTTTGTATCGCCGGGCTGGCGGCGGACGGTATTACGATTGTAGACGATATCGTGTATATCCAGAGGGGATATGAGAGGTTTGAAGAGAAGCTGTGCGGTATTGGAGCAATCATAGAGAGAGTCGGATCGAATAAGGAGATTCAGAAGTTCCGGCTGAAAGTAGGCTGATAGAATATTGATAAGCTACGGCGTCTTCCGGGGAAGGCGCCGTATTTTTGGTCTCTGTGAATGGATCCTAATCCCTGCGGGCTCCGCACTGAGTACAGAACAGAGAACCGTCGTCTAATGTTGCGCCGCAGTTTTTACATAGATTCGCAGGCAGCACTGCCTGGGCAGCGGGAATCTCTTCTTCTGCCGGCTGCGGGGCTTCCGGTTCCTGGGCGAGCGAAGTACCGCATTCTACGCAGAATGCCGCGTCTGTGTCGTTCATGAATCCGCATTTGCCGCATTTGCGGCCACCGGATGGCTGTGTCTGCGGGGCGGCGCTTAACGGAGCGCCGCAGCTGATGCAGAATTTGGCTGCCGTATTGTTGGAGAATCCGCATTGCGGGCAGACGGCTGCAGCAGTAAGCATCTGAAGGTCCATGCGGTATTTTTGATTCTCTTCCTGCAGACGGAGAATCTCCGAGAACAGCTCGGCGTATTCGGAAGAGGGGTCGTTGAGATATTTGTTGACACATTGCAGGCCTACCTGATAGGTAAGCTTTTCGATCATCCGTTCATTGGTCTTGATCTGGTTGTTAATCTTGACACTTTCGGTCGCGGTTTTTGCTTTCTGGGAGACTTCCTGCCCCGCAATAGAGATGGAATCTTTCATTTTATCGAGTAAAGCCATAGATTGTCCTCCTGTTTATACTATGTATTATAAAATAAGTCGTTCCCTTCACAGATTATAGCATAGATTTTCTTTTGCGACAAATAATATTACGAATTGTCAAAAAATTTTCAAAATTTCTGATATTATGCTAGTTTTTTTGTGTACCTGGTGATACAATAAAAAAGTATTTCGGGGGAAATACATAATATAGTTTCAAAAGGAGGAGAAAAATATGTTTTGTAAATATTGCGGGGCAACGCTGCCGGACGGGGTGAAGTTCTGCCCGTCTTGCGGAAAGCAGCTTGGGAATCCCGACGCGAATGCGCCAAAGGCGCCCGGAGGGTCTTACGCGGCAGCGCCGGGAGTTTCACAGACGCCGCCGGTTCGTCCGATGGATTTTGTACCGAAGCCTGCGGTGAAGGTGAAGAAGACTTACAACATAGGAAACTTTATATTCTGGGCGGGCTGTGCGCTTGCGGCGCTGGGGTTGTTTCTTCCGTATTGTTCGGTTTCGATGCTGGGATTTGGTAAAGAGATGACCTTGATGGAAGCCGAGGACGGGATGTATTTTCTTGTCATTATCGTGGTTCTTGCCGTACTTAATATTTTTAAACTGAATATTGTCAATGTGGCTGGTTCTGTATTTACCCTGTGGCTTGTAAGCTATGAGAATCAGAATATCCAGGATTACGGCAGGGGATTGGTGGATTATGAGATCGGGCACACACTCCTTCTTTTTGGAAGTGTTGTAATGCTGATTGCGGCCATCGCGGGACTGGTGTTGTGGATCATGAAGAAGAGGGCTGCCAGGGTTTAGAGACGGCAGAACTACAAGTATGAAGCGGAGTATATAGTGTTATATATCCCGCTTTCTTTATTTTAAAAGGGGTGTTAAAAATACTTCATATCAGTTATAATATATAATAAATATCAGATAAGAAAGCAAACGGGGAATAATATGAGACAAAGTATATATAATGAATTATCAGGGCTGATAGCGAAAGAGAGGATCCGGCTGGAAGAACCGATGAAGAATCATACGACATTTCGGATCGGAGGCCCTGCCGAGGCTTTTGTGATGCCGAAGGAAGCCGGGGAGATCCGGGATATCATAGCCTGGTGCAGGAAACGGGAGATACCGTATTATATTGTCGGCAACGGCAGTAATCTTCTGGTGTCGGACCGGGGATACCGCGGAGTGATCATCCAGATCTTCAGGGAGATGAATGGGATTAAGGCCGAGGGAGAGGTAATCACGGCCCAGGCGGGCGCATTGCTGTCTGCGGTGGCAGGCCTGGCGCTTGCGAATGGGCTTGCGGGCTTTGAATTCGCGGCAGGAATTCCGGGGACGCTTGGCGGCGCCTGTGTCATGAATGCGGGCGCTTACGGCGGCGAGATCAGGGATGTGGTCACAGAAGTTACGGTTTTGACTCCGGCAGGTGATATACGGACGTTTTTGGCAGACCAGATGGAATTCGGTTACCGCACCAGTATGGTCGCAAAGAGCGGCGGCATCGTCCTTGCGGCCAGGATAAAGCTTCATAAGGGGGATCCGGACGCGATCCGGGCACGGATGGAGGAACTTAGGGAAAAGAGAGTCGGCAGGCAGCCGCTGGAGTATCCAAGCGCCGGAAGTACGTTCAAGAGGCCGGAAGGATATTTTGCAGGCAAGCTGATTGAAGATGCGGGGCTTAGGGGATTTACGGTGGGAAAAGCCCAGGTATCAGAGAAGCACTGTGGTTTTGTGGTCAACAAAGGCGGTGCAACGGCGGCCGATGTGTCAGAGCTGATGCGCCGGGTATCGGCGAAGGTGGAGGAAACATTCGGGGTAAGACTGGAACCTGAGGTGAAGAGACTGGGAGAATTTTAGAATGAGATGTGTAATTGTTACGGGAATGTCAGGCGCGGGAAAGAGTACCGCGCTTAAGATGCTGGAGGATGTGGGGTATTTTTGTGTGGACAATCTGCCGGTGCCGCTGATACCTAAGATGGCGGATCTTCTGCGGGTGCCCGGAAGCGAATTGAACAAAGCCGCCCTTGGCGTAGATATACGGACCGGGCAGGGACTGGATGAGATGGCAAAGGTGCTGGAGGAACTGGATGAAGCCGGTATGAAGTACGAGATTCTCTTTCTGGAGTCATCGGACGATGTGCTGATCAAGCGGTATAAGGAGACGAGACGTTTTCATCCGCTGGCGGGCAATGACGGGCGTGTGGACGCCGGAATCAGAAAAGAGAGGGAAAGAATATCATTTCTCAGGCAAAAAGCGGATTATCTGATCGATACGAGCCATATGCTTACCAGGGAACTGAAGGGGGAGCTTAATAAGATATTCGTTCAGAATAAGGAGTATAAGAATCTCTATATCTCCGTGCTGTCATTCGGATTCAAATATGGAATCCCGACCGATGCGGATCTGGTGTTCGACGTCCGTTTTCTGCCGAATCCATATTATATAGAAGAACTGCGTCCGCTAAGCGGCAATGACAAGCGGGTCAGGGATTATGTCATGAGCAATGAGAAATCGGAAGAATTCCTTGAGAAGATTACGGACCTGATCAGATTTCTGATCCCCAATTATGTTCAGGAGGGCAAGACTCAGCTTGTGATCGGAATTGGATGTACCGGCGGAAAGCACCGTTCGGTTACGCTTGCCAGAGAATTGTTCGAAGCGTTGAGCAAGAATGAGAATTACGGGATCCGTATCGAGCACAGAGATATCGGGAAGGATGCAATCACGAAGGGAAATCAGGAGTAAGAGATGTCATTTTCAGGCATGATAAAGGAAGAACTGTCAGAGCATTATGCGAAAGCAAGACACTGTAACCTGGCGGAATTATCTGCATTGATCCGTATGTCGGGAGAGTTTGGAGAGGATAAAAAGGGTGTTTGCCAGATTCATTTTCATACGGAAAATTTTGCAGTTGCAAGAAAATGCTTTACATTATTGCAAAAAACATTTAATATAGGAACAGGTAT
>ERZ808044.1303-NODE-1303-length-14647-cov-5.999931_pt1 | contig 14647 bp, 12 predicted proteins | sample MGYA00380195_ERZ808044 | MGnify/ENA primary metagenome ERZ808044 (study PRJEB31490, sample SAMN06133423) | mouse gut metagenome | isolation source: Z7_2 | host: mice | place: China: Chengdu | collected 2015-05 ...
TAATCGCTTCCAAGTTCGCTCAGACATTTGGACAGGGATGTGACCAGGGCAATGGTGGCGATTACCTCCATAAATTCCCTGGCAGCGTACAGCATGGCGCCAAAAACCGTCTGAACGCCTCCAATGAGACTTCCCATGCCAACGACTCCCAGCAAAAAGAGAAAGCCGATGCAGACAGCGGGAGTATCCTTTCTGAGGATCATAACAGCCAGTATGACGATTACGCCCAGAAGGTACAGGAAGTGAAGAGGGGTAAGGAAAGTAGTGTTTTCCAGCATAAAAATTCCTGCAATAAAATATTTAGTTTAGGATATGAAGGGGAAGGAGAGTTGGTACATTGGATTATGACGCCGCCCCATAAATGTAACATATTGTCAAAAAGAGCGTCCTGGGGTATAATGTCCATATTTGAGAAGAAAAGAAGTTACGGACTGTGCGGCAAGCATAAAACCTTACACAGAGTACTGTCGGAAACTCAGCTGCAAAGATGGGCACAGTGGAGTTTCCAGGAGTGCTCACATACGAAAAAGGGGGAGACTTATGGCGGAGGAGAGAGAGTCCACACTGGAACGGTTCAACCTGCTGATGTCGGAAATGGATGCGGCTTATCATGATGCAGCGCTTAAGATGGGAATTTCCGACAGTGCAATGGTAGTCCTTTATACTGTGTGCAGCATGAATGGTGACTGCCTTTTAAATGATATTGTCCGTATGTCGGGAGTGAGCAAACAGACGATCAACTCGGCGCTTCGGAAACTGGAGGCGGAGGGGATTCTGTACCTGGAACTGTCCGGCGCCAGGAGGAAACGGGTGCGCCTGACCCAAAAAGGCCAGGCGCTGGCAAAACGTACTGTCCTCCGGCTGATGGAGATTGAGAAGGATATTTTCCAGTCCTGGTCGGAAAAGGAACGGAAACTCTATATGGAGCTGACACAGAGATATCTGCTCATGCTGCAGGACAGAGTGAAAGAGCTGTAAAATTCGTTTCGTTTTCTGATCAGCCGGCTGTCGGATGGCTGGAAAAGCCCTGCCGTCCGTTCAGATTATAGAGACCATAAAAAGGCAGGAGGGCCTGGATGGACATGTTCCCGGAATAAGCGGCGGCCCAGCTTTTAAAATCTTCAGGGAGTTCTGCAATGGGAGCATTGGGAAGGTAGAAAAGGATTTCGTCTGCATCCGTAAGACCGTAAGGGTCACTGTAATGCCAGACAGAGTCGTCCTTCATCTCACTTGTGCCCGGCTCGTTTGCAAGCTCCAGAGACTCGATCTTTACGGACCATGTATATTCATTTATCTGTTCAGGGACTGTAAATTTCCCCTTAAAATCGCACAGATAGGATTCCCGGGAGCCCATGTCAGTATCAAGATATTCTCCGTCAAAAGAACCGTCCTCCTTTACATAAAGAACCGTCCTCCACGCGCCGGCGCCGCTGCCAAACCAGAATTCCAGACCGGAAAGGTCTGCGAAGGAAAATTGTGTCGGGTATTCATATTTTTCAGGAAAGTCAAATCTGGTGCCAGCGGCGGCCTCCTCTAATTCTGATTCGGTAACGGCGAAGACCAGCCCGCTGTTTTTATGTGTGATGGTCCCTTTTACTCCGAGTGTCAAATCTTCAAAGAGCAGAGTATCCCCATCGGCCCTTGCGATGCCGTTTAGTTTCCAGGATGCCCCGGGGCCGAGACCAAGCTCTGTATCGTATGTGCCCACACCAAGATGATGTAAATAAAGATTACAGGGAAGACGGTCCGTTTCCTCTGAAGCCGGGGCTATATAGGAGCCGGAGAAATTGTCCATGCAGGCCTGGCCGTTTTCTGCACTGAGAATCTCTGCCAGTTCATAGACCCGTTTCCTGGTCAGTTCGGCGGCCTTTCCGGCCACAACCATCGGGTACATGGTTCCGCCCTCGCAGAATTCTGAGGCGCTGCTTACTTCGGCATCTTTTTTTGTGATCCACTGGCGTTCTTCTTTTATAAGATCAGAGAAGTCTTCCTCATTCATGATTTCCTTAAGCCTTCCCCAGAATTGATTTAACGCGCCGTCCCATAATTCATAGAGGTCCTGGCTGGCTCTTGTCATGTCAATCTGGGATCTGGCGCTGGAAAACCTGGTTTCAAGCTCTGCGGCCTGTTTCTCAAGCTGTTTCAGTTCAGAAATGAGCTCTTCTTTTCTAAAATTTCCTGTCTGGCTTTCCGTTTTGGCTTCCGTCTCATTTGGGGCCGTTTCCATATGGGTATCTGCCTGTGTTCCCGATCCGCTGTCTGAAACTTCCCCGATTTCGATCCTGGCAGTGGAGCTTCCTTCCGATTCTGTCTCTCCCTGTACGGAGATTTCCGGATTTACAGAAATTTTTTCCTTTTCCCCGGCCCCGCAGCCGCCGGCCGTCAGCGCCAGACTGATACTGACAGCGGTTAAAATGATATGTGTTTTCATAGTATACCTGCCTTCTTGCTGTTTTCTGTAAAAATATGCCGCCAGACAGGCGGCGTGTATTCAGGAACGTCCGGCGCGCTCACCGGATTCTCCTGTGCGGTGATTTGTCTGCGGCCGGGCGCATGAAGATTTTCAGCGAGAAAATCTGCCTTTATGATTATAACAAATATCCCGATGCAGTGTATGAAGCTTTGCTTACAATTTTATGATGTTTACCGGTTACCGCTTCACTTCATGGCAGGTTGCTCCGCTGATTAGCCGGAAGAGGACGCAAAATTGGCCGGAAGGGGGTGCAAAATGGCAGCAAACTTTAGAATGGCGGACTGAGGCGGCCGCATGTTTTGCTGGAAAACCAGACCGATTTCGTATATACTGAAAATGGATAGAGAGCGACTGGCGAAACAGCAGCGGATGGGAGGTCTTTCATGCGGATAGAATCCATTCATATTAAAAATTTCAAGTCAATCCGGGATATGAGGGTAGGGTCAATTGAAAATGCTTTGATTCTGGTTGGGAAGAATAATACAGGAAAAAGCTCTGTGGTAGATGCCATACGGGCGGTTTTTGGCATGTATCAGGTGTCAGAGGCGGATTTCAACGAAAAGAGGCAGAATGTGGAAATCGGAATCCGCCTTCTGATCACGGAAGAGGATAAACGTTTTCTGCATGAGCTGGGAAAAGTGAGTATGTATAAGAGGTATTCTGTGTGGGAAAAAGATTTCTGTGAAAAACTGCCGTCTTTTAAAAATGGGATCCTCTCTTTTACCTGCATCATCAACAGCCGGGGAGATGTGAGGTACAGCGATGGCTTTAAGAAGAATAATTACAGGATTCCGGAGATTCTGCCAAAGCTTTATTACATCGATACTGACAGGAAACTTTCGGAATTCCAGGAGGATATTCTGATGTTTCAGGAGGATGAACAGCTTGGAAAGGTTCGTTCCGGCTGCTGTATGTTTGATTCCGCGAAGACCTGCAGCCAGTGCTTTCAATGCATCGGACTGATTGAAAAAAAGAATCCGGGGGAGCTTACAATATTAGAGACTGCAAGACTTCTGGAATATAAAATGTATCAGTTGAATTTAAAGGAATTTGAGGAAAAGCTCAATAGAAATTATAGAAAAAACGGCGGTTATGACAGAATCCGTCTCACCCTTAGGACAAATCGGGAGGAGCTTTTCAAGGTGAGCGCGGAGACCATCCGGGGGGCAGACAGGGCGGCCGGCATGAGTCTGGGAAATTCCAGAAGGGCTTCTCCCATTGAGCATTTAAGCAACGGCATGAAGAGCCTTTATATGCTGTCCATGCTGGAGACCTATACCGATGAAAAAGCCAGGATTCCCAGTATCATCATTGTGGAGGACCCGGAAATTTTTCTGCACCCTCAGCTTCAGAAGATTTCCAGTGAAATCCTGTACCACCTGTCCAAAAAGAACCAGGTGATCTTTACGACCCATTCTCCAAATCTTCTTGCCAATTTTACGATCCGGCAGATCCGGCAGATCGTGCTGGATCCGGAGTACTATTCCGTAGTGAATGAGAAGGCGGATATTGATGTGATTCTGGATACCCTTGGATATGGAGCCAACGATCTTTTAAATACCAATTTTGTGTTTATTGTGGAGGGAAAGCAGGATAAAAGCCGTCTGCCGTTACTTCTGGAAAAATATTATTCAGAGATATATGATGAGAAAGGACGTTTGCAGCGTATTTCCATCCTTACGACTAACAGCTGTACCAATATTAAGACCTATGCCAACTTAAAATACATGAATCAGGTCTACATAAAAGACCAGTTTCTTATGATCCGGGACGGGGACGGGCTGGATGCGGAGGAGCTGGCCAGGCAGCTTTGCAGGTACTACGAAGAAAGGAATGCCGAGGATGTGGACAGGCTTCCGAGGGTGACGAGGCGAAATGTGCTGATTCTGAAATACTACTCTTTTGAGAATTATTTTCTCAATCCAAAAGTGATGGAACAGCTTGGAATCGTGAAAAATGAAGAGGAATTCTATCAGATTTTGTTTGACAAATGGAACGAATACCTGTGCCGTTTAAAGAGCGGAAAGAGACTTAAGAAGGTCATTGGCCGGGACCTTGAATCCCCTGAAGATGTGCGCCGGTATATGGAGGAGATCAGGATTCATCTAAGGGGGCACAACCTGTATGATATTTTTTATGGCCGATATAAAAAAGAGGAGACAGAGCTTTTAAAGCGGTATATTGACCTGGCGCCGCGGGAAGATTTTCGGGATATTCTGGATGCCGTGGATGCATTCCCATATTTTGACAGCAGGAAGCTGGCGAATTTTACAGGCTCCTTACAACATCCTGGTATCTGAAAAAAGTAACAGTTCAGGCTATCTGAGCTGTTACCCAATTGGAACATCACTGCCGGGGAAGGAAAATTTTTCTCTTGACATATATAGATTATCGATATAAAATACAATACAGAGATATATAGATAATCTATATAAAAGGAGGATATGTATGGCAGTGGAAAAATCCCTGATATCAGGAAGTATGACAATGCTGATTTTAAGACTTCTGTCCGACGGAGATATGTACGGATATGAGATGATTGACACCTTAAGAAAGAGGTCCCAGAATGTGTTTGAATTAAAGGCGGGGACCTTATATCCCCTTCTTCACGGCCTGGAGGAAAAGGGGCTCTTGAGGGTCTATGAAAAGGACCATGGCGGGAAGACAAGGAAGTATTACAGCATCACAAAAGAGGGAAGAGGCCTGCTGGCAAAAAAAACAGAGGAATGGGAGAAATATGCGGCTGCTGTTTCAAACGTCCTGGCAATGGAGGTGTAAGGAATGGAGGAATATTTAGAGAAACTGCTTACACAGATACGATGCAAAAAAGCCAGGCCCTTTGTGGAGGAGGAGTTAAGAGGTCACATGGAGGACCAGATTTCCGACTATATGGCCGTCGGTATGGACAGAAGCCGTGCAAAAGAATGTGCGGTGAAGGATATGGGCGATCCTGTGGAAACAGGGATATCCCTGGACCGGATACACCGGCCCAGGGCTGCATGGGGGCTGATTCTTCTGATTGTTTTGATCAGCCTTACGGCAGTGGTCATTCACGGCCTGATGGGCATGGAGTCTGAGACCTTTAGCGGAAACCGGTTTTCTGTCAACGGTATGAATTTTGCAGTGGATGTGCTGGCAGGTATCGGTGTTATGCTTTTCATCTGCTTTATAGACTATACGACAATTGCCCGGTATGCGAAGTTTATCGCGGCTGCCATTCTGGCGCTCTGTTTTACCGCGGGAGTATATGGAGTTCAGATATGTGGAATCACATATTATATAAAAAATGTCAGACTTTCCATTTTTGCGCTGATGCTGTTTTATGTGCCTGTTTATGGTGCAGTTCTGTATCAGTATTATCATACGGGGTACAGAGGGTTTGCCAGGGCGGTTTTGTGGATGGTGCTCCCGGTATTTGGTGCGCTCCGGCTTCCCAATCTCATGCTTTCCGCGGTTTTACTGGTTTCCATGATGGTCCAGATAACCATAGCAGTGTCGAAAGGATGGTTTCTGGTTTCAAAGAAAAAGGTCATTGCCGGACTGTGGTTTGCCGGGGCAGGGCTTCCTGTATTCAGTCTGGCCTTTTCGTATATGTTCTCTTTTATGGCGGAATACCAGAGGGAAAGGATAAGAGCATTCCTCACAAACAGTAAAAGTGCAGATAATATAACGAGTGTACTCCGGTCATTGACGGAGTCTGGCAGGCTTGTGGGAAAAGGGACAAAAGATGTAATCGGCGTAATACCGGGATTTGACAGTGACTATATTTTTACATATTTAACTGCAGGCTATGGAATGCTGACAGGAGTTCTCGTTTTATGTATTCTGACAGCAGTGATTTTCATGGTATTCGGGGTGTCTGTCCGCCAGAAGAATCAGCTGGGAATGGTTATGGGATGCGGATGTGGAATGGTATTTCTTTTAAATACGGTGATAAACGTGATGGAAAATATGGGTTGGCTGCCTTTGGTGGGTCAGACATTTTTACCATTTTTTTCGGCGGGAGCAAGCTGCCTTGTGATGTCCTATGGGATGATCGGAATGATACTCAGCATATACCGGTATAAAGATGTGTACCCCGGTCATGTGAAGATTACGCCGGCAAAGAGAAAACTGCCAGTGGAATAGTTTGCCGCCGTTTTACATTGGCACGGCCAGGTCAGTGACAGGCGCCTGCCCCTTAAAAAGGAGCAGGCGCCTGATTGTATGGACGTTTTAGTATACAAGATCGCTTTCCAGAGAAATAAGCTGGGCGGAAGGTGTCTGATATGCCCGGCCGATAAGATAGAGGGTGTAGGTTACACCACTCATAAAGGTTACGCTTGTGGTATCTAAGAAGGCAATTTTGGTATTATTGCATTCTGCATAGGTGCTGCCTACGATAATCGCATTATTATTTGTGCATGGAAGGGCTTCGGAAACTGCCGCACGGTAAGAGCCCTGGAGAATGGAGCGGTAGCTTGTGATGCCAAAGGTATCTACCCGCTGGAATACCCGTCCTGCGCCGGACAGGAACACATCTACCGGACCGCTGTTGGGAGATAAGTTGACGGCGCGGACACAGGCAGCATTCCGGTTGGTGCACGGAGTGTCAGTGATCTGCATCAGGGAGATTCCGGAACCATTGTTTACAAGGGCGAACGTGTACGCAGTTCCGTTACTTAAAGAGAAAACACCCCGATAGAGGACGGAACCAGTGTTGGCATTGGTGATAAGAATGGTCTGGTAGCCTGCATTTTCCAGATAATAGGGAGTGGAATTGCCAAACTGCATCCGGTTAATCACCATTCGGTTTCCAAGACGGATGTTTACCGGAGGCTGCCCGGTGGCCGCATAGAGGAAGCGTGCGTTGCTGAGTCCGCTGCCGGATTGGTTTCCCTGTCCGGGAATCACCACAATGGGAGAGAAGGTCCATCCGTTGTCGGTACAGCCGGTGCAGATATTTCCGTTTCCTCCCGTGGTGCCTCCGGAGCCGGATGGCGGTCCCCAGGAAGGAGTCTCCGGGGAAATCGGGGCAAAGCCCGGGTCGTTATTGTCGGAGCTGGACGGCGGTCCCCAGGAAGGAGTTTCCGGAGAAATCGGGGCAAAGCCCGGGTCGTTATTGTCGGAGCCGGACGGCGGTCCCCAGGAAGGAGTCTCCGGAGAGATTGGGGCAAAGCCCGGATCATTCCCATTGTTCCCGAAACGCTGTTCCGTGGCCGGGCTTTCCGTTGTTTCCGTGCCCTGGGAATCGTTGGTATCAACCTGCATAGACATTACGGTGTCTTTTGCGATATACAAACAGATCAAATCCTTTCCACCACAGTATTTAGCACAAGTGGTTACTATATGGTATGCTTTTGGCAGATGAAGGTTACAGAAAAATTTCCTGAGAAGAAAACAGGAATCTGTGACTTGACAGAAATTCCCATGAAGTATAAAATTTTTATAAACCGTACGGTGCGATCAAAATATCATACAAAGGAGAACTGATATGAAAATGCAACAACTTGCTGCCTGTGTTATGGCAGGCTGCCTCGCCTCATCTGGTGCTTTATTCATTCATGAATTTCCGGCCTATGGTGCTCAGGAAATCCGGATGATCGACGCAGATGATTCACCGGTGGAATACCGGACAGAAGATGAGATCCGGGATTTTTATTCCAGTTATCCATTCTCTCTGTATATGGCGGATACTTATGACGAAACTCCGGATATCCAGAATGAAGTACCAGGAAAACTCAGCGATGAAACCGTCACGAACGCTTTAAATTCACTGAATTTTATGCGCTACATTGCCGGGATTTCTTCAGATGTGGAGAATAACGAATGGTATGAAAACATGGTAATGGCAGGAACGACCCTTCTCACGAAGGTTGGAACTCTGACTCATACGCCTAAAAAACCGGCTGGTGTTTCGCAGGAATTTTATGAACTGGGGTATCAGGGAACTTCTTCTTCGAACCTGGGATGGGGAGACCGCACTCTGGCATCTGTTGTCATCAATGGATGGATGAATGATGGCGATGCCAGTAATATTGATCGTGTGGGCCATCGGAGATGGTGTCTGAATCCCAGAATGCAGGCTACCGGCTTTGGACACAGCGGTTCCTACACTGGCATGTACAGCTTTGACAACTGGAACGAGGGCGGTGGTTCCGATCCGGATTTTGTTCTGTGGCCTGGTCAGACGATGCCAACAGAGTATTTTTCCGGTCCCTGGAATATCAGTTTCAGCAAGGATGTCTATTCTTTGAAGTCCAGTGATAAGTCTAAGATCAAGATAACCATGACCAGTGAAAAAACCGGAAAGGAATACTCTATTTCCAGCAGTGATACCAATGCATCCGGAAAATATATGAATCTGGAGACCAGCAATTATGGATATGGACCATCTTTAATTTTTACTCCCGGCGTAAAATTCTCAGCAGGAGATAATGTTACTGTAAAGATTACCGGACTGAAAAGTGATGACGGATATGACGGAATTCAGTATACAGTGCACTTTTTCTCCATGAACGGTTCCGGAAATACCTCAACAACCGGAACAGCCACCGCCAAAAAACTATCGGGAATTTCCCTGAATCATTCATCATATACTTTGAAGCCTCAAAATAGTCTGAAGCTTATTGCCGGCCTTCGTCCTTCTGATGCAGCAGATGCGGACATTGATGATGTGGAATGGTATTCTTCGAATGATGACGTGGCGTCTGTGGAAGAGGACGGCGTGGTAACAGCCTGGGGAACCGGAACAGCAGTTATTACAGCCGAGCTTCAGGGATATAAAGCTACCTGTACGATAACAGTATCTTCCGGAAGTTCGGGCCTGGGGTCTAATGGAAGCGGATCTTCCGGCGGTTCCGGTTCCAGCGGTTCTGGTTCTGGCGGCTCGGGTTCCGGTGGAAACAGCTTTTCCGGCGACAAAGGCCTGGCTTCCGATCTTCCGGACTATGTAGTGCGTGGAACCTGGGGAACCACATCCGAGGGCTCCTGGAACTTCATGGATGAATCCGGAAAATTCTATAAGAACTGCTGGGCGGCCATTTATAACCCTTATGCAGATCTTTCCAAAGGCCAGTCAGCCTTTGACTGGTTCCGGTTTGACACAGATGGCGGTATGGTGACCGGATGGTTCCTTGATACCGATGGAAGTTATTATTATCTGAACAATGATTCCGATGGTACGAGAGGACGCATGGTTACAGGCTGGTGCTGGGTGCCAGATGCGGCCGGTGTCAGAAAGTGTTATTATTTTAACCCCAATTCTGATGGAAAAAGAGGTAAAATGCTTTCAAACACGACTGTGGATGGAAACACCCTGAATGCTGACGGAGCATGGACTGTAAATGGGGCAGTGCAGACGAAGTGATTTTTTAATTTAGCCCGGAGAAGACAGAGAAACAGCAAAAGAAGCAGAGCAGAAAACAGGTTACCATTCATGCTCCGCGAACTGTAACGAAGATAAAAGGTTCGTGATTTACTGGAAAAACAGGGAATCGCGAACCTTTCGCTGATCGCCAGGGTATCCCGGTAAGAAACGTTTAAACCATTACATCCAGAGAAACCGAAGCAGAACCTCCATCTGCCGCAGAAACGGAAGGACTAACGTTTGCTGCCTGGGCAGGGGCAGCAGGGATTCCTGCTGTCTGAGAAAGCGGAATAGAGGAACCGGTTAAACCAGAAAGCTCCGGATAACTTCCGGACGTGATTCCGGGAAGCGAAAAGAGATCTTCGACGTCGGAGACGTTGTCCGGATGGGTCTTTTTTAGCTTCTGAATATCCTTTTTTTCTTCAATGATATGGCGCCTCTTCTTTTTTTTGTAAGTCTCCAGAAGCTCATTGGTTTGTCTTTCAGCCCGTTCCGCTTTTTGGGCCTGCTGCTTTTTTTCCAGTTTTTTCTTTTTCAGAATCGCTTCCTGGCGTTCATGCTCCTCCTGCTTTTTAGCGGACTGTATGCGGCGTTCCATTTCTTCCTCCGAAGCCACATGGCTGAGCTTTTTTTCCGCGCTTTGTATGATTTTCTTTACATGAGCAATATAACTGCTGATTTTTTTGCTGTCTGCGCCTTCCGCACTTGCGGCGGCAAGAAGCTCGGACAGAGTCTGATAGCATTTGGAGATTACCATAAGAATATCCATGCGTCCTCTGGCAGCAGAAAGCCTGTTAGTTAATTCGGAGCCATTGTATTCCACCGGCCTTTTGTTTTTCTTGCTGGCCTCTTTCGATTCCTGATATCGGGCAAGCATTTCAAGTGCTCTCTCGTCTTCCTGAGTAAGTTCCCTGTTTTTTTTAGTGGAACGATTAGACTGAGGATAAACGAAGGCAGCACTTTGTGAAACAGACTGTATTTTACTCATAGGATCCCCCTCCTTTCTTTTTGGCACTTGCGTTATATAGTTATATCGTCAAAATTAAAAAAATAATTAGAAGATAGCGCCATATCAGGCACTTAACAGCAATTTTCTGGTAACAGTTCAGCCTTCCGGCTAAACTGTTACGGAATCCAGCCCATTTAAAGTCCGCCTGCGGCGAAAGGCTGGATTTTCTCCAACCTCCACGTATTCTTACGGACTTTGCAGCAAGTGCAAAGTCCTGGGTTGAACTGTTACATGTTCTGTACAAATGGCAGGACTTGGTTCCGGATTGCAACAGTTTATTGCTTTTCAAACTCACGCCATCAATGAAAAAGAAGTCAGTGTCCTGAATAATTATGTTGGGGCACTGACTTCTTTTTCTTCTTTGATTTTTTGAACAGTTTCACTAAAAATGGCTGTAATTTCTTTATAATACGTAGCTGTAAAACGCAGGTACAAAGTGGATTTCGTATTATCTCCCAGATTCAGCTGTTTATATTACTATTTATAGAAATTCATTAATTCATCCCAATGTGATGCTATATTATAGAATGCATTGCACTTTCCGGATACTTCGTAATCGGAAAATTTCAACTCCAGTGCTCCATATTCATTTCTTGATTCGCCAATATATTCCGGAAGTTGTCTGAATCCGTCCAGTATTTCATCAGGGGTGTATTCTGTCCTTATTTTTTCTTCTATTTTATAAGGTATACTTTCCTTCCAGTTTAATTTTGATATATCAATTCGTCCATCTTCTTTATATGGCATTACTGATGGATCATACCATGTACCATCAACAATAGCCCGCCCACCTTGTATTCCATTAATGACCTTTGCCCCTCTGCTAAGAATTTTTTCGATTCATTAATGTAATGGAATACCATTGCCGCTGCGGGGACTTTTCATAATAAAATCCATGAAACCAGATAATAGCGTCTGTCCAGCCAGGCCATAATGGTTTACAACTGACCACAAGCAGGCTATAACATTATAAAAATCCCCCTATGTATCCCTCAAAAATGAAAGCGGACTGAAAGTAAATGTAAGCAAGCCGACGGAAGGACGTAAAAGGTCAAAGACTCCATTCAAGGCAGAGAGCAGGAGAGGGGAAAACAAGATGTAAATAGAGTATACACAATTCAATAAAAAGTAAGAGAAAATTAAAGAAAAATAATAAATTGATTTTATAATACACGAAAAAGAGCATCTTTCTCTCAAAAGAGCTCTTTTCAGTAGCGGAAGGGAGATTTGAACTCTCGACACCACGGGTATGAAGCGTATATGCCGGAACTATGAAAGCGCCCATTCTACCTATAAAAAACCTTATTTTCCCATATACGCCATTTTCGTTTGAAAGCGGAAAGCTAGAAATTGCAAGCAGAAGTAATGGGAATTGAAGCGACAGTATATGTTTTTGAAGCAGAACTTTCTGAATCTGAAGCAGAACTTTCTTAAACTGAATTTTCTTTTCGTCAATTCGGATAAACTTTCCCTTTTCAATTTCAACAAAATCCGCTATAATAAGAGGGTCAGAGGCAGACGAGCGAGCACTCCTCATTTGGAGAATGCACACCTTTGGGACAGGCTTAACCAGTTTAAGCTTGTGCCACAGGTGTGTAAACACCAGAGAAAGGAGGATGAGGTCATGATTTTCCTTGAAATCCTTAGCCGTATTGTGAGTATCTTGGTAGGCATTGCTACATTAGCCGAAAAGTGTAAATCTTACATACAGCACAAAAAGGGACGGACAGAAAAAGACCCATCAGCTAGCTTGGCGGCGTCTGATGGGTCAGAAGATGATTGCATAAGCAATCATTAAATGTCCCAAGGGGTGGTAGCAACATCGCCACCCCTTTTATAAATTAATCATAGCACGATAAAAAATGAAAGTCAACTGAAAATTAAACCGCCTTTTCAGCATTTTCTAACATGGTTCCCAACTGCTCAATATAAGGGGCCAGTCTCCTTACATATTCCTCGTTTACTTTATAGTGCTTTTCCGCTACGGTGTCAATGACATGTCCCACAGCTTTTTCCACATCATTGACATTCGCCCCTAAGATGTCAAGCTGGTCTTGGTAGAAATGCCGTGGCATCCCCAGAGTAAACCTTTTACAATCCCCATTTCTTTGGAGATAGCGAACCATGTTTACTCCGAAAGCATGTTCATCAACAATATTCCCGTTCCTGTCAACTATGATGAACTCATCATTTCCCTTAGAAATTGATTTTTTCCTGCTCCCATCTTTTTGAAGCAACTTTTCCAGTTCATCAAAATAATGGAATATTGCTGGTGTGGCAGGCACTTTTCGGCGTGAACCTTTATTTTTGGTCGTGCCAATATCAAAAATCCTGCCATTCTCTTGTTTGACAAGTGCTTGCCTAATGTTGATATAGCCCTCATCCTGTACCAGATCCTTTTTTTCTAAGGCAAAAAATTCTTGTGGCCTCATGCCCGTTAAAAGTAATATCCTTGCTACCAGATAATAGCGCCTGTTTGGTTTCAAAGCTTCTAAAACTTCCCTGGCTTCTATGCAGGTCAGGGACTTTTGTTCTTTGACTTTTTGTTCATGCTCATTATCAGTGACGTAAGTAGGAATTTTTATATCACTGACAATTAGCTCATAATCATCAGCAGAAATCCATTTTTTCTTTCTACAATATTTCATTACCCTTTTAAAAGTAATGATATAATTCCGCACCGTTTTTGGTGCCGCTGGTTGCCCTTCTTTTCCTTTAGAGATTGTGTTTACAAAGTTCTGGAAGACATCAAAAGTGATATCCTTAACCAGCATATTACCCATGATACATGTAATATTATTGGTGTTGGTTTTCTCCCCCAGAAAAGTTTGGTGGGAAACCGTAGGTTCATACTGTTGAAGAAATGCTTTAACTGCATTCTTTACTGTCACTGTGCAGACTGGTGCCAGTGGGGCAGTAGTAGTTACAGCTGGGATAGCCATAGCCATTGTCAGTGCATTTTGCTGTTGCTGGCAAAGTTCTGTCAGAAAATTCATTCTTTTTTGTTCCAATTCTTCCTTTTTCCCAGTGATAACCTTTCTTTTCTTTCTCCCGTCCATGTCATCATATGAAAATGCGATTCCATAAACATCCTGCCCATTTTTGTTCGTTCTCCCAGTGGGATATACGGAACTTCCGTATTTCTCTAACTGCTCTTTTACTGTGATCGCCATTTCTTTTTCTCCTTTTTTCTTAAAATTTGGGGGGAGGATAACGCTGAAACTATGAAAAGTCAAGCGAATTTTCACCCCAGGATATAGATTAAAAAAATACATTTTATATATCTAAATGCTTGTTTACAAGCAACTGAATATCAAAAAATTTATCGTTAAAATTGGTATTTTGGTATCAGACAAAAGGATAGCTTCGAGCTGGATACCAGGCAATAAACTTTTCCATAAAATCTTTCATCTATATACATAAAACTTATAAACAATTCAATGTATCTTAAGCAGAGGCCCTTTTTGGCCCCTACCCAAATAGAGCGAAAATAGATTTGGGTAGTCGTTTTTTCCTGTCCAAACCATTAAAAACTACTCAAAATCACTACTTTGGCAAAAAAAATAAGGTCATACCATAAAATGATACAACCTTATTGATACAGACTAAGCACCTATTTTTGACACAACAGGTTAGCCCTGTTTTGGTTTAAATGCTCCATAATCTTTTATTTTCGGATTCCTACCTATTTTATAATTGGTATTTTTGGTATTTTTCAACCGCTTACCTATCGCTTTTAGATAGTCCTCTACCGCCGCCCCTATCTTGTTTTCAAGGGAGAGATTGTTTAATGCGTCATTTCTATTATATTCCTGCA
>ERZ808044.1304-NODE-1304-length-14589-cov-3.220852_pt1 | contig 14589 bp, 8 predicted proteins | sample MGYA00380195_ERZ808044 | MGnify/ENA primary metagenome ERZ808044 (study PRJEB31490, sample SAMN06133423) | mouse gut metagenome | isolation source: Z7_2 | host: mice | place: China: Chengdu | collected 2015-05 ...
CCCGGCCTTCAGTTCCTGCCCGGTTCTGACTTCACACCCTGTCCGGGTTCTCATAGGGCCAATCTCGGCATCCGTTTTCGCTCCATCCTGTAAAAGCATAGCATATGAAAGCGCTGAAATCGTATCAGTGCCTCAAGTTGTTTCGGTTTCTTATATCCTGCTGTTATGCTTCTACCTGACATGGCTTTTCCTTTCCGACCCGGCCTTCACACGGACCATCTTTTATATTCTGCATCTACTATAACACAGCCGGGCGGATTTGTCATTATACCGGAAGTATAATTTTGGTTCTGTTGGTCACAGACGCAGAACTCCCCTATCTGCCCATGGGACCCGCATTCTTTACTCCACTTTAAGCTGACTCACGGCGGCTTCCATCTGTCTGGCCTTCTCTTCCAGCTGCTCCACGGTAATCTTCAGTTCCTCCACATACTCCTTCTGACGCTTGGCGATGCCATCTACCTGCACGGAGTTGGCACTGGTCTGCTCCGACACCGCAGAAATATTGGTGATGGCGCTGACTGCCCCTTTCTTGGACTCCTCGATCCGGGCCATGCCCGCCGTCATGCGGGAAAGGTTCTCCGACATCATTTTCACCCGCTCATTGACTTTTTGGAAGGCATCCTGGGTCTTTTCCAGAGAATCGTTCTGAGAGGTGACAATCACACCGGCCTGATGCACCGCATCCACCATCTGCCCTGTCTGGGCCTGAATCTGCTGTACGATTCCGCCGATCTGCTTCGCCGCATTCAAGGACTGATCCGCCAGCTTGCGGATCTCCTCTGCCACCACGGCGAATCCCCGCCCGGCATCTCCGGCCCGGGCTGCCTCAATGGAAGCGTTCAGGGACAGCAGATTGGTCTGGGAGGCAATCTCGTCAATCACTTCCGCAATATTGCCGATGGACTGCGTCTGATTGTTCAGGGACAAAATATCCTGCCGGATGGTGCCGGTGATTTCCTCCGTAGCCCTAGACTTTTCACTCAGATCCCCAATGACCTCCATACCGTCCGTGATGGTCCTGTTGGCGTCCTCTGATATTCTGCTGATCTCATCCGTATATTCGTATACGGTTCTGATCTGATCCGACAACGCATTGATCTGAACCACACAGTCCTGAGCATCCTCCGCCTGCAGAGACACCCCCCTGTCAATCTCATCAATGGCCCCCAGGATTCTGTCGCTGGATTCCATCAGCTGCTGGGTGCTGCTTCCCACCTGTCCGGAGGTCTGCTGCACCGTCCACACCACGCTCTGCACTTCCTGAATCAGGGCTTTCATGCTGGTAATCATATGAGACAGGCTTCGGGCGATCTGACCGAACTCGTCTTTTCTCTTAAGAGTCACCTGCGCCGTAAAATCTCCCCTGGATACCTTGTCCAGGGGCCTGGTGATCTCTGTCACGCCTCTGCTTAGCGTTCCGGACAGGAAGATGCACATCGCAACGGCAATCACCAGCGCTACCAACACCATGAGATATGTAATGGTCTGTATGCTGCCCGTATTCCCCAGGAACTGGCTGGTAGGCACCAGCGTGATCAGCATGGCTCCGGTGGAACCGATGCGGGAGTAAGCAAACACATAGGGCCTGCCCTGAAAGCGGATTTCCCTGTAGCCATCGGCCGCCTCTGCCTCAATCGCCTGCCGGTAAGCCTCCATCTGGCTGAATGACGGCGCTTCCTCCTGCGTCCCGCCGCCGCAGTATACCGTCTCATTTCCGTCCGGAGCCACAAACGCGGCATAGCTGCCCTCGCCGTTGTCCAGTTCTGCCAGAGCATTGTAGACGGTGCTCTTGTCAATGTCCACAACCAGGATCATATTGGTTTTCATGTTCACCTTGCGCCACATGCTGATGGCATAATCGGAACTGTTGAACTTGTCATCCTCCTGATACACGGCCTGCTCCAGAAAAGGATGCCTGCCCAGATACCCCCACTTGTCCGAGGATGCGTCGATCTGCTGCCCCTCCGCAGAGGCGATAAATTCCTCATAGGTTCCCAGGCCCAGCGTCACGGGCGTGGTGGTCAGCCCCGTGGCCACATCGCTGATCAGATACACATGATATACAAAATCGGATATGCTTTTCAAGCTCAAAATTTTGGAACTCACCTCACCCTTGGCAGTGGTCTGCTCCTTGGTCAGGGCAGAGACATCCAGCTTGGGATTGAGATAATAGGCGGCGCACTCCTCCATGGAGATAATCTCCAGCATCTGGTTGTCTACCTGCTGCAGCCCCAACTCCAGATAGCTCCCCTTGGCGGAGACCGTCTCTGTCATGGAGGCTTTCACCTCCTGGCTTACCACACTCTTGGCCACCGAATAGGAGACCGTTCCCACCAGGAAAATCATGATGATCAGGATCACAAAAGCCCCTATCATCTTTACCATCAGGCTGTTAGGAGAAATCCTGTGTCCGGCGGTTCTACCTGTCCCCGTCCCCTTTTCCCCTGGGGCCGAAATTTCTCCTGCAGACTTGGACGCCTTTGGTACCTTGGACGCTCTCGGCGGCTTGGGCGCTCTTGCTGCTTCAGGCGCTTTCGGTGCTCCAGGCAGCTTGGTTTTTTTCGGCGCCTTTCCCTGCTGCTTGTCAATAGGCTTCTCTTTTGCTTTTCCCATAATGATTCCCCCGTTGCTTTCGTCAAATGGCTGCGTTTTGCGCAATTTGCACTCTGGTAAACTTCCGATAAGCCGACACCGATTCCGCCCTGCCGCTTTCCCGTCGGGCCGCATTACGATCAGGAAACGTTTCTACTGCAAAGTCTCCTTTTCCCGCTTTGCCCATGAAAAATCATCCTGCAGAATTTTACAGGGTATAAAGATGTGAGCATACTGGATTGGTAAATATTAAGTTCAGTTTACCATCCCGGCAAAAGTATGTCAATGAAAAAGGCTGTTTTTTTCTCAAATTTAATTTATTTTTTGTTACATTTTACTCTTGCTTTTACTCATCTATTTACCCAACAATTTACTCTCATTTTTAACTAACTGACCACATTGAAAAGGAGCCTTCACACAGCGCCTTTTTTGCTTGTATTTGCCTGATATACATAGTATTATAACTTCTATAAAGAGTCGGAAACGTTTTTACCGTCGATTCCGGAAGGGCGTCCCACTGGAATCATCTGAACTGTACATCCAAAAAATATGCCAAACGAAAACAGGAGGAATCATCATGAGCAATCAAACTGCCTGGCTGGACAAAGCCGTATTCTACGAGATCTACCCCCAATCCTTTTGTGATACCAATGCCGACGGCATCGGGGACATTCCCGGCATTATCGGAAAGCTGGACTATATCAGGGACCTGGGCTGCACCGCCCTCTGGCTTAACCCCTGTTTCCTTTCCCCCTTTGGAGACGCGGGCTACGATGTGGAAGACTATTACACGGTGGCTCCCAGGTACGGCACCAACGAGGACCTGGCCAATCTGTTCCGGGAAGCCCATAAACGGGACATGCATGTGCTGCTGGACCTGGTTCCGGGTCATACGGCAGTGACCCATCCCTGGTTCCGGGAATCCATGAAAGCAGAAAAGAATGCGTATTCGGACCGCTATATCTGGACGGACAGTATCTGGGAGGAGCCCCAGGGCATGGGCTGCATCCGGGGAATATCCTCCCGGGACGGTTCCTGCGCCGTGAACTTCTTCTCCCATCAGCCCTCTCTCAACTACGGTTTCTACAGGCCCGACCCGGACTGCAAATGGCAGCAGCCCATGGACGGCGAGGGACCCATGGCCACCCGGGAAACACTGAAAGACATTATGAGTTTCTGGCTGAAAATGGGCTGTGACGGCTTCCGGGTGGATATGGCAGGCTCCCTGGTAAAGCAGGATGAAGAATGTAAGGGAACCATCGCCCTGTGGCAGGATATCCGTCAGTTCCTGGACAGGGAATTCCCCGGAGCCGTCATGGTCTCCGAGTGGGGAGAACCCGACAAATCCCTGGTAGCCGGTTTCCACATGGATTTCCTGCTGCATTTCGGCCCCTCTCACTACAACGATCTGTTCCGCTGCGACGAACCCTATTTTTCCAGAAGGGGCAGGGGCAGCGCCAGGGAATTTGTGGCCGCTTACCGGGAAAATTATGCGAAAGTGGGCGGAAAAGGACTCATCTGTATCCCCTCCGGGAACCATGATATGGACAGACTGGCCCGCCGCCTGGATCAGGAAGAGATGAAGATTGCCTTCGCCTTTCTGCTCTCCATGCCCGGCGCGCCCTTTATCTACTATGGAGATGAAATCGGGATGCGCTATGTGGAGAACCTGGTCTCCGTGGAAGGCGGATATGGCAGGACCGGCTCCCGCAGCCCCATGCAGTGGAACAAAGGAGTGAACGCCGGTTTTTCCGCCGCCGCCAAAGAGAAACTTTATATTCCCCAGGATGAGAGCGGGGATCGCCCCGACGCGGAGAGCCAGTCCGCAGATCCCTGTTCCCTGCGAAGCGAAATCAAGCGGCTTATGGCGCTGCGGCAGAAGCATCCCGCGCTGCAGAACAAAGGGGATATCACTTTCGTCTCCGACGGATATCCCCTGGTCTATAAACGGTCTTACGGCGGTCAGAGCATCACGGTGGTGATTCACCCCGCCGATGAAAAAGCGGCCGTACCCGACGTGGGCGGCTCCATTCTGTACAAGCTGGGCGCAGCCCTGCGTCTGGAAGGAGGCACACTCCATATGGACGGCCCCGCCGCTGTCTTTATTGAGAAATAAAAACGGCCCCTCACTTCATCTCGTTGGCCATCTGATACAGATGGCAGTAAATTCCGTCCAACTCCATCAGCTGCTCATGGCTACCCTCCTCGGTGATCCCCTCCTCGGTGAGCACCAGGATGCGGTCACTGTTGCGTATGGTGGAGAGGCGGTGGGCCACCGTCAGCGTAGTGCGTCCCTCGGACAGCGCCGCCAGAGACTTGGCCACCTCGTACTCGCTCTCGTTATCCAGCGCCGATGTGGCCTCGTCCAGAATAATGATGGGCGCGTCTTTCAGAAACATGCGGGCGATGCTGATCCGCTGTTTCTGCCCGCCGGAGAGTTTCACCCCCCGCTCACCGATATAAGTGTCGTAGCCGTCCTTGAGGCCCATGATAAATTCATGGGCTCCGGCTCTGCGGGCAGCCTCCTCCACTTCCTGCCGGGAAGCCTCCATCCGTCCGTACACAATGTTCTCATAGACCGTGCCGGAAAACAGATATACTTCCTGCTGTACCACCCCGATACTGCGGCGCAGGCTCTTCAGCGTCAGCCCTTTGATATTTTTCCCGTCCAGATAAATCTCGCCTCCGGTCACATCATAGAACCGGGGAATCAGATTGCACAGCGTGGTCTTGCCGCCTCCGGAGGGACCCACCAGGGCCACCTTCTCCCCGGGCCTGATACGCAGGTTCAGATTGCGGAATACCTGATTGTGGTCATCGGGATACTCAAAACTTACATTCTCAAACACAATGTCGCCCTGGGGGGCCTTCAAGTCCACGGCTCCCGGCTCATCAAAGATATCAATATCCGCGTCCATGATCTCCAGAAAGCGCTCAATCCCCGTCATGCCCCGCTGGAACTGCTCGGCAAATTCAATAATCCGTCGCACCGTGGCAATGAAGGTGGACACATACATCACATAGGCCACCAGATCGCTGGGCCGGATGGTTCCCCGAATTACGAAAAGCCCGCCTGCCACGATGGTCACCAGATACATCAGACCGTCAAAAAGCCTGGTGGAACACTGAAAAAGTCCCATGTAACGGTAACTGCGCTTTTTGATCTGATAAAATTTCCGGTTGTCCTGCTCAAACTTTTCGTTCTCCACATGTTCGTTGGCGAAGGCCTTCACCACCTTCTGCCCCAGCAGACTGTCCTCGATCCGGGCATTCAGTTCTCCCACCTGCTGCCGCTGCTGGCGGAACAACGCCCGCAGCCGGAAATTGATCCTGCTGCACACCACCACCATCACCGGAATGACGCAAAAGATAAACAGCGTCAAAGGTACATTGATGGTACACAGAATGATAAAGGAAGCTACCCCCTTGATCCCAGCGATAAAGAATTCCTCCGGACAATGGTGGGCAAACTCCGTCACATCAAACAAATCGTTGGTGATGCGCCCCATGATCTGCCCCACCTTGGTGTTGTTATAATAGGTGTTGGACAGCTTCTGCAAATGCCCGTAGGCGTCCCGGCGCATATCCGTCTCTATATCCACCCCCATCACATGACCGGTATAGGCCATATAATAGTAAGCCGCCGCGTCAATCAGCCGCAGTGTCAGGTACAAAAGCCCCAGTCCTCCCACGGTGCGCACCGTCAGCATCGCCAGGTCCTCCATGGCCTGGTTGGTGATATGCCGGATAATCAGCGGCAGCACGATCTCGCAGATGGTGGTCAGGGCCGCGCAGAACAGGTCCAGACAGAGCACTTTCACATGGGGTTTATAGTAGGGCATAAACCGTTTAATCAGTACCGATGATTTATATTTTCTTTTCTCCATTTTCATCCTCTCCCTAAGTGCAGGCTTTCTCCCCGGGTTGTTTTCAGGCCGCCGCCTGCGCCTCCTGCTTCAGCAGCACCGCCAGTTTCTTCTGCATGAATGAGATCACCGGCCCCAGGAAAAACGCCACTCCCAGCGTCACGATACCCACATCCCCTCCCAGTGCGAATCCCGCCGCCATAAAAGAGATATCCCAGATCATGCGGATGGCCTTGAAGGGAATCTTTTTGCATTTATGGGAGATGATAAAAGGCATGGCGTCATAGGGGGAAGAACCCAGTCCCGCCGTCATATAGGTGGAGGCTCCCAGGATGAATACGATCAGCACCGGAACCAGCAGCCCCCAGCGCACCAGCTGGGAAGCGAAAAAGCCCTGGGGCAGCACACTGTCCCAAATCCATCCGAAGAAGTCCGATATGTACCCCAGAAACACCATGTTGCCGATGGTGCCGAATCCGATATAACTCATGTCAAACCGCAGCACAAAGACAAATGTCACCAGATGGCACAGCAGCTGGGCCGTGCCAAAGCTGATGGGCAGGTAGTTGATCACCCCCTGGGTCAGGCAGGAACAGGGATCCGTACCCAGCGCCAGCCGGATCAGCAGGGACAGACCAAAACCCTGCACTGTCACCCCGGTTATCATCATCGCCAGCCGCGTCCAGAATTTCGGCGGCCTGGCAAAACAGGTCATTTTCATAATAGTCCTCCTTGTACTTCTCTCTCCGGGCCTTTGCAGTCTGCGCCCGCTTTCATTATACCCCGGGCTATTCCGTTTCACAATACGTATTTTAACAGAAGTCTGCCGAAAAGAAATGTCCTGCCAAAGGATTTTGTGCAGAAAGAATACTTGAAACGCCCATACACTTGTGATAAAATCCCTTATACCAAAGTTCCCGCTGTTCCCAGGACTGTATCCCGGGAAAACGGTTCCTGATAAGAAATTCACCATATGAAATATGCAAAAAAGGATAACCGATATGACACCACTATCATCAAAAAGACTGTTTCTATTTGATATTGACGGAACCATCGCAGTAGGGGATACACTGTATCCGGGCACGCGCGATCTGCTGGACTATATTCGGTCCGTGGGCGGCGCCGCCTACTATATCACCAACAACTCCACCCGAAGCAATGGGGATTATGTAAAAAAATTTCGGGAAGTTTTTGACTTGGAGACCAACGAGAGCCAGTTTGTCACATCCGGGTATATGACCCTGCGCCATCTGCAGAAGCATCATTCCGGGGATAAAATCTATGTGCTTGGCACCGCCTCCTATATCGCCGAGCTGCGTAAAAACGGACTGCATGTGACCGAGGAAGCACAGGAGGATGCCGCCTGCGCCGTGGTGGCATATGACAGCGAGCTTACCTACGAAAAACTGGTCAAAGCCTGCCGGCTGCTGTCCCTCACGGACATCCCTTTTTATGGCACCAACCCGGACCTGTGCTGCCCCATAGACTTCGGCTTTATCCCGGACTGCGGTTCCATCTGTCAGATGATCACCGCCTCCACCGGCAAAGCCCCCCGCTACCTGGGCAAACCCAATCCCCAGGTGGTGGCCCTTTGTCAGGCAGACAGCGGATATACGGCAGAACAGACCCTGGTGGTGGGAGACCGGCTCTACACGGATATCGCCTGCGGACTGAACGCTGGGGTGGACACCTGTGTCCTTTACACAGGAGAGGCCACCCCCGAAGAGGTGGCCCGCACCCAATATAAACCTGCTTACGCCTTTGCTGATGTACAGAAGCTGCTGGAAGCCTGCCGTGGATGAAAAATATACTGTCCAGAGGTAAGATCCCCGGTTTGGTCCGTTAATATCCCAGCCTCTGAAGCACGTCCTGGGCCTTTTCATTGCCCTGCTCCGCCGCCTTGGTGAACCACTCCACAGCCTCGGGCACATCCTGAGATACCCCCAGCCCCTTGAGATACATGACTCCCATCATATACTGGGCGCTGGAATTGCCCTGGGCAGCCGCCTTGCCATACCACTTCACGGCCTGTTTGTAATTCATTTCCACACCCCGTCCGTTTTTGTAGCAGACTCCAAGATTAAACTGGGCATCCGTATGCCCCTGGGCGGCGGCTTTTTTGTACCATGTCACAGCCTTTTCTTCGTCCTGTTCCACACCTTCCCCTTTTTCCAGACAATAGCCCAGGCTGAACTGCGCATTGACATTGCCCTGTTTCGCGGCTTTTCTATACCATTTTACTCCCTGGGCATCGTCTGCCTCCACGCCGATGCCGTTCCGATAGCAGACTCCCAGGCAGTACTGCGCGGAAGCGTCTCCCTGTTTGGCGGCTTCCGTATACCACCTGACCGCTTCTGTATCGTCCTCTTCCACACCCCGCCCGCTGTAATAGCATTCCGCCAGATTGAACTGGGCATCCACATCCCCCTGCAGGGCCGCCTCGGTATACCACCGAACCGCCTCGGCAAGATCCTGTTTCACCCCTTTTCCCTTATCATAGCAATACCCCAGACCAAACTGAGCGCCGGCATGACCCTGCTGAGCCGCTTTGCCGTACCACTGCACTACCTGGGCATCGTCCTGCTCCACCCCCTGGCCATGCTCATAACAGACGGCCAGGGCAAACTGAGCCAGAGCATGACCCTGCTCCGCCGCCAGAGCATACCACCGGGCCGCTTTTTCCTCATCCTCTTCCACGCCGCTGCCATTTTCATAATAATATCCCAGGTTGTGCTGGGCAGGGGCATACCCCTGCTCCGCCGCTTTCTCACACCACAGGGCTGCTTTCCCCTCATCCAGTTCCACCCCATTGCCCTGATCATACAGCACGGACAGATTGTATTGTGCCTTGGCGTCTCCCTGCTCCGCCGCCAGGGCATACCACTGGGCCGCTTTGCCATAGTCCTGCTCCACGCCTGTTCCCTGTTCACAGTTGACCCCCATATTGTACTGGGCAACAGCCAATCCCTCCAGGGCCGCCTTCTCACACAGCCGGGCTGACTGAACGCTGTCCTGGACTACTCCCTCTCCCTTGTCGTACAGATCGGACAGGGCAAGCAGGGCATCCGCATCCCCCTGGCCGGCCGCTTTCTCAAACCACTGCAGGGCTTTGGCATAATCCTGTTTCACTCCCTGGCCGTCCTTATAGATCATACCCAGACTATACTGGGCGTCCAGATCTCCAAGCAGGGCTGCTTTTTCATACCACTCGAAAGATTTCTTATAGTCCTGCTCCACTCCCGTCCCGTGGCTGTAGCAATAACCCATATGATACATGGCTCCCCTATTGCACATCTCAGCGGACTCTTTATATAATTCTACCGCTATGGCATAGTCCTGCTCCACGCCGTTCCCATAGTAATAGCAGGTTCCCAGATTAGATATGGCATAGGGAGAGTTTTTCTCCGCAGCCTCCTCAAAATATTTCACCGCCCGGTGGTAGTCCTGCGTAACTCCCTGACCATTATAATAACAGCCTCCCAGCGCGCACAGCGCGTCCTCGTCTCCCTGGGCGGCAGATCTTTCATACCATTCTATGGCCTTGCCGTAATCCCGTTCCACTCCCACGCCGTTAGCATAGCACTGGCCCAGGCAGTACTGGGCGCATTCATGGCCCTGCCGGGCCGCAGCCTCATACCATTTCACCGCCTCTGCCGTATCTATGGGAACGCCCTTACCATGTTCATAACAGATCGCCAGGTTCTGCTGGGCATCCGCATCGCCCCCCTCCGCGCCTTTTATGTACCAGTACACGGCTTTCTCCCAATTCTGTTCCACCCCCTGGCCCTCGTCGTAGCAATATCCCAGGCTGCGCTGTGCAGCTGCGTTCCCCTGGGCCGCCGACTTTTCAAACCATGCCACTGCGGTGGTAAAATCCTTGGGGGCATAGACTCCCCACTTGTAGCAGTTCCCCATCATATCCTGTGCCAGCGCATAACCCGACTCTGCGGAGATCCGGCATTTCTCCACGTCAAACCCATGGTCCTCCCACGTCAGATCATACTTGATGACATCATTTTCCCCAGCCATTTCCATACTCCTCCTTCTCAAGCTCAGATCCTGTATATCCCTGCTTCCATCCCGTCCATTTATAGTTTCCGTCCGGTTTTTAACGCCCTGCCGCCTGGTAAAACCGACACTGCAGATACCGGCAGGCTGTCCGGGCTGCAGGCATGATTTCATTATACCCAATCCGCCTGTCTATGGCAAGTCATGTCTGTGCCATGCCCTGGTGGCCCTTGCGCTGCTTTAACCAATGCCATATGCTGTTGCCTTTCCCCGATACCGTATGCTACTATCTTTCTCCGATGCCGCATACTACTGCCTTTCCCCTATGCCACATGTTGTCTCTCTGTCAGTTTTCCGCTTTTACAGAACCCCTTCCAGCACCCGCAGAACATTGGCGTAAAATATCTTGTCAAGCTGCCTCTCGGTAAATCCGCTTTGCTTCAGCGCCTCCCAAAGTTTTCCCATGGACTGTGCGCCGGGCAGAGCCTGGTTGGTGTCGATGCCGTCAAAATCAGAGCCCAGCCCCAGGCAGTCTTCCCCGCCCACCCGGAGGATATGCCGGGCATGGGCCGTCACATCCTCCAGTCTGCCGGGATTTTTCTCCCCCTCCGGCACAGTGCGCAGGAAATCCGCGCAGAAATTCAGTCCCATAACGCCGCCCCGCTCCGCCAGGGTGCGGATCATTTCGTCTGTCAGATTCCGCACGCAGGGACACACCGCCCGGGCGTTGGAATGACTGGCCACAAAGGGCCTGCCACAGACCTCCGCCACATCCCAGAATCCCTTGTCCGAAAGATGGGAGACATCCACCAGCATACCCAGTTCCCCCATTCTGGCCACAAAGTCCCTGCCCCTGTCTGTCAGACCATGCAAGGTATCCGGCAAGAACAGGGATGGATACCCCTGCCGGATATCCAGGGCATTGATATTGGGATGGCCCAGTTCATTGGGAAAGTTCCAGGTCAGGGTCATCATGCGCACTCCCAGCCGGTACAAATCCCGCAGGAACGCTGTTTTTCCCTGGCAGGTCCCGCCCTCCTCCACCGTGAGAAGGGCCGACATCCTGCCCTGCTCCCAGTTTCTGCGGATATCGTCGTAGGTTCTGACGATTCCTATGATATCCTCATGGGCCTCCATCTCCTGATAAAAGGTGTCCAGAAGTTCCATACAGAATTCAAAGGGTCTTCCCTTGGCCTGTTCCAGATTGACATACAGGGCAAAATTCTGCAGTCCGTAATCCCCTGCCTGCATCTTCCTCAAATCCAGCATCAGCCGGTTCTCAAGGATGGACTGCCTGCCTCCCCTCTCATGGTCCTTAAAAATTTCCGCAATGGTATCACAGTGCATATCCACAACCTTCATATCCCTGTCCTCTTTCCTGTTCTCTGGTATTCCCAATTTATTCCCGGATAACCGAAATTATTCTGTCACTCAGTACTATGTTCCAGTCTATACTGATTGCCTGTTTCTGTCAATCGACAGGATTTGCCCCGGAGAGAATTTCTCCTGCACGGCAGATTGCGTCGTCGATGCGGGGCGCTATGTTTTCCCTGCCTATCTCCTTGTCAAATCCTGCCTTCTCCATCACAGAAAGGGGCTGTTCGTTTACATGGGAAAGAATCATGGTGATGCGGGCCTTGCGGCACCTTGCGTTCAGCTTCTTAAGGCTGTTGAGGGCGGTTGCGTCCATGGCGGGAACGCTTCTCATCCGCAGAATCAGCACCTTCTTGTCCGAATCCAGGGGAATCTGTCCAATCTTGTCCGCCGCGCCAAAGAACATGGGACCGTTCACCTCAAACACCATGACCTGCCTGGGCACTGGTTTTAAGTCAATGCGCTCCCCGTCCGTGCTCTCCTCGTAATCCTCTGCATATTTCCATCCGTAAATATCAGACACATCCGCCATGCGCTTCATGAACAGCAGACAGGCCAGGGCCAGTCCCACGCCGATTGCCATGACCAGGTCGAACACAACTGTGAGGAAAAAGGTCAGCACCAGCACTGCCGTGTCGCTTTTGGGCGCTGTCCTCACCACATCCGCAAAGGACCGCCACTCACTCATATTATAAGCTACCATAAACAGGATGGCGGCTATGGCGGGCATGGGAATCAGGGCGGCATACGGCATGAGGAATACCAGGATCAGAAGAAGCACCGCTGCATGGACCATACCTGCCACCGGGCTGCGCCCGCCGTTCTTTATGTTGGCAGCCGTCCTTGCGATGGCGCCTGTGGCCGGAATGCCTCCGAAAAGCGCTGATGCCGCGTTTCCCACTCCCTGGGCCACCAGCTCCATGTTGGAGTTGTGCTTTCCGCCTATCATGCCGTCAGCCACCACACAGGAAAGCAGGGACTCAATGGCAGCCAGCACGGCTATGGTAATGGCGTCCGGCATCACCCTCTGCACCATGCTGAAGCTGATGGACGGCAGGCGGAATGCGGGAAGGCCGGAGGATATGGTATACAAATCCCCTATGGTATTGACCTTCAGATCCAGAGCCTTTACCAGCACCGCTGCCGCCACAACGGCAATTAAAGACGGGGGCACCTTTTTAAAGAATCCGGGCCACAGAATTAGAATGGCCAGTGACACGGCTCCCACCGCCAAGGCCTGAAGATTCAGGGTATTTATGCAGGAGATAACCTGCCCCAGCTTCTCCATGGTTTCCACCGGCGCTTCCATGAAGGTTAGCCCCAGGAAATCCTTAATCTGGCCGATGAAAATAGTCACCGCGATACCGGTTGTAAAGCCGGTTGTAATGGTATAGGGAATGAACCGGATCAGGCTGCCCAGGCGCAGAAAGCCCATGATGACAAGAATGAGGCCGGCCAGGACGGTGGCTGTGGCCAGTCCCTCCATTCCGTTCTTTATGACGATTCCCGCCACAATGGTGGCAAAGGCTGCAGTGGGGCCTGCTATCTGCACCTTGCTGCCGCCTAAGAAGGAAATGACGAACCCGGCTATGATGGCCGTATAAAGTCCCTGTTCCGGTGTGACCCCGGAGGCCAGGGCCAGGGCTATGGACAGGGGCAGGGCTATGATGGCCACAATGATTCCCGATACCACGTCCTTTGTGAATTGTTCCTTTGTGTACTGTTTCATGGACAGAAACAGCTGGGGTATAAGCGTTTTCATCTCAACTTTATCCTTTTCGTGTTTATAAAATGTTAATACTTTTTTACTATAGCGAAAGGATGGCTTCATATCAATTGTTTTCCGCCATGTTTCCAATATAATACAAAAAAACAGCCGCCCGTGTCAGATCCGGCGGTTGTCTGTTCAGGTATAGGGCCTTTCCGGCATGATGTCCGGCCGGCACGTATCACTCGCTTCTCAGGGCGTCTATGGGATTTAAGTTGGCCGCCCGGCTGGCCGGCATATATCCGAACAGCAATCCGATTCCAACGGACACGCTGAAGGATATGATGACGGCCGACAGGGCGGGGGTGGCAGACACGCCCACCGCGGCCCCCGCCACAGTGGTGGCAACACACCCCACCAGGATTCCGATGACGCCGCCCATGGAACTGGTCACCGCGGCCTCAATGACAAACTGCCGCATGATGGTTCTCTTATCCGCTCCCAGGGACTTCCTTATTCCTATTTCCCTTGTTCTCTCCGTCACAGATACCAGCATGATATTCATGACACTCACACCGGCCACCAGCAGGGAGATTCCTGCTATTCCTCCCAGCATGCCGCTCATCATGGCAATCTGTTCGTTCAGGGAATCCAGCATCTCGCTCATGGCCGTCACACGGTATAAATCCTCATCCTTAAATGTTTCGTACAGGAAATTCTTGATGACTGTGGTGCACTCGTCCGCCTTGCTGGTATCCAGGGCCGTGAAGGTGTAGTTGTTGATGTTGGCGTTTCTGGACATTTTCACGGCTACGCTGTAAGGAATCCACACAAAGTCATCGGTTCCCCCGTCCTCCATGTTATCCTCGTCCTGGGCCTTAGCCACACCTATTATTTTGAAGGCATAGCCGTCTATCTTAAGGGTCTGCTCTATGGCGTTTTGGGCGCTTCCGTAAAGCTCATTGGCCACGTAGGCGCCTATGACGCACACCTTCTGGCGTGAGACAATATCCGAATACGCGATGTTCCTTCCCGTTT
>ERZ808044.1312-NODE-1312-length-14431-cov-9.876898_pt1 | contig 14431 bp, 17 predicted proteins | sample MGYA00380195_ERZ808044 | MGnify/ENA primary metagenome ERZ808044 (study PRJEB31490, sample SAMN06133423) | mouse gut metagenome | isolation source: Z7_2 | host: mice | place: China: Chengdu | collected 2015-05 ...
AATCCACCCAAATTTCATTATGCTTTATTTTTTCAACCTGTTTCCTTCGCATTTTCACATTTAACTTAATGACATTGAAGGCTGAACTGTTACAAAATTAAGAAGGAAAAAAGGCAGCATCCCCCCCTTGTGTGCTACAATGACAATACGGAATAGAATTACAAATCGAGGTTTGGAGGATAAAAGCCATGAAGATCAGAAAAGCAGCAACGCATGAGCTGTTGGAATTGTGGGGATATGAGAGTATTCATACTGCTTCTTCTAATGCCAAATTCTTTTGCGACAATATAAAAAGAGGGAACACCGAATTCTGGACGCTCGACTATGACGGAGAACTGATTGGAGAGTTGTATGTTTTCTATGACCTTGAAGACAAAGATTTTGCAGATGGCAAAAAAACCGCATATCTTTGTGCTTTTAGAGTCAGAACAGATTTCCGTGGTCAGGGATTGGGGACAAAACTGATCTGCCACGTGATGGATGACATAAAGGCTTTGGGATACCAAAGGATATCCATTGGTGTTGACATCACAGATACGGCTAATATTCGTTTATATAAGCGGCTTGGTTTTACAAGAAAGATAAAAGAATGTACAGAAGATCCCTGCGACAGAGACGAAAATATGCAGCCCAGATCATGTCCTTGCTTTTGGCTGTTATATAAAGAGCTAAATAATCTGTCGGGGTAACTTTCGGTTTGTCAGATATGTACATGACGAACATCCTGCTCCGGGCGGACGTCTATGAGACAGATTATTATAAAAAATTTAACATGAAAACAGCGGCTTCCGGTTCATCGTCGGATGCCGCTGCTTTGCTTTTTATTTTAAGATCAGTTCAATTCAATGTCTATCGCATAAGCATATGAAATGATTTCTCCTGTCTTTGTAGCTCTGTACCCTTTTTCGTTATGTGAATAGTCAGATATCTCAACAGATCCAAAATTCTTAAACTTTTCATATATGCGATTAAGCACAGTAATTTCCGCATCAGATAATACGCCTTCAGGAACATCACATTCTGGTATCACCTGGTGTTTCTCATAAGCCCCCTCATAGAACACCTCAATATGAGCAATATGATCCGCCGCCATTTTACCAAGAATCATATCAAAATGATCTGGTACAGGTCCATAAGGGAGATGCGCATATTTCAAACCTGACATGGATATTCCATTCTCTTTATAGAAAATCATATCCGAATAGTTGAGCAGCTTCATCAACTTTGTTTTCAGCAGCTCAGCGCCTTTTTGTGCAAAAAACAGAACCATTGCACAGAGCTTCTCATAATCAAACCCTTTGAAACCATTTTCTTCACATGGAATCTGTGTGAAAAACAACCCGAAAAAGCGCCTGCCTACCTGATATTCTGTATCCTGTTCCAGTTTTTCAACAGTATCTAACAGTTTTGCCATCTTTCTTTCGTCAAGAACGATCTCATTCTCTGTAAGGTATGTCCGCATGTTTTCTGGTTCACGCAAGAACAGCATCAAGCTATTGTGCGCCTTATCTTGAATAGAGCCATTCTCATACCGACAGATGGTCTTATCTCCCCAGTTCAAGAGCCTGGCAAAGCTTCTCTGGCTTAGGCCATACTGCTCTCTTATTTTCTTAATCTCCTCTGGCAGCAGAAGTTTATGTCTCCTACGATATTCATTATAAGCATTAATCAGAGTGGCGTTATCAAATTCTTCACAATAGAATTCTTCTCCGCACTCAGCACAAACTAATACCTGGGCATCAACCTCGATAGGTTCACTACAGACATCATATGTTTCTTTCTTTGTTATTACTTTAGTCTCAACTTCTCTTCCACATTCTTCACAATACTTCTTCATCGACGCCCTCTCCTGCATGTTTTTTCTTCTTGGAACGAAATCGTACTTCCCTGCGGACAGCAATTTCTTGATATTGGCAAGATATGCCGCAATGCTCGATGTGCTCGCTTGATTACTCACTCAGTCACCTCCGTGTGCTTTATATTATACCCAGGCATCCTAAAAAGTCAAGAGCAATGCGGTCATATGACCGCATTGCTTGTTTGAAATAGAATACTCTTACTGACTCTTTTGATTACTGCTTCACCATCAGCATTTCTCAAATACAGTTCGTCAAATTCTTTTCTGCAAACTCCATGCTCAACAAATTTATCGAGAAAATGATTGTGCATGAGGGCGAGGGGTGGGGCATGTGCATAACCGGCTATGAAATCTCTCTCATTCATCCCTGTATATATCCAATAGTTGTAAAGCGTACAAAATCAGTATATAATCAAGGCATCTAAATACGTTGGAGGAAATACAGTATGTTTTCGTATGAAGAAATACAAAAGTACAACGAAACAGATATTCGCATTTACAAATATATTGTTTCTGATATTGATAAAATACAATACATGACCATTAGAGAGCTTGCAAAAGAACTCCAGGTATCTACGTCTACCATATTGCGCTTTTGCAATAAAAACAATTTTTGCGGGTATTCAGAATTTAAGGAAGCTCTGAAAAAAGAAATTACCTTACAGGCTGCCTGCCCGCCTATGGAAGATTTACAGGAACTTTCTGATTTTTTTACAAGGGCAAATTCAAGTGCCTTTGAGGAAAAATTATTGTTTGCGATTGACGTTCTTAGAAAAGCTGATTTGATAATCTTTATCGGTATGGGTTCATCGGGAACATTAGCAAAATACGGAGCAAGATATTTTTCCAATATGGGACATTTTGCCGTAGGGCTTGAAGATGCGCTTTATCCGATAGATTCTTTTCGCTGGAAAAACACAGTTGTTATTGCTTTTTCAGAAAGCGGTGAAACCGAGAGACTGATTGAAGCAATTAACCAGTTTAAGAAAAAGAAATGCTGCGTGTTAAGTATTACTAATTCCCCACTATCAACTTTGGCAAAATTGTCGGACTGGAATTTCTCTTATAACTTAAACACGAAACGGATTAACGGGGGATACAACGGAACAACACAGGTTCCAGTCATTTTTGTTCTTGAAACACTTGCAAAAAGAATATAAGGAAACAGCCTGTTACTTGCTTTGTAACAGGTTTTTTTCTACCATGAAACACGGAGGTGACATTATGACCGAATTGGAAAAATGTATGGCGGGAAAAGAGTATAACTGTCATGACAAAATCTTTCTGGACTTTAAAAGCCATGCAAGAAAATTGTTGCAGGAATACAATGCCCTTGCATATGAACAGAAAGAAGAAAAAGAAAAAATTCTAAAGGAGTTATGTGGAAAGATTGGCACAAAAGTATCTGTTGCATCACCATTTATATGCGATTATGGGCGAAACATTTTCATAGGAAATAACGTATCAGTCAACATGAATTGTACTTTCGTAGATTGCAATGAAATTATCATTGGAGATCATGTGCTGATTGCTTCAAATGTACAGCTTTATACAGCAACACACCCAGTTGAGTCAGCGGAAAGATATGTTCAGAATCCCGAAACAGGTGAGTTGATCCGGCATACCTATGCATTGCCAATAAAAATTGGGAATGGCTGTTGGTTAGGGGGAGGTGTTATTGTCCTTCCGGGTGTAACAATAGGTGACGGTTCTGTTATAGGAGCTGGAAGCGTTGTCACAAAAGATATACCAGAAAACTCATTGGCAGTAGGCAACCCCTGTCATGTAATACGGAAGATTAACGGAGAAAATATGTAATGTTTAAAATAGTTGCTTTTGATATGGACGGAACAATAGCCGATACCATTCCAATGTGTATAACAGCATTCCGCAACAGTGTATCTCCCTATACAGATCATGAACTTAGCAGCGAGGAAATCCTGCATACGTTTGGGATTAATGAAATCGGTATGGTAAAAGCGATTGTCGGTCAGAACTGGGAAGCTGCGATTGAGGATTTTTATTGTCAATATAAATCGCTGCACAATGAGGTGACAAGTGTATTTCCCGGAATATTGAAACTGATTGCCTTTTTGAAAAAGAAAAATATTACCGTGGCATTGATTACTGGGAAAGGAGAAAAAAGCTGTACAATTACTTTGGAAAAATTGGGCTTGTCAGAAATATTTGATGAAACATTATATGGTTCGGAAATATCTCCGAACAAGAAAAAGAATATGGAATATCTCTTGAAAAAATATTCTATTTCCAAAGAAGAATTTTGCTATATAGGAGATACGGTTCAAGATATAAAAGACTGCCAGGAGGCAGGAGTGATTTGCTTTTCGGCGGCATGGCAGGAATCCTCTAATGCTGATATTTTGGAAAAAGAAAATCCTAATCATGTGTTTTATTGTGTAAATGATTTGTATGAATATTTTAACCGTAAATGATAATGGCAGAATCAATCTTAACGGTCAAGAGGTGGCAGCCTGAAAATGCTATCGCCCCTTTGATTTATAAACGCAACTGTAAACCATGCATCGCCCCATGTGAGAAAAAGGGGGAAATTTCTATGATTTCCGCATCCGAGGGGAAGCCAGTAGCGCGGTATTTGAGTACATATGGATATTTTATGGCCGAAAACGACTCCATGAAGCAAACAGCTGTCTGACACCGGAGGAGTATTACCGGATACACCAGACAGATTTGAAAGTAGCTGCTTTTGAATAAATCTTTACGCGGGTGCGGCTGTCGGGAGAGGGTTCCTTTCCGACAGCCCATGTAGATGTAAAAGTTAGAAAAAACGAGTAAAACTAAGAACCGGATAGAATCCTTTCGTTTTAGGTGTCTATGCTGGCGGGGACGGGTCAACATTCTTCCCACTGGAACTTCCACCAGTAAAAAAGGGTACGCACTCCGCGAAGTGGCATTCTGCGGCTTGTCCCTCGCCTTAAAAATCCCTGCTAAAATTCCCATGATAATTTCACTCCTTGTTTATTTCCAAATTTTTCATTGACATTTTTTCATCTGATTCCATATAATATATTAGACGCACAAATCCGTGCATCCACCAAAATAAATTCAGGTTATTGACTTGAATCTATTTTATGTTATAATATTTATAGAAGATAGCGACGAGATCAGCTATCGTTGGTTATGAAGCAATTGACTGTGTCGGCATGCAGCCGGTTGTGGAGCCTGACCTTGGGTTATGCGATAACCTCAAGCCGAATAGGTTTTTCGGAGCTGAAAGAAAACGCTTTTATGGGACCTTGCTCACGCAAGGTCCTTTAATTTTTACCAAAGGCGACTACGCAAAATGGACATTTTAAAACAATCCGCATTAACGTGGAAAGAACTAACTGAATACCGTTACCAGTTCATATATGGCTACAAAAAGACTTTGTATCCAATCACCCTTACGTTTTCTAATGAGGACTATCCTCATCTAGCCGGTTTTCAATACATGAAAGACATCACTTCTGGGGCTGCTTATGCTCCGTCTTTCCTGCGGGCGGTTTCTTCGCCCTGTCGGAAGATTTTTCTTTTGCAGGGGCGGCATCCGCTTCCTGCTCCTTTCTTCCCTCCTTTATCTTCCGCAGTTCTTCCCTGACTGACGGCTTCCCCGCCTTAGTCATAGTAGCCCCCTCTGCGGGCTTCCTTTGCTGCTTTAAGATAGGCTCGGACAGAGGGGATTTTTCTGTCTTTGCCACCGAGGGGTTTGGGGCGTTTTCCTCTTTCTGCATGGGCTTTCCCATAAGGGCATCCATGAGCCTGTCTTTCTCCGCCTTTTCCTCCACGCCGACGTCTGGCTCTGGCTGACCGTCCTTTACCCCTGCATCTTTTTCCTTTGCGGTCTTGGCATCTTTCGGCTTGGTCTTTTCCCCTTTCGATTTCTCTGCTTCGGTCACGATAGAAGCGGCGTCCACCGACGCAAGATTGAAACGCTCCACGATGCGGCTGATTTTCGATGCGTCCTCCGCACGGGCAATCACATCCACCTCCGCATTGGGGTCTTTATTCCCACGGTCTGCCAAAACACAGTAGAGTACGCCGTATTTCTTTGCTTCCTGCGTAAACTTCTTTAAGTCGCCGCTTTTTACGGTAAAGACTTTCAGCTCCTTTCCAGAGCGGAGCATATTTGTGAGCCTTGCCTTTCCTTTGGTTTTCTGTTCTTCTTTCAAAATAGAATAAAGCAGGATGGCGATATTCTTCGCACCTGCCCCCGTGATTTTGGCTGCGACCTCAAATCCCTCCAAGCTCATCCTCACGATTTGCTCTGCCGCTTCGCCGCCTGTGTTCATGCTTCATCAGCTCCTTTCTTTGCTGTTCCTTTTCGTCTGCCCGTATGACATTTAATTTTTCTTTGAGGGTGTCGCTTCGGGCTTCGATTCCCCCGCACAATCTGACCTCCTTTCGCAAGGTTTTCATCCGCTCCGTGATTTCCGACAGCCGAGCCTTGACCGCTTCTTTTTCTTCCCCGACTGACTTTCGGGATTGGGAGTAAAGCCCCTTACGCTGTTCGGTCAGCTCCTGCATCTCAGATTCCAGAGAGCCTTTATAGGACAAAAGCTGCTCCGCCGTGTCGATGTGGTTGCGGCAGAGCAGCCTTGTTTCATCTGTGATGGCGTCTATCTTCATCAAATCGTCTTTCAGAAGATAGTGAAGCCTTGCAAAGTTTTGTTGTTTCTTCTTTGGCAAAATGCCGAGCCTGTAACAGTAATGGAGATACAGCCCACGCAATCCGCCGATTTTCTTTGCATCCTTTAATGTGCCTTTTACCTTTATCACTCTGACCTGCGGCTGTTCTTTGGAAAAGCTCTGGAATTTGACCGCATAGGAATTTTCTCGTATGCGTTCCGTTATCCTTTCATTGGTGTAATCATCGCCGAGCTTGTAGAGCCGCTTCGGTCTTTGCCACCCTTTCCCGATAATCGTCCAGTATTTTCTGTTAGGGTCAAAATTGATGCGGTATCCCATTTCCGACAACTGGCGGTCAAAATCTTTCAGCGTAAATGATTTTGAGATTGCTTCGTCCACCGCCTGCCGTGCCACGGTGTCCCTTGTAGGCAGACCGTTCTTCTCGGCTTGGTATAAAGCATAAGGTTTCTTCCTGCCGCTTGGGTGTTCGATAACTGATAGGGAATACTCACGGCACAATTCATCCGAACGCTTACGGAGCAGCCGCAGGTTCTTTTTGTTATCGTGATAGTGCTTTCCGTCCACATAGGAAACGGAGTTGACGACAAAGTGGTTGTGCAGGCACTCCGTATTCAGATGCGTCGCTACAATCACTTGGAATCGGTCGCCCCACATTTTCTCCGCCAGCTTCACGCCGACCTCATGTGCCTGCTCTGGCGTGACCTCGCCTGCCTTAAAGCTCTGGAAGCCGTGGTAGCAGACAATCTCGCTCTCATCGTTCCACCCAGCTTTGGCTATCATCATCTCGTCCCTTGCGGTGGCAGGGTCACAATTTACGCCCGTGACAAAAAACTGCTGCTCGGTCTTGTCGCCGTTGGTGGCGTACTTCATCACATCGCCCATCGCCTGCAAGTCCGCATCCGTGTATTTGGGGTTAGCGGTCTTTTCTGGATTCTCGGCGTAGTCGATAGGGTGGTCGAGCCTGCCCTTTACGTCCCAGATTTCGCAGACCGCCATCAGCCAGACATCTTCCTCGGAACAAGGTATTGCCTGCTTACGTCCAGACGAAAGTCCCGCCACCGCTTGGCTTCGTCATAGAGCATCGGCGTGTCCACAAAGTTTAGGGCGTTCGCTTTTGCCGCAAGCTGGTTGATGCGGTTTCCGATTGCTGACAGCTCCCGCATGATTTTATAAAACTCTGGGTCTGGCTTCTCGCAGAGCCGATATCCCATGACCATTGACTGGAGCAGGGCTTGTCTGGAGCGTCCCGATTTCTCCGCAAGGGAACAGAGGTATTCAGCTTCTTCCTCGGTCAGTCGGAACAGTATCTGCACATTCCGTTTCCGCATCTGCATCCCCCTTTCCCTCGGACAGCCTGTTAATCTGCAACACGCACATAGCCGCTACGCCGAACATCCCACCGAGCGTTGTGCCGAGGATAAAATATATAAAATCACTCATCCTTAAAAAACTCCTTTCTGCCTGCCGTCCTCTGGCGGCGGTCTTTTCCACGGGGTATTAGGGGCGTCCCCTAACAAGCGAATTTTGTTTCCATCGGCAGATGGATAACCAAATTCAGTGCTTGGTAAGACGTGTCTTTAACATCCGTCCTCATACATGCATTCTCCACACACGGGCAGAAGTACGGACAGTCTGAACAGCATACGTCCTCCATATCCTCATTCTCTGCTGCATTTTCTTCACAATCGCCCTCATCCTCGTCCTTAATATCCGCTTCGCCGCTGACAAAATCCTCATCGGAAAAGCGGATAAGGTCGGTGTCAAACAGGATAATCTTTAATTTTTCCGCCGCCTGTTCGGGGCTGTCTGCATAGATGGAAACGGTCTTTTCAAAGTGACCTGTGAGCGTTACTTCATACTGTTTCAATGGCAAATTCCTCTCTTTCTTTACATATTTTTCTTCTCTGTCTGGCTGTTCCATCAGAAAAAAATCATCAGACAATCAACGGGCATCACCCCTTTCACGGTTCGTTTTCTGTCTTGCAATCCCCAGATAGGACATTAAAAAATCGTTGAAGTCCTTGCCGACTGGCGGCGGTTCATCAACGATTCGGTAGTCTTTCTGTAATAATTCTTTCAAGGCGGCGGTACATAACCGACCTGCCTTATCCTTATCCAGATGCAGAAATATAGTTTTAATTTGTGGGTTTGCTTTCAAAAAAGTCGAGAGGGCAATAGGGATTTTGCTGTCCTTTATCTCTTTCTTTGGCTGATACACGCCCGACAGGGAGAGCAGGTTTTCCACTTTATAATCTTTCCCCTCACACTTTAAATAGGTGGCATAGGAGAGTAAATCAATGGCGGCTTCAAATAAATGCACCGAAGAACACGGCTCTCTCGCCAGAAGCCGAAACGAATACCGTTTGTCACTGCCCGATGCGTCACGCTTGAAGCTGCTGATTGTGCCACGGCAGGCGGCATATTTTGGTGTTCCGCTTTCATCTTTACCGATAAAAACAGCATTGTGATAGTCAGCACTCTCGAAGATAATCCCCTCGGCGATGCACTCTTGAATAAGCTGATAATCAATGCCACGCCCGAAAAGATACTCGGTCACCCTGTCGCAATTTTTGTTCTTCGGGGGCAGGAGCAGAACCTTTGGCTCGTCTTTTTTCACGGCAGGGGGCGGCGGTTTCCAGTCCGCCATCGTCTGCCCCGTGAGGATTTCCACGGCTTCCACAAAGCCGTATTCCTTGACTTTCATCAGATAATCAAGGGCAGAATAGCCGCCAAAGCCCCTCGACCACCAGTACCATTTGCCGTTGGAAATCTTCAAACTGTCATGCTCGGCGGTACAGTACACGTTCGTTGTGCCTTTGACCTTGACAAGATTGCTCGGCTCATAAGCCCGAAGATAGGAAAGCAGGTCTATCTGCCTTGCCCGCTCAAGCACGTCTGGGTCAATCTGCACATAGGGTCTGCTGCTTCTCAATGGGCAATCACCTTTCTTTCCCAGACAAAATCTTTTCCGTCTTAACCATATACGTCTTAAAATCAGCAATAGTCTGGCGTAAATCTTCCATGTGGGAATCGTCCTTTTCAAGCCATTCCTCATAAATATCCTGCAAAAGATTCGGGGATTTCATAAGGGCTTTTGCCGCCTGCGGGGAATAGTCCGCATCCGAAAAGCACTCTGCAATATCACTCTTTATGATGATTTGATATGCAGCATCGTAAATCTCCTGTGGGCTTTTGCTTAGGATGTCCTCACGGAAATCAGCAAGCTCACGCTCCACTCTTTCAGCCAGTTTTTGATTAAGGGACTGTCTGTACTCTTGGTAATTCAATCACACACCTCCTTGAAAATAAAATAAGCCGAGGGATTTTCGTAATTGAAAACCTCTCGGCTATGTAATAAGAATATTCAATAAATATCATGTTCTATCAACAAACTCTAACTTTATCTATGTTATTTTTCTTTTTGTTCTAACCACGAATCAAAAAGAATTTCCACTAAAATTAAACCAAAATAATAAAATTGATTTGCCAACTCAATTGAATGCTTTTTATAAATCATTTCATCTTCTACTCTATTCTTTCTACTAATAAACATCGAAAAATCATATTCTTTATGTGCTCTCGTGATATTATGAAAGCTACTAGAAGAAAGATGAACAAATCCAGAAATCTTTTTATATGAATCGTAAATTGGTTGATTTAAATACTTCCCCAATGATTCACATAAATATCTATCTGTCAAATTTTTATTGTATTTATCTTTTATTCTATTAATTGGAACGTTATCATATAATACTGACCTGCAAAAATCCCCACTATCTTTAACCAAAGTAGAAGCATAAATTCGCAAAACGCAATCCATTTGAACTCTTGTTAATGTGGCTAATACTGTTACATTTTCTTCTTCCAATGCAAATAAAAAACTATTAATTAATTTAATAGATTTATCAATCGCCGACATAAAAAATAAATCTTCAACATATAAATCATGAATTTTCATAAGGTGTAAATTGGCAAGCTTGTCCAACGAATTTATTTTTTCTCTTATCTCGGATTCATTATCAATAAAGTTATATTCTATTTTATCCAAATCCATCCATCCTTTTTTATAATATAATTTTCTCATTATATCATTCAAGAAATATGTTTATATCCCAACCCAATACTACTGTAACCTACATAAAATATCTGTAATCATATATCGCTCCCTCATACTGTGATAATAACCAACCAATTCGTGCTATTTCATTCGAAGATTCAATAGTACAAGGTAACTTAGAGTACAATCCAAAACTATTCCAGTTCATTTTTGATAGTCCTAAAATTTCTGTTGCAATCTGTGTCAATGTCCCATTTCCATAATGCTTCACAATCTTAAGGGGTAATGGAATTGTTTTTCCTCCTTGTATATATCTATAATGTGGATTTCTAATTGATGGTGCAATGCCATGCGTAAATAAATACATCGTATTTCTATTTAATGGAAAACATAAACCTCTACGAACAGGAAATCCATCTATCTCTGTCACATATCTATTAAATTCAAAACATCTGATTTCGTCCGCATACGTTATTTCTAAAAGCTCAACATCCCGTATTCCAGAACTAGCAAGACTTTCAGTAATTCCTTTTATTTCTTCATTTTTAAATGGTGTCCTTTTATGAATAACAACTCTTTTAGGTAATTCAGTAAAGGATTTATAAAACAACTCTTTAATATTCAATCCAAGTCTAAAAGCTTCATTTTCTGAAAGAAATGGATTCTTTTTTCGGTCAAAAGTGACCTCATCAATTTTTGAAAGTTTATATTTCATTCCTTGTCCATCCGAAGAATATACATGACTACATCCTACAACAATACTTTCTCCATGTGTGCAATCATTTACACTATATCCAATTCCTGCGAATGCTGTATCCTTTTGCACGCCTGAAATAGTCCAAGGAACTCGACCAGATTTCACATATATTGCTAATGAAACAGCCCACATAATTTGACAATACATATCACTCTCAATAGTTTTTTCTCGTATAAATTGAGTGGCTATATTTCTTTGGGCTGCATATGCTTTAACAAAGTCATGAAGGTCAAATTTCTCATCAGCTTCAGAATATCCAGTAAAAATTTCATATTCTTTAGGGATATATATAAGTGCCACATCTACTCCAGATGCATTCAACTGGTCTAATTTCTGAGTTAAGATATTCCCTAATTCTATAGAATCCTGTTTAATATTCATAGTATTTTTTAACTGAAAACTCTCCCACTTATTTTCAGTAGGGGTAGGAATATTTATTCCTGCTTTAAATGCTTGAGAGAAGCCCGGGAACGGAATAACAAAATCAATATTATACTTTACACTTTGCTTACAATTTAATTGATTTAAAAAATTGTAAAATTGGTTCTCATAACCATTAGGGCATATAACTCCTAATGAAATAAATGGCTTCAACACCTTTTCATTTAACAAATAATCAAAAGGCGAATTATTTATCAGACCACGCATTGGATGAAAATCTGTGACCATTTGATTCTGTTGCGAATTAAAAAACATTAATTCTGGGTCATGACATTCAACTCCGTTAAATATAATTCTTTCTTTTGAGATTGTAGATGGTAACTTAACTTGCATTTTAGTACCATAATTAATCCCTACAATAGCAGTATTCCTTCTTATTTTGAAAACAAAACCCGTTGCACTATTTAATGGATATGAAAAATCTATACCCGACACTCCAAATAATTTATCTGCCCATTCCTTAATGTAAGTATGGATTTTATAGTTGGGTTTTCCCGAATTAATATTGAAACTAAATGCATCTGCCAATTGCTTTTTTTCATCATGTGTTAATTCTATATCTTTCTCTAACATAAATGCAGGGACTAATGTAACATAGCTATATTTATTATCAAACAACAAAGAAAAGCTAACCCCTTTATAAACTGTTATTGCCCTGCCTCCAATCTGTACCGTTATCTGTTTTTTTATATCCCATACTTTATTTTTGTGATACATGAACGAATGTTTTTGCCCTAATAACGCAGTTAAAGTTTTTAATAAAAGCTCTTTAAACTGACTTCTGAAAACAAGGGATTCTCTGGTAAATGGTGTCACTACTATTTCACTTTTCAACTTATTACCGCAAATTTTTTGAATTTGTTCTCTCGCTCCCCAAGCATATAAGCAACCTTTATAAGGTACAGCCATAATATCGTTTTCAAAGAGCATTTTACAATACTCCCAAGGTTTTTCGTTATCATCATAAGCAATTTCTAACTGAAAACAATTCCTAGGGAATGCTATCGGAAAAATATTTGTATCTGCTATTTTATTTATCACATTATCACAAGAAGCAAAATCTTTTGTTGAAAGGCTAACTTCTGAACCCAATTTCTGTTTTAACTTCTCTATATTTTGAATAAAACTCTTATCATCGCTCATACAATGTCGAGCCAAACTATATACAGTCTTATCAAAACCATCCGTAGAAACATAATAAGCTACACGTCCTACTTCATTTATATATTCAACTAATTCTTGAACCTCTTTATTAGGGGTGCTCCCATATCCACACCAAAATAATTTCCCTGTTCCCTTATTTTCATATGCACTTTTCAAAGTTTCCATTAATGATTTGTCACGTCCGCTATATCCTAACACAATCAAATCATGATTAAATAACTCGTGGCTTATTGCACTGGAAAAGACTTCATTCTGAGTATCTAATTCTCCAGTTGTATTTTTTAACTCCCCATATTTATAATCTCCATGCAATGCAATACATAACAATTCACCTTTTACATCATTACGATATATCCGTTCTACTGATTCCAAGGTGATTTCTATTGGCGTTATACTATATTGATATGCACATTTTACCATAAGACCATCAAAATTTGTCGTCCATATACTTTTAAACAATTCCTTTTCCGCAAGCATAGACACTAAATGATAACCCAAACTTGGATTTTTCCCATCAACTAAATGCTGAAAATACTTCCTACGGTCATCAGGAATTGGATATGCATTCTCTGCATAAAATGAATATTCTTCATCAGAATTTAAAATCGGATATATTTTTTGAGCATCCAACCATTTTTGAATTGCAAATCGAACACTATCAAGTTTTACATTATGATAGTTCTCAACTAGTGCTGGATTTTGAGATAAAAAAATCTCTTTTTTCCAATCCCAAATACAATCTATTGCTGATGGAATACCAGACTCTACTGAAGCACCTGCCCCTAACAGTAATGCATGAGGAGTATCCATATTTTGTTTCATAGACCTTAAAAATTGATCAAATCTAATAGTCTGCATTTTTTCATCTCCAATCAACAATATTATATTGATTATATCACATAGTCATAAATATTACCACCTCTCGACTATGTAAAAGACGGTATCAGCTTCACGCCAACACCGCCTTTTCTTCGGTCAGTCCATTATAAAATTCCTGCTTTTTTCAAATACCCTACGCTGTCATAACAGCCACGGAAATAGACCGCCTGCATCTCCATATCCGTAAGTTTGTTTCTAAGCTCCACCACTTTAATCAGTGCGGCACATTCTTCCTCGGTCAGTTCCGCCGATATTTCCGTGTCAAACACGCCTAAGACTTTCGGATATTTCTCATAAAGGCTCTCAATCTCGGCTCTCACGACACGGTATTCCTCATTCTCCCTTGCCAGCTTTGCGGTGACAGAGCCAAGATATTCCTCAAAGATATTACTGTGGACGTCCACAAAAGTTTCAAATCTGAACGCATCCGACATTGTTCCTCACCTCCGACTTTTTCTTATCGTCACTTATTATACTGCCCAAAATAAAGCAATACAAATGTGCAAACTGAATTTTACCTCTCCCTGTCTGTGCTTTTTTTCTCTGCCGGCTCATCGTTCTGCTCTGGCTCATCGTCAATAACAGCGTTGTCCTTTTCATTCAGATTCAG
>ERZ808044.1315-NODE-1315-length-14415-cov-3.967987_pt1 | contig 14415 bp, 9 predicted proteins | sample MGYA00380195_ERZ808044 | MGnify/ENA primary metagenome ERZ808044 (study PRJEB31490, sample SAMN06133423) | mouse gut metagenome | isolation source: Z7_2 | host: mice | place: China: Chengdu | collected 2015-05 ...
GGGTGGAAAACTTAAATCTTACCGATAAGGTACAGACGGAAAAGTGGGACTATTTCATCAATGGAATTTTTATGTTAATTGTTGCGGCAGCATCTTCCTTGCTTACATTTACAGCACTGCAGAAGGAAAAATATAATATTAAAGGATATAATAAAGAAAATAATCCTTCCCCTGAGCGGAAAAGAAGAAATGAATTGATTGGAAAATTATGCGGGTGTATTATGCTTGTGGCGACTATTGCCTTTTTCCTGATTGGATTTATAGAGGGAGGATGGGCAATATCCTGGTTTGCTTATGTGGTAGGAGGAATTCTTTGTGCCATAGTGGCAATTGCATTGAGCAGAGGGGATGAGTAGGAATAAAATTTTGTTTTTTAGTTATGCGTGACATCTTGTGGCGCTTCCCATTTTCGTGATTTTTTGCTAAAATAAAACTAAAAACAGATTGTCGGCATCATCAATGGAAAAGTGGGGGATCACATGACACACAGCGAAAAAGCGGAACATCTTTTGCGCCAGCAGTATCACTGCTCGCAGGCATTATTTGGAGCATTTGCGGAAGATTTTGGAATGGATTTAAAGACAGCTTTTAAAATCAGTACATGCTTTGGCGGAGGAATGCATCAGGGGAGCGTATGTGGATGTATTACAGCTTCCCTGATGATACTTGGAATGGCATTGGGGTTTTATGATTCGCAGGACAGGGAACAGGAAATCTACGGAAATAAAAAAACAGACGAATTTATAAATGCATTTAAGGAAAAAATGGGCGGGGAAACTAAGTGCAGAAATATTCTTGGAAAAGATATATCAAAACCCGACGAAATGGCAGTTATCCGTCAGGAGGGGTTGATTTTAAAAAAATGTCCCAGGGCGATTAATGCCAGTATTGAAATTCTGGAAAAAATGCTGGAGGAACAGTTAAAGGATAAAGAAGAAAGCAGTATAAATTTAGCAGATTTGCCAGAAAAGGATGAGCTTCAGAATATATTAAAAACTATCAGCAGAATCAGGCGGTTCAGAAAGAATGTCAATGAACTGATTTTTTCATCCTCGAAAGAAATTGGGTTTATTCAGTTTGACATCCGTAAGTTTAAAATTATCAATGATCTATATGGAGAAAAATTTGGAAACGAGGTTTTAGACTTTATTATCAGGAAGCTGAAAGAAAGCTGCCATGAAAAGCAGTTTTTTGTCAATTTAAGAAGCGATGTGTTTATGGTGGTGACAGAGTATGATCAGGAAGAAGAGTTAGTGGAATTTATTCGTCAATTAGATGGAAAGATCAATAGTTTTAAAAATGTAAAACTCCAGATGGCTTATGGCATATATACCATTGAAGACAAGGAAATGGAGCAAAGGCAGATGGAAGACCGGGCAGCTATGGCAAGGAAGGCTGCTAAAAATAATATAGTGACAAATGTGCTGTTCTACAAGGAGCAGTTTAAGGATACATTATATAACAGAAAATTTATTGAAGAAAATATGCAGGCTGCAATTGCTGAAAGGCAGTTTATGATGTACCTTCAGCCTAAGTACAGCATTGTGAAAAATGAAATTATTGGTGCGGAGGCATTGATCAGGTGGAAGCATCCCCGGAGGGGGATGATTTATCCGGATCAGTTTATTCCGATTATTGAAGAAAATGGCTTTATTAAAAAGGTGGATTATTACATATGGGAGGAAGCCTGCCAGTTTCTTGCAAAGTGTAAAGAAGCCGGGATTGATTTTTGCCCTGTCTCTGTAAACATGTCAAGGGTACATTTGCAGGATGATGAATGCATACAGATACTTGCAGATATGGTAGAAAAGTATCATATTCCCAAAAGATTGCTGGAACTGGAAATTACAGAAACAGCAGACAATCAGCAGGTAAGTATGAAGGCCCTGCAGCTAAAGGAAGAAGGATTCACTCTTTTGATGGATGATTTTGGAAGCGGATATTCTTCTTTGAACATTCTGCTGGAAACGCCTTTTGATGTGATTAAGCTTGACAGGAAATTTATTGAAAACATGACAGTTTCAAGTAAAGGAAGAATGATTTTGGAGCATGTGGTTTCTATGGCGGATAAGCTGGAACTGGGGCTTTTGGCAGAAGGGGTAGAAACCAAAGAGCAGACAGAACTTTTGCAAAGCATTGGCTGCGATCAGGTACAGGGATATTACTATGCGAGGCCTATGCCAGCAGATGATTTTTTTGATCTTTTGAAAAAACAATTGATAAATGGGGATGAAAAGCCTAGTGCGGGCGATGGAAATAAGTAAAGGAGGGTACATATGAAAGTATTAGTGGTTGGTGGTGTGGCTGCTGGGACAAAGACGGCGGCAAAGTTAAAGCGGGCAGACAGAAGTGTGCAGGTTACCTTGCTTTCTAAAAGCAAAGACATTTCTTATGCAGGCTGCGGACTGCCTTATTATGTAGGAGGTATGATTCAGGAACCGGAGGAACTAATTGTAAATACACCTGCAAAATATGCAGCGCTTACAGGAGTGGAAGTACTCACAGAAAAAGAGGTGGTCTGTATCGATCCCCAGGCAAAATCTGTCAGGGCAAAAGATGGAAAGACTGGTGAGGAGGAAGTACATACCTACGATAAGCTGGTAATTGCAACAGGAGCTTCACCGGCTGCCCCACCCGTAAAGGGAATGGAACTGGAAGGGGTATTTACCATACGTACGCCAGAGGATGCTGTTAATGTAAGGGCTTATGTGGAAGAGGAAAATGTAAAAAAAGCAGTAGTGGTTGGTGCAGGATTTATCGGTCTTGAAATGGCAGAAAATCTGCAGCAGAAGGGTGTCCTGGTTACAGTGATTGACTTTGCTTCCCAGATTCTTCCCAACATTCTGGATCAAGAAATGGCAGCCTATGGCAAAAAACATTTGCTAAAAAAAGGGATTAGAGTCATTACAGGAACGAAAGCAGAAGAAATTTCAGGTGATAAGAAGGTGACATCTATAAAAACCAGTGCAGGCGTGTTAAGCTGCGGGCTTGTAATCATGGCAGCAGGCATTCGCCCCAATACTGGATTTTTAGAAGGCAGCGGTATTGAGATGAACCGCGGTACAATTCTGGTTGATCAAACCATGAAAACCAGCCTACCTGATGTTTATGCAGCAGGTGACTGTGTGCAGGTGATCAACCGTATTACAGGGAAGCCTCAGTGGTCCCCGATGGGATCTTCTGCTAACATGGAGGGGCGCACACTGGCGCAGATTCTTGCAGGTGAGCAGAAGGAATATCCGGGCGTATTAGGAACAGGTGTGGTAAAGCTGCCGGGGCTTAACTGTGGACGGACAGGATTGACTGAGGCACAGGCGAAAGAGGCAGGCTATCAGGTGGAAACGGTGCTTGCGGTTACAGATGACAAAGCACATTATTATCCAGATTCAGCTTTCTTTGCCACAAAACTGATTGCAGATAAGGAAAGCCATAAATTGTTGGGATTACAGGTATTTGGCCCAGGCGCTGTAGATAAAATGGTGGATATTGCAGTCATGGGAATTAATATGGGGGCAAGGCTGGAAGATTTTGAAAATGCAGATTTTGCTTATGCACCGCCTTTCTCCACTGCAATTCATCCATTGTTACAGGCAGTGTATGTTTTGATGAATAAATTAAATGGTGATATGGTCAGTATGACGCCTGCAGAGTATGCAGCAGGGAAGGCGGAAGGCTACCGGGTATTGGATGTGGCGCCGGTTCCTACAATACATGGTGCAGAATATATTGATCTTGCCAGTGTAAAGGGTGAACTTCCAGGAATTGGAAAGGAAGAAAAGCTGCTGCTCGTCTGTGCAAAGGGGAAGAGAGGCTACTTTTTACAGAACCGTCTGCGTTTTTATGGGTATACCAATACCGTTGTGCTGGAAGGCGCCACCTTCTTTAATGATGTGAGAGTAAAGAATGAAGGTAATCAGGTTTCCAAGGAAGAGGAAACAAGGGTGAAGGCTCTTGGCTTTTTAAAAGACAAGAGGACGCCGGATAAATTTAATGGGCGTGTAATCACGAGAAATGGAAAGATTACGGCAGAGGAAGCAAAAGCAATTGCTGAGGCGGCAGAGCAGTTTGGAAGCGGCGAAGTGACTATGACCTCCCGTCTTACGATGGAAATACAAGGGGTTCCATTTGAAAATATTGAACCTCTACGGGAGTATCTGTTGGAGGCAGGTTTAGAGATGGGCGGTACAGGCTCGAAAGTGCGTCCGGTGGTATCCTGTAAAGGAACTACCTGCCAGTATGGATTGATCGATACCTTTGAACTATCAGAAGAAATTCATGAGAGATTTTTCCACGGCTATGCGTCTGTGAAGCTGCCTCATAAATTTAAGATAGCAGTAGGCGGCTGTCCTAACAATTGCGTAAAGCCTGATTTAAATGACCTGGGGATTATAGGGCAGCGTGTGCCGCAGCTTGATCCTGAAAAGTGCCGGGGATGCAAGGTGTGTCAGGTGGAAAAAAACTGTCCTATCAAGGTTGCAGGGCTTAAGGATGGGAAGCTGGTGATTGATGAAAATGCATGTAATCATTGCGGCCGCTGTATGGGCAAGTGTCCTTTTGGCGCGTTGGAAAATTACGTAAACGGCTACCGGATTTATATCGGCGGCCGCTGGGGCAAGAAGGTTGCACGGGGAAGGTACCTTGATAAAGTATTTACAGATAAAGAAGAAGTACTTGCTATTGTGGAGAAGGCAATTCTTTTGTTCAGGGAACAGGGCATTACCGGAGAACGTTTTGCTGATACAGTAGAAAGAATCGGTTTTGAGCAGGTACAGGCTCAGCTCCTTGCAGATGATCTGCTGGCAAGGAAGCAGGAAAATATATCGGCGCAGAAACACATGAAAGGCGGTGCTACCTGTTAAAGGCGCCTGCTGGTAAAAAAAATTTGCTGTAACAGATGATTTATGATATGATGTTCGCAAGGCTTTGCCCCTGAATTTGGGGCAAAGCAAATTATAGATCAGTGGAGGCAGTTTTATGTTATTGGATAACAAAACAATTCTTATAACCGGCGGTACAGGTTCTTTTGGCAAATGCTTTGCCAGGTATGTGCTTACCAATTACGATCCGAAGAAGATTATTATATACTCCAGAGATGAATTTAAACAGTTTATGATGGAAAATGAATTTAAGGAATATAAGGACAAGCTCAGGTTTTTTATCGGAGATGTGAGGGATAAGGAGAGGCTGCGCAGAGCATTTGAAGGTGTGGATTACGTAATCCATGCGGCGGCTCTAAAGCAGGTTCCGGCATGCGAATACAATCCCAACGAAGCCATCAAAACAAATATTCATGGCGCTCAGAATGTCATAGATGCATCCTTGGACTCTGGCGTGAAAAAGGTGGTGGCGCTTTCTACTGACAAGGCAGTGAATCCAGTTAATTTGTATGGAGGAACCAAGCTGGTTTCTGATAAATTGTTTATAGCTGCAAATGCCTATGCAGGTTCTAAGGACATTAATTTTTCAATTGTCCGTTACGGAAACGTAGCAGGAAGCCGGGGTTCCATTATTCCGGTCTTCCATAATATTATTAAAAACGGGGGAAATGAGCTTCCCATCACGGACTACCGCATGACGCGTTTCTGGATCAGCCTGACGCAGGGAGTTGAACTGGTGATTAAGGCGTTGGAAGAGGCAAGCGGCGGCGAGACCTTTATTAGCAAGATTCCTTCCTTTAAAGTGACAGATTTGGCACAAGCCATGCTGCCCGGATGTAAGATGCCGGAAATTGGTATCCGTCCCGGAGAAAAGCTTCATGAAATCATGGTGACGGTGGAAGATTCTGCTACTACGTATGAATATGATAAGCATTTTATTGTATATCCCCAAGTGGTTTGGAATGATAAGCAGAAGATCAATTTAAGCGGTCAGAAGGTGGAGGAAGGCTTTTCTTACAGTTCTGGAAATAATAAAGAATGGCTTAGCGTTGAGGATATTCAGGAACTGCTTAAAAAAGTGGATCTGGAAAAGTAAATGCTGTGGGCTGAATGGTTACAGTTTTTAAAGAATTGCATATAAATAGATAAAAGAAAAAGGTGCGTTGGAATTATCCGGTGCACCTTTTATAGTGTATCCGGCACACTCGCCCAAGAAGGATCATGCCAGCTATGCAAAAAGAAATGGCTGGAAAAAATAATTTTAGGGCGCAGGGCAGCAGGGAAAGGATTAGGATATGGACATTAAGATTAAGGAAGAATATGTAAGGCAGGCATTAAAACTGCATCAGGAAAGTCCTGCTGTAGATGCTCATTTGGATTTGGCAGGCGAAGTTCTCTTAAGAAATCTGGCAGGCGAGCATGATGTGGTAAAAAATCATTATCTGGCTCATTTCCGCACTGCTGGAATCAATCTGGCGCTTTCTTCTATTTATGTGGAGAATGGCAGCCTGGATAGGGCTTGGGATAATGCACTGGATCAAATCAAGGCTTTAAAGGAAGATGTGGCCGGAATGAAAGAAGTTCTGCTGATACAAAGCAAGGCAGATTTGGAGAAAGCCTTAGAAGAGAACAAAATTGGAATCATGATTTATATGGAGGGACTTGACTGTATAGGAGAGGATATTGACAGGCTGGACATATTGTATGGAATGGGAGTAAGAGGAGCAGCCCTTACCTGGAGCAGGGCTAATGCATTGGCAACAGGATGCTGTAAGGCTTCAGAGCACAGGCAGATTTCCGGTGCCCTGACAGAGGCCGGAATACGAGCAGTAAAGAAAATGGAGGAACTTTCCATGTTTCTGGATGTAAGTCATTTGAATGATGAAGGCTTTGAGCAATTGTGCCGGATAGCAGAAAAAAGTTTTATTGCAACTCACTCTGGAAGCAGATGTATCTATGACAACTATCGTAACCTGACAGATGAGCAAATGGATGCACTGGCGGCGCAGGGCGGTATTATGGGGATGAATGGCTGTGTGTATATTGCAGGCTCTTTTGAGGGGAATCATTTGGAAATGCTTTGCAGGCATATAGAATATGAGGTGGAAAAAATTGGAGCAAAGCATGTAGGCTATGGATTCGACTTATGTGATTCTTATGATTTTGCAAAGGCGGCGCTGAGTGGGAAAAGACCAGAAAAAAGATATGACTGTCTTTTGAATCATGGTCAGATTCCTTTGCTTAGCGCGGCACTTTTGCAAAGGGGAATGGGGCTGGAGGACGTAAGATGTATTATAGGAGAGAATTTCATAAACTTTTTTAAAAAAAGCTTATAGTTTTATGATTTGAAAGGTGTCTTCAAGGAGCAGCCAGTTAGGGCGGAAAAGCCGCATGATTTGCCAATATCCCATGCCCCGCAGCGAGTAAGCGGGAAGAAGAGAAAACTTTTCCTGGTAGCTTCGCACATCTTCGAACCAAACCTCATGAAGCTGGCCATCTTGTTCATATTGAAAATAAGGAGACATAGCAATTTCATCAAAAAGAATTTCTGCATCATGGGCAATGGCGATTTGAACAGCCTCTAAATTGCTGATCGTAGTGGCAGCAGAACTGCCGCGGATGTAAGGAAGCGTCCAGTCATAGCCATAATTTGGTATACCCAGGTCAATTTTTGCAGGATCAATGCGGGTAATGGCATACTCAACTACCTCCCGGACTTTGTTAATTGGGGCCACAGCCATTGGCGGGCCGTAGGTATACCCCCATTCATATGTCATTAAAAGGACGCTGTCAGCAGCGGCGCCGAGCAGACCATAGTCCTTGCCTTCATATAAAAGCCCCACTTGGGAATCAGAGGTTTTTGGCGCAAGAGCAACAGATACCTGATACCCATAAGGGGCAAGGTAGTTCCGGGTATCTGCCACAAACTCTGCAAAGGGAATCCGGTCTTCAGGCAGAATAAATTCAAAGTCAATGTCTACGCCGCCAAATTCCTTTTCCTGAATCGTATTAAGCAGATTGGAAAGCAGATTGTCTTTGATGGCTTCATTGTTTACCATGGTAGTAATCAGATAATTATTGAATTTTCCGTCAGGTCCAAAAGGCGTCAAAGTAAGGATAGGGCGGACGCCTTTTTCCCAGGCGGAACGAATCATAAAGGTGTCATCAAGTTCAGGAGGGACAATTTCACCTTCCGTAGTAAAACCATATGAAAAAACTGACAAAGTTGTCAGATATGGCAGGGTTTCGTCCAAGACATTTCTTTCAATAAAAGGGTAGGCATAGCCATTTACATAGGCAGAATATGTGGGGGAAGAAGATGCGCCTGCCGATAAAAGCAGGGCTTGGCCGACAGCTAAGGCATAGGGAGAGGAAAGCTGGTTATTAAAAATAACAGAGGGAGCTGAAATTCCATAGCTTTCTGCAATGGAATCTACAGTATCTCCACTTTTTACAACGTAAATTTCCATAGAAGATTCTCCGGGGATTTTTGTTTATTATATGCAGGGAAGTGGATAAGATGAATAAAAGTTTGGTGAATAAAAGTTTGAAACTGGGGAACCTAAAAGGGAGTATGTTTTGGTTGAAATGGGGTATTCAAGGTGATATAATAAATAAATAGTCTGAAAATTTCTAATTTATTATTTTTTGATAGAGAAAAGAGATTTTTTAGATAATAATAGTTATTTATGGAGGATTTAGTGGGAGAGGAACTATCAGCTTTTAGAAAGGAAATAAAATATATTATTCCTTTGGCAAAACTTTCAGAAGTAAAAAGATGCTTGGAAAAACTCATGGTAAGAGACAGCCATTGCATTAAAGATGCCTATACAATACGGAGTGTATATTTCGAATCTATTAATAATATTGATTTTGCGCAAAAACTAGCGGGAATTGATGTAAGAAAAAAAGTCAGACTTAGAATATATAATGGTGATGATTCTTTATGTAAATTGGAATTAAAACAAAAGAAAGGAGACTGGCAGAACAAGCAGAGTCTTATCCTTTCAAAAGATGATGCAGAAGCGCTTTCCGCAGGACGCTATGAGGTACTTAAAAGATATTTTCAAAATAGCGAAACAGCAGTTAAAGCGTATAATATCATGCAGCTGGGCTGTTACAGGCCGGTGGTTATGGTCGAATATGATAGACTGGCCTATCAATATCCTCTATATGATACAAGGATAACATTGGATATGGATATTAGGTCAACGGAAGCAAATCTCAATATTTTTTCATCCAGTGTTAATTATGTACCGATTATGTATGAAACGGCTGTATTGGAAATCAAATATAGTGGAAAATGTATGGGATTTGTGAGAGATGCGTTTGGACATTTCAATTTGACACAGAGCAGTTACAGCAAATACTGTTCTGGGCGTAAAGTTTTTTATGATTTTAATTATTAAAGGAGATGTGTTATGTCAAAAGAAGAAGTACTCAGTTTTTTTTACACAAACAGTACAAATTATGGGGTAAAAAGAACTTTAGTTATATTGTTGTGTGGATTGGCGGCAGGTTTGATTATTTATCTGACCTATTTTATTACATCAGAGAAAGTAGTATATAATAGAAAATTTAATTGGTCTTTAGTTGCAGTTTTATTAATTACGACGATTGTTATGATGATGATAAGCAGCAACATAGCTGTTTCTCTAGGTATGGTCGGCGCTTTATCTATTGTTCGTTTTAGAACAGCAGTAAAGGACAGCAGGGATACTATTTTTATTTTTTGGGCGATAGCCGAAGGACTTTGTGTAAGCTCGCAGAACTATAAGCTGACATTTACTTCTGTATTGTTCATTGCAATCGTATTAATTGTTTCCTCTAAAATACCTGGGATATGGAATCGGTATTTGTTGATCGTAGAGGGAGAAGGAATTGACAGGGAGCAGTTTCAGGATAAACTGGAACCTTATGTGGTAAACTGGAAAATTCGGACGGCAAATAAAAATGCCATGCGGGAAGAACTAATATTGGAAATTAAAACAAAAGGGGAAATAAATCTTAATGTTTTGGACGAGCTTACAGATGTTCCTGGGGTAAAAAATATTAATTGGGTTGCCGAATCTGGAGAAACAGTAGGGTAATAAACTGAGATGATGAGTAGAAGAAGTGTATTGGCATGTTTCACATTTTTATGTGTAATGTTATGTTTTCTTATCTTTATAGGAGAAAATGAATATACAGAGCTGACCTTTTCAAAGGAATCTGGATTCTATGAGAATGCTTTTCGCCTTAGGATTTATGCTCCAAAGGGAACAGAGATATATTATACTTTAGATGGCTCTGTGCCTGATGAACATGCAATAAAGTATACGGAACCAATTTTAATAAATGATGCTACGGAAAACGATAATATATATTCTGCAAGGCAAGATGTGACAGCGGGATTTTTAAAAGAAGATATTTTAGCATGTGAGCAGACTCCGCCTGAATATACCGTACCAAATTATTTAGTTGATAAGTGCACGGTTGTTAGGGCGGCTTATCTTGATAGCGAGGGCGATTTTAGTGAAGTAGAAACAAGAAACTATTTTGTTGGATACCAGAATAAAACAGGATATGATGGGCTTAACATCATGTCTGTTGTGGCAGAACCAGAAGATATATTTGGATATGAAGAGGGTATTTACGTCCTTGGACAGACTTATGATAAATTTATTAGTGAAACAGATCAGTCAACTTTGTCTTGGGCATGGTGGGAAGCAAATTATCGTCAACGAGGGAGAGAATGGGAGCGCAATTGTAATATTCAGGTTTTTAATGCCGAACGGAAACAGCTTTTGGATAAAGAGTGTGGAATACGGGTTCAGGGAGGCGCAGGACGGGGATTCCTGCCGAGAAGTTTGAATATTTATGCAAGAAGGCAATATGACGAAGAAGGAAGATTTTATGTAGATCTGTTTGGAACAGATTATATGGCAGATACCGTCACTTTGTTTGCGGGAGGAGGAGATGTTACATCCAAGCTTCGTGACAGGTTAGCTGCTGAACTGATAAGAGGCCGAAGCTTTGGAACAATGCATTTTGAACCATATATTATGTTTTTAAATGGCGAGTATTGGGGAGTATATTGGCTTACAGAAAAGTATGATGATGTTTTTGCAGCGCATTATTATGATGTAGATAAAGATGATGTCGTAATGATTAAAAATGGTGAACTGGCAGAGGGGGAGGCAGAAGATTACGTATTATACACCGAAATGCTGCAATATATGGAAAATTCTGATTTTACTGTCGATGAAAATTATGCACACGCTTGCGAATTACTTGATATACAAAGCTTTATTGATTATTTTGCTGCCGAAATATATTATGGGCGATATGGAGACTGGCCTGTTTCCAATTTTGCAGTATGGAGAACTCGTGAAATTGGAGAAGGAGAATATGAAGATGGTAAGTGGCGCTGGCTTATGTTTGATGTAAATTCCGGAGCGCTCAAATCAGAGAGTGTTGATTGGGATGTTTTACGCATGACTATGGACAACAGCAAGATGTTTTATAATCTTTGCCAAAATGAGGATTTTAAAAAACAATTTATTATTAGCTTTATGGACATCATTAATACTTCCTTTGCAAATGAAAGAGTGAATGGCGTGATTTCTGACCATCTTGCTTTTATGGAAGATGCGATGAGCATACATTTAAAAAGATTTGTAGGAGCGGAAGATAGCCAGATGTTTCAGGAAGCTGTAGCAGATGTACAGTTTTTTATGAATAACAGGACAGAGTATGTTTTGCAGCATATAAAAAATGACTTTGAGTTGTCAGGCAGCCCGGCATTGTTGAAGGTAGAAATCAACCATGCAGATGCAGGGGAAATAATTGTAAATACGGCAGATATAGCATTTGACGAAACAACAGAATGGTGTGGAAAGTATTATACAGACTATCAGGTTACATTAACAGCCGTGCCAAATGAGGGGTATCATTTTGTTCGTTGGGAAAACGATGCCGTTTCTGAAGAAGAAACAATTGTGATTGATATGAAAGAAGAAGGCGTTTTTGTGAAAGCTGTATTTGAAAAAGAATAATTCTGATTAATATGTGTACAAAAATACGCAGATGGGTATAAGGCTGAATAAAAATGCGTATTCAACCTATTGATTTGTACCGGAGCGTCACAAATTCCATGATGGCAGAGCAAAATCTGAAATTTTGCTCGCTTTCTCAGCATAAAACGCTTCGGAATGGAGGAAAAAATGAATTTTGGACAGGCCTTGGAAAAATTGAAAGCAGCAGGACAGGAGCATGCGCTGAAATATTATGATGAGTTGACAGACGAGCAAAGGAAAAGTCTGCTTGCGCAAATAGAAGAAACTGACTTTTCTGTGCTTGCTTCTTTTGAAAAAAACAAGGAAGGCGCTCAAAGAGGGAAAATTACTCCTTTATCTGTTATGCAGCTTTCCCAGATCAAGGAAAGAAAAGAAGAGTTTGATCAAATTGGTCTGGATGCCATAAAAAAGGGAAAAGTCGGCGCAGTTTTACTTGCCGGAGGTATGGGGACAAGATTGGGAACGGATGATCCCAAGGGAGTATATAATATTGGAATTACTAAAGAAGTGTACATTTTTCAGCGGCTGATAGAAAATCTTTTTGACGTGGTAAACAGGGCTGGGGCTTGGGTTCCTTTATATATTATGACCAGTGATAAAAATCATGAGACTACAGTCAGTTTTTTGAAAGAACATGATTATTTTGGATATAATAGCGAATATGTCAGTTTTTTTATGCAGGAAATGGCTCCGGGATGTGACTTTAATGGCAAAGTATATATGGAAGAAAAGTGGAAAATATCAATTTCTCCTAATGGAAGCGGCGGCTGGTATTCCTCCATGCATAAATGGGGCGTTGCAGAAAAAATGATGAAAGACGGTGTTGAGTGGCTTAATGTCTTTGCAGTAGATAATGTACTGCAGAGGATTGCCGATCCCTGCTTTGTTGGGGCAGTACTTGCAAATGGCTGCACATCAGGCGCTAAGGTGGTGCGCAAGTGTGCACCGGATGAAAGGATCGGGGTAATCTGCCTTGAGGATGGGAAAACATCCATTGTTGAGTATTATGAACTGACAGATGAACTAATGAATGCAAAGGATGAAAATGGAGATCCGGCATATTATTTTGGAGTGATTTTAAATTATTTATTTAAAGTGGAGGAACTTGAGAAAATACGTGATAAGAATCTGCCTCTTCATATGGCAGAAAAGAAAATTCCTTATTTAAATGAAAAGGGAGAAAAAGTGAAGCCGGAAGTTCCCAATGGATACAAATTTGAACAGCTGGTATTGGATATGGTACGGGAAATGGGCAGCTGCATTCCTTTTGAAGTGGTGAGAAATAAAGAATTTGCACCAATTAAAAATGCTACGGGGATCGATTCAGTGGAAAGTGCAAGAAAGCTTTGTCAAGAGAATGGTATTGAACTGTAGTTAACATTTCGACAGGTTTGAGTAACATTCTGGTCTTGTGGATGGCGGGATTTTGGGATTAAAATAAATTTATCAGAAAGAATGATTAAACAATAAAACAATAAATTGAAAAGGAGATGGAAAGATGGCAATACTGGTTACAGGTGGTGCTGGATATATCGGCAGTCATACGGTGGTAGAATTACAAAATGCAGGTTATGAAGTTGTAGTGGTGGATAATTTGAGTAATTCCAGTGAAAAAAGTCTTGAGAGAGTAGAAAAAATTACTGGAAAACCGGTTACTTTTTATAAGGCAGATATTTTGGATAGAAAAGCATTAAATGAAATTTTTGATAAGGAAAAAATTGATTCCTGCATCCATTTTGCTGGATTAAAGGCAGTTGGCGAATCCGTTCAAAAGCCCTGGGAATATTATGAGAATAATATTGCAGGTACATTAACGTTGGTAGATGTAATGCGTCAGCATGGGATAAAGAATATTATCTTTTCATCCTCTGCAACAGTATATGGAGATCCCGCAATTATTCCTATTACAGAAGAATGTCCAAAGGGACAGTGCACCAATCCTTATGGGTGGACCAAGTCTATGCTGGAGCAGGTTCTTTCCGATATGCAGAAGGCCGATCCGGAATGGAACGTGATCCTGCTTCGTTACTTTAATCCCATCGGCGCGCACAAGAGCGGCACGATCGGTGAGAACCCCAATGGCATCCCGAACAATCTGATGCCTTATATCACGCAGGTGGCAGTGGGCAAGCTGAAGGAGCTGGGGGTATTCGGCAATGACTACGATACCCATGACGGCACAGGCGTCCGCGATTATATCCATGTAGTGGACCTTGCGCTGGGGCATGTGAAGGCATTGAAGAAGATCGAGGAGAAGGCCGGACTTTGCATCTACAACCTGGGTACAGGCACAGGCTACAGCGTGTTGGATATGGTGAAGAACTTCGAGGAAGCCAACGGCGTGAAGGTTCCCTATGTGATCAAGCCGAGACGGGCCGGCGATATTGCGACCTGTTATTCCAATGCGGATAAGGCGAAGAAAGAGCTTGGCTGGGAGGCACAGTACGGCATTAAGGAGATGTGCGCAGACTCCTGGAGAT
>ERZ808044.1316-NODE-1316-length-14405-cov-4.254676_pt1 | contig 14405 bp, 15 predicted proteins | sample MGYA00380195_ERZ808044 | MGnify/ENA primary metagenome ERZ808044 (study PRJEB31490, sample SAMN06133423) | mouse gut metagenome | isolation source: Z7_2 | host: mice | place: China: Chengdu | collected 2015-05 ...
TGAAGAACTATTTATCAAGAATAAGCCAATCCGATTTGGGATTAGCATCATAAAACAACCAGTTTCACGGATTCAGGTAATATATCATTGAGTTACAAAAATCAAGGAGTTTAGCTCATGGACGAGATTAAAATACGTTCTGATAATCATATCAGCGTAGGTGCAAATATCAAACGGATCAGAGAAAGCAAGGGTGTCCGAGCCTTCGACCTGATCCGTGAATTACAGTTGCAAGGTTTAAATATTAATAAGCAGCGATACTACAAACTGGAACATGACCTCGCAAATGTTTTTGCGTCTGAACTGGTTGCCATGGCAAAAATCCTTGATGTAGATATTTCTGAATTTTTCAAGTAGGAAGTTACTCTGTGACCTCCTGCTTTTCTTTTACTTCTAATTTCTCTGCCAGTTCCTTCTTGTCTTTGTAAAGCATTAAGTTTTCCATGTTCAAATCGTTGTTAATTTCCTCCGCAATCACCACTTTGTAGAACAAAAACAGTGTTGATGTCAGCAAGACCGCTAACAGATTCAACAGAATAGAGATTATCAGATTGCGGTTGTCTTTCATATCCATATACCTGACCTCCTCTAAGATTCTTTCAAATCATAAGTCAAAACAAGTACAGGATCACCGTTCTCAACATCAACAGAGAGGTGAACGGTCGACATTATTGCCATATACAGGCAGCGGCTATCACTTGATATGTCTAACCCACAAGCATTACGGAGGGTGGCTTGTATGAGCATTTCTCTATCCCGTTCAATATCAAGAATAGAGGAAGTCTGCTCTGCATATTCTTTTAAAACCGGGATGATAGCGGTGTCAAACCATTCCATATGTTTTGTGGTGGCCTCTATTTCCGTGTCTTGTCTGATTCTTTGAATTGCTTCATGTAATGCAATCATTTCCTTGTTTGTCAATCTGTCCAGTTCTTCAGGAACATTCCTAGCCAGATCAACATTGGCTGTGTAATCGTATCTTTCCATAGGCAATTCTCCTTTTGAGTATATTAGCGCCACTCTAATTTTACTATCGTAGTGAGACCAGGAACAGCCGAGAGAACTGCTGAAATTATCGCCCAGGGTCAGTGCATTTTTATGGTAGGCCGTTGCTTTTGTCTAATGTTTATGGGCGGTAAACTGATTAGAACCGTGAATTTTGCTGTGTTTTGATGGCCCAGCGGTGACCCACTGGTTGAATAGCCGGACAACTTATGAAAGAGCTAGACTTTTTATTTCGGTTAAGCCCGGGTAAAAAACGCATTGACTTTTTGTGGGCCTGTGCAACCTATGCAAAGACGGAAAATCGGATTTATTTTACTTACTGGAATGCCTTATGAACAAAGGAGTTTCTTCTATATATAAAGTAATGCCCATATAGAGCCGTTGATTTTGACGAATAGATTTTTTGTATTTTGAATACAAGGAGCAAAAGTCTGTGAGCATTTACCAGAATCAGACACATTTTAGAAAAGCGTTTACTATCTGATTCTATGATGTTTTATGTTGAATCGGCTGATAATTCATTCGAGGGCTGCTTCATGGGCGGCGGCTGGAAAATAGAGCGGTTTTGATGGATATGAGGTGCAAAATAGGTGAATTGCTCTCGCCGGCGTGTGAATTTAGACGAAAATTTCAAAGAATCACTTGAATTTAGGAACTTGATTGATTATAATAGAAGTGTAAAAGAAAGCACCCACTCCAAAAGTGGATGCTCCCAGTAGATTACTTAAATGTCCTTATGGACACCGCCTACCCTGTGGATCAGACAGGGTGGGCATTTTATTTACGCTTATTTCTCTTATCGAGAAAGGCGATAATCGCTACAATCAAGCTGCCAAAGGATATGAGTAGAGCTAGTATCCCTATGAAGATTGAAATAATCTCGTATGCTGTCATGGGCGCTACCTCCTTTCCTATGTATTCCGGCGAACCGGTTTTACTAAGTCTGGGAGGTTCCACTCCTGTCGTGAGTGCTTTCCTAATGTTTATTTTAACATGGGAACATACGTTTTGCAAAGATTATATTTTCTTTTTGTTTCTACTTAGCTGAATCAAAAACCGCCTGTCAGATAATCTAAAAAATCTATCTCCTGTTCATCGGCTGTATTGTTATGTTTAGCTTCATTATTATTGTATGTTGTATAGTAAGTAAACAGTGTAGTATACATGTTGGAACTGTGAGTGAAAAACCAGAAAAAAAGCAGAAGTACTCGGATTGTTAAGTCCTGATACTTCTGCTTTGATTTTACTTTGTTCTATTTTCGACTGAACAATGAGTGGGAAGTCGGTGGGAAGGAGACAACTTCCTGTCAAGGTGCGAGTGAAACCCGCCCTTTTGTCCCACTGAAAACAGCCTTTTCCTTTTTCGCTCTTTTCTTCCTTTTTAGATTTTCAGACATGCTTTTTTCTGCCTTGTTCTCTGCTCTTTTTCCGGATTTGGTGCAGCCACACTATTTGAGACTGTCACAGCCAAAGGACAAGAACAAAGACAGTTTACCGTTTGTTTGTATTGGTCTTTAGGTTGAATTTTCCTTGTAAATACGTTGTTTCCGGGTGTTTTCCTTTTCAGCTTTTCTTTCTTATTTACTCTTTCTTCTTTTGAAAACAGAGAGAAAACAAAGGGCAAACGGCAGATAGGACCGGGAGTGAAAAACCGGAAAATAAAAAGCAGAAGTACCCGGATTGTTTAGTCCTGATACTTCTGCTTATGTTTACTTTGTTCTATTTTCGACCGGACAGTGAGTGTGAAGCCGGTAGGAAGATAACACTTCCCCTTTGCCCATTCACACTTCGTTCATATTTCATTCAAAAACCTTTTACACAAACAACATTATTTCTTCATGTTTACGCTATATACTTTAACCATAGCAAACAACAAGAGTTGCTGCCCCAAAAACGCTTACAAGATTTTTTTCATAATACTCGAGCTGATAAGAATTTATCAGCTCTCCTCCCTTTTTTAATACTTTTTTCCAGAAGGCGCATCATCCACGGGATGGTGTGTTTTTTCGTTTATCCTGGCTCAGGGGCATAGTCAAATCCGCCCCTGTTTCCCTTCTTTGATTTGGTACATGAACTATCCTCTTACTCCCTTCCTATTTAGTCAAGTCTTTTTTCCTTATTTTTCAAGGATTTTTTAGTATCATATCTCAGATGAATGAGCCGGAGGAATGGAGATTTCTCTGTATCTGGTACGAAAGTAGAGGGGGTTGGGTACACGAAGTAAAACGTCGTTGTCTTTCGTTCTACATGGCCTTTTGTATACCCATCCTTCTACGGCAGCGAACCTCCCGTGTCTGCCAGGAGCTCCAGCATTTCTGCCGGGTCCTAACTTCCTTCGTCCCGCCTGTCCATAACCAGGGTGTCTGCTTAGCTCCTTTGCAGGGTCATGCCCTATGGAAAATATTCCTGCCGACTACTGGCTCATTCTTTGTATTAAGTCTTACTGACCTGTCATGCATGATTCCCGGTCGGCGCCTTGCGGCGGACGTTTTCCCGACTCGTTCTTCCTGCCTTTCAGCCTTCCTGTCACGGCTGAATTCAGCCCTTAACTCCATTCGCCAAAAGCTCAATTCAACCGGGACAGGGCATTGCCTGTTTGGTTACCATTTCCTCTACTGCTTATGCCGCCTGCATCTGCGGCCTCTTGATGTCTCCCATCAGTTTCAACGGGTCATAGTCCACACCTTTTGTCAGTATCGTGTAGAATACCCTTAGAATCTAACAGGCCGCTGCCACAACAGACCGCATCTTCTTTAAGGGATTTTCCCTGCGTGTCCGGTAGTATTCATGGATTGCCCGGAACTCGGTATTCTTCCCAACCAGCGATATCGCCGCTTCATACAGCACGTATCTCAGGCGTTTCCTGCCCCTGTAACTGATACGGCTTTCTCCGCTGTGCTTTCCTGAATCATTTGCCACGATCGCATATCCTGCCAGCTTCTGCAGCTGCTTCGGGTTGTCAAAACGTCCAATGTCCCCCACCTCTGCAATAAATCCGCTGACGCTCACCAGCCCGATCTCCTTGATTTCCATCAGTTTATCCACGTATGGAATTTCTCCCGGCTTCTCCTCTATGTTTCGGAGCAGTTCGTCCATCCTTGCTTCTTCATTCCAGCGCCTCTCAGCTTTGCGTTCCTCCATATTTTGTTTACACCTTCTGCACCAAGTTTCCGGATGTCCTCCGGCAAAGGCGCTTCCTTCAGCACCATTCTCCCACTGACCGCCTTTAAATCCCCATAAACGTCTTTATATTCAGGGAAGCAGATGGCGAACCATCTGGCAGTCCGGTTCTTGATCCTTGTAAGCTCCTCCTGTGTCTGAAAACGCAGGTTTGACAAACTCCTGATCTCCGCATAGATGCCGGTTGGTATATAAGGGTAAGAGAAGCGCCCTTCATTTACCAGTGCGGCAATGGTCTTTGGATCCTTGCGGTCATTCTTGTTGGGGTTGTTGTCGTTCAGCTCTTTTGACTTCTTGACATGGTGGGGATTTACGTGTACCGGCTTCATTCCGTTGTCCTGCAGGAATTTCCCCAGTGCAAACCGTAGGCTAAGCACACAACGCCTTGCCCAAAGGCAGGTTTTTGCGTGCTTGCCCCCGAACCGTACGTGCACCTTTCAATGCATACGGCTCTCCATTTGTGTTGACTTAAAATCCACTTACTATTTTGCTATAACAAGTTTCGCATACAACCAGGGTTTTCCGGTTCATTTCAAGCATTTTTCGTTCCCAGTCGGTGACTCCGGATAGTTCTGACAGCTTTCTTACATGGTGGACTATTGTTCCAGGTTTTGTTTCACCGCAAAGTTCACAACAGTCTTTTGAAAAGCGTGTGAGCAACTCCTTGGATTGTTTTTTACTAGCATGGTTTGTGATGATGGGTTGTTTTTTGAAACCATAGTCATATAAGTATACTGTTTTGAAGCCATTATGGGTTTGGTAACGTGTCTGCATGCGTCCTTCCCTGAAATATTTCCTCATTATTTTGTGCACTGAACTTTTGTGTTTTCCTGCGAGTGTTTTAGCAAGGCTGTATTTCATGATGTAATAATAATCATTGAGCACCGATGCATTGTCCGCAAACCTGTAGTATTGGTATAAACCGACGATTTCCCAGTTGTATATACGGAAGCTTTCATGGTCGGGGAGATAGAGCAGGTTATTTCTTGTTTTCGGTTTCCAGATTTCCTTTCCATCAGCGTTGTGTTCGATTTTTATTGCCTCAGACTGTATTAATTTCTTTAACCACGCTTGCTTGGGGAGGTAAAGCCTGACTCTTCCATGGTGACGGTCTGACAGTTTTCCCAGCTTATCCCTGGAAGGGACGCCTTTTCGGCCAATGGTTATTTCGTAACCGAGGAATTGTGCTTTTTCATATCCATGGGTAACCAGTGTTTTTTCTTCGGACAGCTCCAGATGTAATTCCTTAAGCAGGAATGACTGGATTACCTGTTTGGTTGCTATAGCGTCCTGTTTGCTGCCGATTATTCCGATAAGGAAGTCGTCCGCGTACCTTTGGTAGAAAATCCTTCTGAATGAAGAATCCATTGGCTGGGAGCAGGACATAGATACCCGTTGGTTGCGCAACGCTTTGAGTTCTTTTAGTTTTTGGGTTCTCTCTCTGGAATTCCCAGCAAGCCCGGAGATGGACTTCCTCAACCGTTGTTCTTTATTTTGGACAGAAATGTATTCTTTGGACAGCTGTCGTTTTGTCCCCTTATCAAAGGAGGTTTTGTATGTCGCCATAAAACAGTCAAGTTCGTTCAGGTAAATATTGGCAAGGATAGGACTGATAATTGAACCCTGGTGCAGTCCTCTGTCCGGTCTGTGTAATTGTCCGTTTTCCAGGTGCCCGGCTCTTAGAAATTTCCAGATTAGGCTGATAAAGGCTTCGTCCTTTATCCTTCTGCGGAGAATGCTTATCAACACGTGATGGTCTACCATATCAAAGTAGGAATGGATATCACCTTCGATAAACCATCTGACCCCGGTGAAGTTGATTTTAATCTGGCTAAGGGCTGAATGACAGCTTCGGTTTGGACGAAAGCCGTGGGAGGTATCAGTGAATGTATCTTCGTAGATATTCTCCAACATCATTTTCATAACCTGCTGTACCAGTTTATCATCGCTGGACTGAATACCGAGCGGACGGAGTTTCCCATTCTTTTTTGGGATATAGGTACGGCGGGCAGGTTTTGGGCAATAAGAGTGGTCTTTCATGCTGGTGATGATTTTATTGACTCTGGCTAGGTTCATGCCGTCAAATGTCTTTCCATCAACACCAGGGCTCATGTTGCCTGGTTTTGAATACGTCTGCTGGTATGCCAGCAGATAGAACGCCGGATTGTATAGGTTACGGTATAGCCGTTCATACCGGTATCCGGGTGAAACAGAGTGGGATTTTAAGCTTTTCAATACAGCTTCGGGACTTCTCATGATGTCTCGCACATCCTTCCTTTAGGTATTGAAATCACAAACTGTCCCCCTTCGCCATGTACAGCGCTTTCCGCTGCCCGGACTACTATGGGGACTCCGTTGCCATGGCGGTTTAACCGCTTTAGGCAATCCACATTTCATGCGCATAACATAGCGTGTACCGTTTCAGACAGGATTTTCGCCCGTTTCCGCTTACTGCGGATGGCTGGCAGTGGGTATATATACCGGAACAATACTGGGATTCCGTTATCACTGCCACCCAGCGTTACAATTGCCATTCGCTGGTGACCCGGCTAAGACTCCTTGGGCTATCCTTCAGGCAGTGTAGCTTTTGTCTTTGTCGATACGTTCATCTTGCCGTTCAGCCGCAACTTGGCAATTTCATTGGCTTACGGCGTTGCCGGCATGCGTTTGTCCCTGTTGTGGTTTCCCTTGCAGGTCAGCCGGTTGATGGCGGCATTTTTATACCAATGCCTTCCTCCTGCTTTCGGAGGATTTGTTATGTGCACCATATGTGCGCGCAGTAATACCCGGCGGGCTCCATTCCGGGGATTACAGCGGTTTTTCCTTGCTGTTGCGCTATGTCCTCCATCCATGCCTTGAATGTCAGAAACCCCGCTTCTGTATTACTGAATTCCAGTGGTTTCTTCGTGTACTCATAATTTCTCCAGTCAAATGCCCTGGCGTAATGGGTCTCACTGCCGACATCAATTCCAACAATCAAAGTTTTTTCCGTTATGGATGTAATTTTTGCGTTTTGTGTGTTACAATTCATTTTAGATACCTCACTGTTTTAATAAGATTTTTTACTAGCCGTTCCAGTCAGTAATCTTATTTTACTCTGAGGTATTTCTTTTTCTCACCCCTCTTTCTTGGAACTCCCTATACTTGAATTATACAGGAAGCTCCTTCTTAAAAAACCCTCCGGCAGAGTCACCTCCCTGGATAAAAACAACAGGGCTGTCAGGTTGGGAAAGGCCATGAGCCCATTCCATATATCCGACAACAGCCAGACCAGGCCCAGCCTGGCCTCGCTTCCTAAAAATACGGCTGCGATAAACAAAAGAGGATATACCTTGGCCGCAAGCATGCGCTGCGCATTTTCTCCGAACCCGCATCCTCCGATAAAATAGGCAGCGGCCTGCCTCCCCAGATAAAACCAGGCCATGATAGTGGCAAAGGCAAATACCACCATGGATCCGCTGACAAGATATTCCCCTACAATCCCCAGTCGTCTGCTGAAACACCAGGCCGCAAGAGCTGCCCCCTCATAAGGTATTGTCTCCGGGCTGGAACCGGTCATGCACAGGATTACCAGGGCCGTAAGGGTGCAAAGGACCACGGTGTCAAAAAACACCTCAAACATGGCCCACATCCCCTGCTCATGAGGCGTTGTGCCCTCTGTAGGTCCGTGCAGTACGGCCAGCGTACCCAGTCCGGCCTCGTTGGAGAATACTCCCCGTGAGATGCCGTAACGCACGCTGCGGCTGATTACATATCCAGCGGTCCCTCCTGCCGCCGCCTCAGGCCGGAAGGCGGAGGACACCATGGATACCAGGGCTCCCGGTATCTGTTCCAGACAGGACAGTATCACAATCATGGAAAAGGCGATATAGATTCCGGATGCCGCAGGCACCAGTTTTTCAGCCACATTTCCGATTCTGCGGATTCCTCCCCAGGTGACCAGCGCCAGAAGGCCGGTAAATATCAGTCCGCCAGCCAGGGCCGGCACATGCCAGGTGTATTCCATGGTGCTGATTGCCGAGTTGGCCTGGACCATGCTTCCCATTCCAAGGGAGCTCATCAGACACAGGAAGCTGTACAGCACCCCCATTCCCCTGAGCCCCAGTCCCCTTTCCATGTATATAAACGGACCGCATATGTAATGTCCGTCCTTATCCCTGTACCGGTACCTGATTCCCAGCATGGTTTCCGCGTAAGCGGTTATCATGCCGATCAGGGCTGATACCCACATCCAGAACAGAGCGCCTGGTCCTCCAGCCGTGAGCGCGGTTGCCACCCCCGCTATGTTGCCTGTGCCGACGGTTGCCGCCAGTGCGGTGCAGACCGACTGGAACTGACTGATTCCCTTTCCTTTTACGGTCCCGTCCGCTCTCCCGTTTCCGTCCGCTCTCCCGTTTCCGTCTTCTCTCCCGTTCCTATCCTCCTTTCCGAACGCTTCTCCTGATATGAGCCGTCCTGCGGTCCGGCTCCACCAGAATAAAAATCCCCTAATTTGGAAAAAATGACATTTCAGGGTAAAGAATATACCCACCCCAAGGAATATGACAAGGGTCCACGGTCCCCACACCATCTGGTGGACCTGCTCTAATACATTCATCATCCGAGCCCAACCTGCCCTGCTTGCTTCTTATAAATGTCTTATTCCAAAGTTCCCCTGACTATGACCACTGGAAGGAATTTTCTTTTGTTTCCGGCTCGCATTTCATAGTTGTTTATGATAGAATATGAAGCAGGAACAACTGCAAGAATCCAATAGAAAAGAGGTATGCCGATGCCAGGTTTTACAACACACTATGTCTTGGGTATGAAAGCATACAATGATATGCCTCAGAACAATCTGAAGTTTATCATTGCCAAGTATCGGTGGCTCTATCAGCTGGGTCTCCAGGGGCCGGACATGTTTTTTTATAACCTGCCCATCCTGCGCCATCGAGACCACCGCAATGTAGGTTCCTATATGCATGAACACCATGTCAATTACTTTTTCCGTTGCTGTTTCATGCAGCTTTCCCGAATCGGCTCCAGGCAGCAGCGTGAAGAAGGCCTGGCCTACATGTGCGGTTTTATCTGCCATTATATCGGTGACTCCATATGCCACCCCTATGTATACGGACGCATTGAATACGATGTCAATCACCCGGGCTCCTATTACCATGGACTCCACGCCAAGCTGGAGAATGACATCGACGCCCTTCTCCTCCAGAAGTACAAGAGGAAGAAGCCATCCCAGTTCAACCAGGCAGCAACCATTTGTCTTAATGGAATGGAAACCCAATTTATTTCCCAGTTCCTGTCAGACTGCATCAACGAGGCGTTCTATCCGTTGAGCTATAAAAACAGGTATCAGGTCACGGCTCCCATGATACACCGTTCCATCTTGGCTCTCCGTTTTGGATGCAGGACGCTGTCTGACCCTAACAGCAGGAAAAAGGACAGGATTGCGTTTTTTGAATCCCTGTTCCTCAAGAACCCGGTGGCTTCCAGCAAGCTGGTTACGGATACAGTGGAGAACCCGGCCTGGAGCCTGAACCTGCACCATGAGACATGGTGCAATCCGTGGGATAAGAGCATTGCCTCCAAGTCCTCCTTCCCCGACTTATTCAGACAGTCCCTGGGGAAGCTGAGCACTATCTTCTACATGATTAACTCCATGCTGGAGACAGGGCAGCCCTTAAAGCTGAACACCCTTGAGAACCTGCTGTCCGAGCTGGGAAATTATTCCTACCACAGCGGACTTCCCTGTGCTGATGACTGAATGTATGAAAAACAGCTGCCAGGGAAAGTGAGTAAATAGACAAAACAGACAAGCAGATAAAAAAGATAATTGCGAAGCAAAATGCCGCGGTCCCTCTTCCTAAATCCTCAGGAAAAGGGGCCGCGGCGTTTGCTGTCGGTGGTTTTGCCATTTTATAATTTCTGCCATTTTACAATTTCTGTTATTTTACGATTTCTGTTATTTTGCGGCTGATTCATTTCACGCTTTATTCGATCACCTGGTCGCCGTCCTTGATGCAGTAATTTGCATTCACCCCAAGGCGCACCATCCAGTTCTTTGTCTCCTGCGTAAGCCAGATACCGCTACCGGAGCCGCCGCCGTTGTCATTATCCCACAGCCACTGGGGGGTGGGCCACAGGGCAACGCTTGGCCTTAACGCCTTGTAGACCTCATAGCCCACGCCGTTCTGTCCGTGGTGGGCCACCTGGACGATATCGCACTTAAGGGCGCTCAGATCATGGTCAGCCATCAGCTGCTCGCCGCCTGACTTGGCCAAATCTCCCAGAAACACGGTGTTTGTCCCGTTTAAGGATACCATATAGGCCACACTGCTGTTATTGATAAAGTCATTGTTCATCTTATATGCCTGATTCAATACCTGAATCTTGGCAGGACCTGCCTGGATGACCTGTCCTGATACAATATCCCCGTGAAGTATGTTCTGAGGCACCAGACCAAAAGCTCCCTTGATATAGGCCACCATCTTGGCAACCTCAGGGTCCTTCTCAGCATACCAGCTGTCCTCTGCAAAGGAGTAATAGATACCGTCAATGGTAATCTCTCCGTTATGCTTGTACAAAATGTCTGCCAATGCTCCCACATGGTCCGAATCAGGGTGGGTCAGCAGCCATGCCTGGACGTGACCGCCCTTCTGCTTAATCTGGTTCAGAAGATAATCCGCGTTATTGGTCCAGCCTCCGTCCACTACGATGAGACCGCCCTCTCCCGTCTCGATGATGACCGACAGAAGCTGGGCCGCCGTGTCATGATTGGCCAGCATGGTGAGACGGCCGGCCCCAAACAGTGAGGTGGTATCTGTCTTTGGAGTGGTAACCTCCCCAAACGCGGCAATCTGAGCCTTGGTCTGAATCACCGGCTGGCTGGCAGCGGCTGCCTGGGATGACTGGGCATTATCCCCTTCATCCCTGATGATAATTTTGTCCGGTGAGGACAGCATCTGTCCCTGGGCCTTTAACGGCTGGGAGTTGGTCATGGCCAGGCTGTCCAGATTCCCTCCGGTCATTGTCAGTGTCATGATGGCCAGCAGCCCGGCGGCGGCCTGTTTCCAGTATCTGTCAATCCTCATCCCAATATCTCCTTAATCATTTCTTTACTGAATCTGAGCTGTCAGCTCTCTCTGTTCCCCTGCCTTCATAACATCATTCACAAGGTATGCGCTTTCATCCCCTTCTTTGTCATAAGGGAACACCTGCACAAGCACGTCGTGCTCGTCAAAGTAACTGCCATAGTAGGTGCTGTCCGTATCCTCCGAGTCAGTAGCTTCATAATAGAAGTTCTGCTCCGCAACATAGGTACCCACTGCCTTCAGCACTTCCTGACCATAAATCACAGCAATGTCGCCTGTGGTCTTATGTGTCACGGGAAGCAGGACAACCAACCTGCTGCTGCCGGCGTCATACTTGGCATCCAGATCCAACACGTAATCAGCGAACTCGCCGTAAGGATCCAGGAACTGGTCCCTGAGATCTTCCCTTACCTCCTGCCAGTCAATGTTAATATTTTTATCAACCTCCAGGTCAGGCTGTCCGTCCCCCTGAACCACACCGTTACTGGGAGAAACAATGTTGCTCTGGGTACAACCGCAAAGCAGGGCCGCTGAAGCTAATAATATCAATGATAACTTCTTTAATTTTCTCATGATATGGTAATCCTCCTTTTGTCAACGTTATTATTATAGCTAAGATTACAATAATTTAACAGTCCTTTTTTCTTACAAAATTATTGATGTTTTTACAAGTTCCTCTTGATTTTTCCAGTAACTGATGATAATATGTTCAATATAATTAATTTTAACTATTTTTTGAACATTCAGGAGGATACAGCCATGAAGCAAGATAAAAACAGCAGTATAGATACCCCATTAAAGAATCGGCTGGACCGGGTCACAACCATCATTCCCTTTGTGACCATACTGGCCCTCTGCTCCCTGTTTATGATATTCCCGGACGCCTCCTCTCAGGTTCTTGGGTCTGTGCGCTTTTTCCTGGGCGACCAGTTTGGAAGCTATTATCTGATTCTTGGACTGGGCGCCTTAATCTGCTCCCTGTACATGGCATTTTCCCGCTACGGCAAGATAACGCTGGGAAATCTCGAAAAGCCGCAGTACTCCGCCTTCCAGTGGGGTTCCATGATGTTTACGGCGGGATTGGCTGCCGACATACTTTTCTACTCCCTGTGCGAGTGGATGCTCTACGCAGGCGAGCCCCATATCACGGACATGGGCGCCATGCAGGACTGGGCATCCACCTATCCCCTGTTCCACTGGGGTCCCATTCCCTGGAGCTTTTACATCATTTTGGCTGTATCCTTTGGCTTCATGCTCCATGTGCGCAAGCGGAACAAACAAAAGTATTCCGAGGCATGCAGGCCGCTTCTTGGCGGACGGGTGGACGGCCTCTGGGGCAAGCTCATCGACCTGACAGCGGTATTTGCCCTTCTGGCCGGTACTGCCACCACGTTTTCCCTGGCAACGCCTCTCCTCTCCATGGCCTTAAGCCGCGTGTTGGGCATACCTGAGAACAATTTCCTGACCATCGGCATCCTGGTTATCATCTGCGTGGTGTATACCATGGCCGTGTACTTCGGCATGCAGGGCATTGCCAAACTGGCGGCCTCCTGCGTGTACCTGTTCTTCGGACTGCTGGCCTATTTCCTTCTGTGCGGCGGCGAGACACGCTATATCATCGAGACAGGTATCACCGCGGTGGGTAACATGGTACAGAACTTCGTGGGCATGGCCACCTGGACCGACGCCACGCGCACCTCCTCCTTCCCCCAGAACTGGACCATCTTCTACTGGGCTTACTGGATGGTATGGTGTGTTGCCACCCCATTCTTCATCGGCACCATCAGCAAGGGCAGGACCATCCGCCAGACTGTGCTGGGAGGCTATTTCTTCGGTCTGTCAGGCACCTTTACATCCTTCATCATCCTGGGCAATTACGGGCTGGGACTGCAGATGCACGGAAAGCTGGACCTGATGGGTGTCTACGCCGGAACCGATGACCTGTACCAGGCCATCATCTCCATATTTGAGACAATGCCCCTGGCAAAGGCCGGGCTGGTTCTTCTGGCCATTACCATGATTGCCTTTTATGCCACATCCTTTGACGCTCTGACCATGGTAGCCAGCTCATACTCCTATAAGTCCCTGGGCGCTGAGGAGGAACCCCACAAGCAGGTAAAGCTGTTCTGGTCCATACTGCTGATGCTGCTGCCCATAGCCCTGATTTTTGCAGAGAACTCCATGGCTAATTTACAGACCGTATCCATCATAGCGGCCTTTCCCATTGGTTTCATCATTGTAATGATTGTATGGAGCTTTTTCAAAGACGCCAGGCACTACCTGGACAAAGAGAATTCTGAAACGCAAAACATTGAATAACGTGGTCAGAAAACGCAATTGAATGGTATAATTGAATCACAGCAATAATAAATAAACGAGGACCGGTCTCCCTGTCCTCGTTTAATTTTGTACACACATAATTATGTACTCTCCTTATCCTTCATTATCCTCCCACAGAATCTTCTGAATCCTGTCCTCGGCCTCTGTCTCGTCACTTCCCTTAAAGTAAAAAGTCAGAAAACCTGTCATTCTAAGATTCTTTACTTCGTCATATTGCTTGACATTCGCTGTATGCTTATCGCTGGTGACAAAAATATCGCAGTCAAATTGATTTGCTGTCTGAATCAAATAAGAAATGGGAATTGGCCTAAAGACCCGTTCCCTGCTGTCAACTTGTTTCGTTAACATAGAATCACCTCAATTCAAAACAAAACCGGCTACTGGTTACCACCCTCCCCTGAATAATTATACATGCCCCTATGTATTTAGAATAACATTTTTTTCCTCTAAATACAAGAGATTAACGTATTAATTTTATATTGTTTTTGTAAATTTCAAACTAAAAGTCAGAGAAAATCCCTATTTTCGCCGTTATTTTATTGCAACTGCAACAAAACTGGTAAAAATAGGGTTTTCCTGTAATTTACATTTAACCGGCGCTTACGCTGACGCCTTTTACAGCCCACTGATAATTTCGCAGTGCCTGCTGGAGATTCAGGTCTGCACACTTAAACCCGGACTGTGCCTGGAGATACGCCAGCTCCTGCTGCATGAACTGAATCTGACTCAGCGTGCCGTTCTGCCTCTGAATCTGCGCTGCATTCCATGTGAGCTGGGCGCTCTGGTAAGCAGTGGAAG
>ERZ808044.1317-NODE-1317-length-14397-cov-3.485405_pt1 | contig 14397 bp, 13 predicted proteins | sample MGYA00380195_ERZ808044 | MGnify/ENA primary metagenome ERZ808044 (study PRJEB31490, sample SAMN06133423) | mouse gut metagenome | isolation source: Z7_2 | host: mice | place: China: Chengdu | collected 2015-05 ...
TTAACGGGCAGTTTATTAGTAAATTGTTAGAAAATCTAATATCAATAGCATCAAATGTTCCTTCTTGAATCCCACCAATATTTTTTAATGCAATCATTGCAGATGCATCAATTTTAATTCCTTGTATCATTAATGCTGTTTTCAAATTAGTCCAATCTGCTTTTGATATTATTGGTAACTTTATTATTTCATTAATCAGTAGGTTCTGATAGATATTTATTTGGTTGTTTGGATTTAAACTAATTATATTCCTTTTAGAAATAAATCGAAACATATATCCACTAAGCTGTGTTTTTTCTAAAATAAATCCATCCATAAAATATGTATCTATATCTGGACAATTAAATAAATCTCCAAAAAACTGCTCAGGCATTGCATTATTGCATTTGATTTTATAATAGCTGTAATTGACATTTAAATCTTCTAACATTTTCGTTTGAACTTGAAAATATTCATTGCAAAATGCCCTTTCATTTAATTCATACAACGATGGAAGATTTTTTTCCAAAAGAGCACGGTTTAATAAAAAAGAAGAACCTTGAAATCTGGGATTGATTTCAAGAAAATATACCTCATCATTTTGAATGACAAAATCCAAGCCACACATCCCTCTAAATGCCATACTGGCCAGCTTTTCACCAATTTTTCTTGCACAATAATGTAATCTATTTATAATATTTGTCGGTATTTTTTTTGCTTCGATAAAATCAGAACCTCTAAAAATAAATGGCGATTTATTAGGTTCTATCACCTGAATTGATGGAGGAAACAATACTTGATCATATTTACCTATTAGCATATGTAAGTTTATTGAAAAACTATTTTCTAATAATGGTGATACCAAGTAAATATCATATGGTTTAAGCATAATGGAACTTGTGCTATTATGGTCATTATCAATTATAAAACTACCTAATCCGCCAGACGAAAAGTTATCTTGGACTACAAATTTGTTTTCACACGGAAATAAGGATTTGAGATTAAAATATGTACACTCATTCCCAGGAACTGCACAGAAAGGTGGTACGTTAATAATATTTTTCACCCATAATCTTACTAGAGTTTTATTTGACAACCAATTAATTAATTCTCTTGAATTTATATTCTTGATATGATCTTTACACTCGGGATATAAATTTATAACCTCATAGGCATAACTTTGATTATAAAAAACAAAATTATATTTTTTTAATCTTTTCCTGATATTTTCTATAATAAAATCTACAAAATTCTTTTTATTGTAATTACGTGAATACTGAGAACAGCAACAAACATTTTTCCCCAATCCATCACCGTAATATGTAATAGAACCGTCAAAATAATAATTTGTATATGAAATATCTGACTGGTATTTTCCAATCCACATTAAAAGCATTTATTATCACCTCATTTCTGCTCTAATTTTTTTTAGGTACATAGATGTAGATATTCGGTAGTCACGATCAAAATAGACAAAATCAACTCCTAAAGGTGTTAGTCTATTTCTGTTTATGATTTCATGCTCCCTATCTTGGGCTTCTTTATCTCCGTGAAATACTACATTAAAATGATATTTATTCCAAGCAGAAACTTTATTTGTAGAATACTTTATATAGGCATAATCTACAAACTTTATAGATGATATAATTTCAAGGCGCTCTTTTTCAGAAAATATTGGTGTTTTATTCTTTAGATCTTTTGTTAAATCGTCAGAACAGATTCCAACTATTAAATAATTGCAATATTGCTTTGCTTGTTTCAAAAATGCAATATGACCAGCGTGAAATAAATCAAAAGTACCAGTTGTATAGCCTATATTGTACATTCTTTACACCTCATTTATTGATTCTGAAAAGCAACAAAACACTACATTTATTATTGGTACTGATAATACAAGATAATTTTGTATTTATCCCTTTTCCATACCGGCGGATAGTATTTGATTATCCACCCAATAATTCCTAATTATCCATACCACTTTCATTCCACAAACTGACAGATAACTTTTAATTATCTATCAGTTGATTTTCAATTATAAATTCTTCTAATCCAAACAGATACAAACATTAACAAATACTAAAATCCATCTAACATACAATTCAGAGGAGGAATAACACATGGAAAGAAAAATTGCTCCCCAATATAGTGAATGGCTTATTATGGGAGTGTTCTGGGCAAGTGCTAAATCCCTGAACTGCAAAGGAAGTTTGTAGACGACTATAACGGAGGAGGCCGGAAAAATGCAATGCTGCATTGCGACAGAGCATGGACTTGATAGAAGAACAGTTTATAGAATTAGAAGAAGTCTTAGAGCAATGTATGGAAAAGCATGGTTTTGTAAGGCAGGGAAACAAAAACTCTCTTAAAAAGAGTGAAAAGGAATGAAGGTACAGAAAGAAGAAAACTGGCTAAAGGTATGGAAAGAAAAAGAATAGATGGATAGTACGACAGTTTTTGTTACAAAAATGTCTGGCTTATGTAAATAGACATGAAGCTTTATCCAGAAGATGTTTGGCTGTTCTACTTGCTTTCAAATCAACTTTTTTAAAGATTGCTTCTCTAAATAATCCAAGCAAAAGACATATTGCCAAAATTCCAAACAAAATGAAAGACAGGGTCAGAAATCCGCCAATTCCCCCAAGACTTTTTAAATTCATGTTTCCAATTACCTGCATTGTAACAATTACCAATGAATTTTCCAAGGCAAAGGCGGCAAAGATATACGCTGCAATTTTATTGATAAATTTTGATTTAATGGTTAATTCTTTGAATATGAAAAATAAAATAATAGCCATTGTGAGGTTAGTAATACTATTATCCTTACATAAGTGATGATATATTCCGCCAATTTGAATAGGAAATTCATGCGATACCCCATTTACCACCCATAGGATAATGAATAATGCAAAAAATACTTTTTGTTTGAATAATTCCAAACAGAACTATCACAATACATTTTGATATATCGGCCAATCATGTATATCATAATCATTTGTACTAGTCCTTTGCCATTGTCAGGAATCAGTTCAAAATAGAACAGAGTGGGTAATACACTAAATAAAAATAATAAAGTAAAGAGTAATTTCTTAAATTCTTTTTTATCTAAGACTTCAATAAATTTTTGAATATAACCGCTAAAGAAAAATAAACAAATATAGCTGGAGTAAAACCAGTACTTTCTGGTAATAAAAGGAAAAAATGTTTTTACAATTTGCTCTAATAAAGCAGCACCTTGCATTTGCTGTGGCAAAGCTATACATAAAATTATAGTTTCCAAAATGGAAAAAGTAATCATCATGCATTCCATCTTAACAAATTTTTGAAAATTAAATTTAATACCATAGTACCCAGAAATTAAGATGAAACAGGATACGCCTATATTGCAGATTCCGTTTACAAATCCATTAAAAAATGTCTTGATGCTGCCTGTGCAGAAATTTCCAAGATACATATTAGCATGGATAAAAATTATCATATACATTGCAATAATTCGAAGTAATTCATGATTTGAATTTCTTACAGTTTCTTTCATTTTTATAAGTTGCCTTTCTGCAAAGGGTATTAATAGGGTTGTGAAACCTAAAAGAATTTCTTTTATTATCTGATATTCATGCAGAAGTATATCATGTTTACATTAGATATTCAAGAAATTTATCTTATGCAAAAATCCTTTCTAGGATGCTTCGTCACCAGAATATCCCTTTGCTTAGACAACGCTACATGGGTATAAATTTCAGTGATATTGATAGAACTATGTCCTAACATTTCCTGAATATAGCGTATATCCACATCTGCTTCCAGCAGGCTTGTGGCGAAGGTATGGCGGAACATATGCGGGGTGATATGCAGCTCTATAGCAGCAAGGGAGGTATATTTATTAATCATCCTTCGGACGGATTGATCCGATAAAGGGCTTCCGGACTGGCTGACAAAAAAATGATTACAGTTTTTCATCTGATCAAAAAAAGTGTCCTTATATTCTTTCAATACATGAATAACATCCTCATTTCCAATTTGTATTCTTCTTTCTTTGGAGCCTTTCCCATAAATTAATATATTTTTGTCATATAAATTTACACTGTTTACTTTTAAAGAACACAGCTCTGAAATTCTCATTCCAGTGGCAAAAAGCAATTCAATGACTGCCAGATCTCTGAGGGTGCATTTCTTTTGGTATTCTGTCTGGGCCTGCCTGTGCTGCTGATAGATAGCAGATAAAAAAATCTCAACTGTATGCAAAGGAATTGTTTTAGGGAGAATAACCGGCTCACGAAACTTTATATGTATTTTATTAAAAGGATTCTTCTCAATGATTTCTCTGTACTCAAAATAATGAAAAAGGGCCTTTAAGGATGCAATTTTCCTTTTTACGGTTTTCGGTTTGTACTTTTGATGGAGGCCGGCGATATAATTCTCTAATACGTCAGGTGTTATATCTCCAATATTAGTGGAAGGAAGTGCGGCATGGAATTGGGCTAAGTCGATACGATAGGCTTTCAGGGTTTTCTCATCCAGTCTTTTTTGATTCCGGCAATATTTTAAGTAGTCATTTGTAAGCTGCTGTAAAGTGTTCATATGATTTCCTCCCTGATTTTAAATTGTACCATAGTTGGTAGTTAACTAGAATTATTATACACTTAAAAAGGAATATTAGGACGTTTTTATAACAAGATAATTGTTGTATAATTTTGATGTGGTGGGCAGCAGGCCGGCAATTGTGCTGCGCTTACAACTGTATTTGCCAATATACTGGCATGCGATATGCGTGTTCAGACAATTGTTCCAAGTACGGGTGGTGCATATTGCACCGGTAAGGTACTTTTGATTGGCGAAAGGGCATGGCTTTTTCGCAGTATCCAGACTTATACGAAAAGGGGTATTCGGTACAGAATACCCCTTTTTTCTGCCTTTTTGAACATTTATCCCGCCATAGACATACATTTATCCCGCCATAGACATACATTTATCCCGCCATAGACATACATTCATCCCGGATTGCTGAATATTTTATATTTCTTTCCTAATTTAAATGCTGAAAAAAATATTTTTGCAATTTAAGTATTTAACTTATGGAATTCATGCATGAAGGAGGAAGAATGGCAGATGAATGAAATAGAGATGATAATAAGGACGCAAATAATTGTTGAAAAAATTGGAACAGGAAAAACAGAGTCAATACCATTCTGCTCTAAAGCAGCAAACTGGCAAATAAATATGTTTTATGAAAAAGGGGTGCCACATAAATTATTACAAAAAAAATTATGTATTCATTTTAACAAGAAATGCAGAGTAGAACATGGACATTATAATGTGCAAGTAATGGATAGTCATGTTTGTGTAGTGTATGGAAATTTTTATATCAGGGATGATGAGGCGGATATAGGAGGGCAAGGATTTCCATATGAAATTACGGTTATTATGAAGTCCGGTATTGCAGAAAGGATCATACTTTATGGCAATCGTGATGAACCAATACTTTGTATGATACGGAGTGATGAAGATCATTTGTACATGCTTAGAGAGTCAGAAATATTATACATAGAATCAAATCATAACAGGCTGCCAATAAAGTGTTGACATAAACCTCCACAATAGCCACAAAAATACTTTGCAGTGCATTCAGAAGAATTTTATAATAAGAAGAGAAAAATTCCGCTTATATTTGGTAACATATAAATGTCAAATATAGGCGGTGCTTTTGTGTTTAAATGATAAAGGCTTGAATTAAGAATGCAGATAAAAATAGTTTCTTTGGCAGGAATTCTATGGTAAACTATTAGATACAGATAAAACTGGAGAAATGCTGTGAACGTGGTTAGAAAGAGGGTACAGAATAGATGTCAAAAAAGATGCAGACAATAAAAAATAATATGATCTATGTGGTATTATTGATAGTTACATTTTTGACTACATTTTGTATGTTGATTACATTTGATTACTGGGATTTGGATTCTATGACAGCGTGGTCGCTAAATGTTTGGGATTTGTTGTTTCAGGGCAGACTTGGAGAGTTTTATCAGTATGCAGAGTTAAATTTGAGAGGCGCATTTCATGCAAATTGTGCAGGTAATTATTTATGGCTTCTTCCCTGGTGCATTTGGAATTTCCCTTTATGGATTGTTCATACTGTTACTGGTGTGATGGATGTTACGGATTTTTGGTCTTTATGTTGGTCAAAACTCTATTTGGTAAACTTGTCTGTTGCCACTGCCTGGATGTGTGCCAAAATAACCAGATTATTTACTGAGGAACCTGAAAGGATTTTTTCTGTATATATACTTATTTTGGCGGCACCGGAACTTCTAATGTCAACCTGTTATGCCGGACAGGATGAAATCCTATATGTATTTTGCTTTGTTACAGCGCTGTATTTTTACCTAAAGGGAGAGATGAAATATTTTTATTTCTGGTCGCTCTGTGCAATTAGTTTTTGTACGATTATGATAGTACCTTTTTTACTGCTGCTTTTATTGAAAGAAAAGAATATTTATAAAATAGGGGGGGTGACAGTGGGAATGTTGCTGCCTACTGTTTTGTTTGATTTTTTATATCAGAATGATAAGATATACTTATCTGCTAAAACTGATTTTACTGATATGATTCTGGAAATGTTTGGAGTTGCATCTATAAATACTGTTTTAGGCCCAGTTTCCATATTAGGAGTATTTCTTGTGATTCTTTATTTCTATAGTTATGGAATAAAGGTAAAAAGTGATAAAGCGTCTCAAAAAAAGGTGATCTATGTGCTGGCTGTTGTTTTTATACTTATGGGACTTTTTATGGGAAATAATTTCTACAGATTGTTCTTATATGTTCCTTTTTTGGTGCTGCTTCTAATCACATCAGAAAAAAATCTGCAGATGAATTTGTTTCTCTTATTAGTTTCAACATTTGGAAGGAGTTTGCTGGCATGTGCAGTCAATAATTCACAAAATATGAATACTGCATTTATTATGAAAAACTCATGGATTTCGAATTTAAGTGCGGCTGTTAATGGTAATCAAGGAATAAAAGATTTGGGCTTGTATGATAAATTGATGTTACGTTTTCCCTTTTTCCCCGGAATTGTAATGGTGGTGACAGTATGCGCAGTGGCGGCAATGGCTTTGCTTGTAATTATTAATTACCCTAAATACAAGATAGAGCATGAGTTTCCTATCAATGAAAAAATATCATTAGCTGGCTATGTATTATGTATGCCATTTATTCTTGTATTATGGTTTATAACGCTGCTTCGTTAAATAAAAAAGATGTATAAAGCAATGGAGCAAGCTTTTATTATATAAATTTATTTATAAAGCTGGTGAGCAATAATTTCAGTAAATGCAACTCTTCCATCATAAGATAAATGAATAGGATCCATGAAATAATCAGCATTTTCATGGCAGAAAGTATAATAGTCTGAGGCAGAAGATATATTTCCTAGATAAAGTGCGGTATTTTCTGAAATAAGATAAGGAATTTTTTCCTGTTCAGCCAGTTGGACATAAGTTTTCATTGCTGATAAATAGCTGCTATTTGAAGCAATTACAGCATATTTTGGTGTTTCTATAAAGGTGACAGAAATATTATGGTTTTGAGCAAGCTGAATTATTTGATGAATATAATATTCCTGTATTTTATTCATTTCTGTTTCTATAGCTGGTACATTACTATGAGCTAAAATATCAGCGTCAGCACTGGAAGGGGTGGTAAGGGCACCTCCTTTATAAAATTGACTGTTTATTAAAGGAGAACTGAGGGGCCATGTAAGAAGTAACTCATTATTGCTGCTTATAAACATTCTGAACATATGCTCGAAGTCAGCCTGTGATTCATTGTGAAGCAGATTCCACAAGTTCCATTTTTCTTTTAGCCCTATTTCTAAGAGTAGCTTTTCATCACTGAGTTCAGGCGCTTCCCAAGCAGAGTATACATACATGTCAATATAAAGATGATCAATTTTTACATTATTTTTTAGTAAATAATCTAATTGATAATATTCTAATGCAGGTTGGTTGCCATTATAGGCCAAAATATAATTTTTATCTGGCATAATATTTTCCAAGGTTTTAATGTCCAGCCCCTGACGAAACATGGAGGAACCAATATATAAATTTTCAATTTCTCCCTGTCTGATCAGTGCTGGCATGCCATAAGAAGAATGAGCAAGCAGTAAGGGAGAAAATTGATTTTTTATCAACAAAATCAAAATGCAAAAGAAAAAAGTAATAATTATGGGTTTCTTAAATTTATTCATATCATTTACTCCATTTTTGCTTTATGTATTGCATGTTTAAAAATTTGCATATAAAAAGCTGCTTTGTCCAATTGCGCCGAAGAAGAGCACAGCCACTGCATAAATAAAATACTTGGAGGAATATTTTTCTGTAGGGTGCAGATACTCTTTCCACTCATAAATCAACAGGATCAGAATGAATATGCATACGGTTATCAAATGTGCCAGGCAGGAGTAATCTCCGGTAAAGGGCATTACAGAAGCGATAATATTGTTTATATTTATTGTCCAGTCATAGAACATGTGAATGACAAAGGTTATGGCATCTTGAATGGAACTGGCTCTGAATAATATCCAGCCAAACATTACAAAAATGAAAGTAGCTATTGTTTGGAAAAATTGCTGCTTTTTGGAGGAAGCTTTTGAAAAGGGAAAGAGGCTTAAAATGCCATGCCACATTCCCCAGCAGATATAGTTGATTCCGGTTCCATGCCATAATCCGCTGATAAAAAATGTAATTAATATGTTAATATTTTTGCGCAAAATTCCTTTACGATTGCCCCCTAAAGGAATATAGATGTAATCCCGCAGCCAAGAAGATAATGATATGTGCCAGCGTTTCCAAAAGTCATTGATACTATATGAAAAATAAGGAAGATTAAAATTAATTTTACATTCAAAGCCAAATAAATTTCCTATTCCTAAGGCTATTTCTGAATAGCCTGCAAAATCACAATAAATTTGTATTGTATAAAAAAAAGCAGCCATCCATAAAGCAAAGGAAGGGTAAGCGGTAGGATTGGAAAAAATGCTGCCAACATAAACACTTAAACGATCTGCAATGACTAATTTTTTAAAAAGACCGGAAAGAATTAATAATGATCCCGATTGAACTAATTGTTGGTTAAAAAGTAAATTACTCTTTAAAGTGGTGGTTATTTCTTTACAACGTACAATAGGACCGCAGATGATTTGGGGGAAAAAACTGATGTAGATGGCATAATTAATAAAAGATTTTTCTGTTTTTGAGTTTTTAGTATAAATATCAGCTAAATAACTGATGATTTTAAAGGTGTAATAAGAAATTCCAAGGGGCATTAAAATTTTCAATGTTAAGTTTCCGTTGGAAATGAAAAAGTGATAGTATTTAAAAAATAGTAATATTGCGAGAACAGGCATTACGCTGAAAAAAAACAAAAGCTTACGTGAAAAAATGGAAGTATCCATTTTTTTCCCCCAATAATAACTCCAAAAGATGCTAAAAAAAATGAAAAAACCAAATTTAAAATCACAAAGGAAATAAAAAATAAAGTTAATGCAAAAAAGATAATACTTTCTTAGAGTATAAGGTATAAGGTAAAAAAATATGACGGCAATTAATGAAAAAATAAGAAATAAAATTATATTAGTCTGCATATATACCTGCTGTTTTTGTTTTAATAGTAATACTTTTAGATATGGATGTCAAATGACTATTCAAATGGCAGATTTTGTGTTATAAATATAAGAGATTTGAAAATGAAGTGAGGTATTAAAATAAAATGTATCAATTTGAAAAGAATTTAAATTCAAGACATAAATATATCATAATAAGTGCTTTTTTACTGATAATAGGAATAGTACCATATGTGATTACTTTGATTTATGTTTTGCCTGTGGCAGATGATTTTTGTTATGCAAATGATATTGTACAATTGGGCGGCTACAACTTGAGCGGTATCTTTAACATGGTCAAGCGATATTATCAGAATTGGCAGGGAGTTTATTTTGGAATTGCTTTGGGTGGTGCAATTAATCCTATGTGCAGTATAGGAGCTAGTGGGATAAAAATAGTTTTGCTTTGTGTTATAGTATTGAGTATATGTATTATATCTATATTTATTAACCAATTATGCTTAGTCTTTTATTCAAATAGAGAAGTGCCTGTGATTTTTTTTATTTCTTTGGTTCTTGTGGGGTGCTTTAATACTAGTGTCGCGAAAGAATTGTTTTTATGGTTTGTAGGAGCTTGCGGGTATACAATTCCTTTTTTGACAGGAATATTTGGAGTAATTTGCTTGATAGCAGTAGTTCAAAAAAATTATAGTAGAAAAAAAGAAAAGATATGTTTGCTCTTTGCAATAAGTTCAGGATTTTTGGCTAGTGGAGGGGCATTACAAATTACAGGATGTATTTGTTGGATGTATTTGTTATTGGTGGGGTGGAGTATTTTTAAAAAGAAAAAAATTAAAGCAATGTTATTTGCATTTATGAGTACTTTTTTGGGAGCAATTATAAATGTGGTGGCACCGGGAAATTATGTTAGACAAAGTACTAGCTATGAAAAGATTTCTATTATTAAAGCTTTGTATTATACATTGATTGCAGTTATTAGCGAATTAAAATATATTTTTTCACAGACATATATACCTTGGCTTCTCTTGCTTCTTTTTGTTGTTGCATGCATTTTTCTCAAACCAGTGAATGAAAAAATATGGCATCCGATAATTGTTGGTGGTGTAGTACTTATAAGTTGGCTGATTTCAACTTTTCCAGTATGTTATGGGTATGCAGATAGTGCGTTGGCAGAAAGAGGATGTGAGTTGCTGGATATTTATATAATTATAGGCTTGTTTTTATTTATAAATAGCGTAGTCAATTGGACGAAATTGAAAGGAATAACTTTATCTAAAGAAGCTATTTTGATAATGGGTATATTTGCTGTAATTAATATGGGGTATTCCCAAAATATCATACCAATTTCAAAAATACCAAGTATACAATGCTGGCAGCAGATTTTTTCAGGGGAACTAAAACGCTATCATGATGAGTGGATTGAGGTTTTTAATACAATTGAAAGAAGTGAAGATGATATTGTAGAAGTTCCTGTTAGTAGATGGGCATATGAGGCAGATTTAGTAATAATGCGGCCGGGTATGTCGGAAAATTTTGAAAATTGGGTAAATAATGGAATTGCAACCTACTATGGAAAAGAAAAGGTCCGCGTAATTGTAGAAGATGAAATTGAAAATGATGAATAAAACAAATTTGCTAAAGCAACAGAATATAGAAACCTGCAATATACTGGGGATTAATATTGTTATTTCTAATATGGCGCAAGTTAGTCATCTTTTTTTTGAAAAATTGGAAGAATTACGGGGAGAATATGTATGTATTTCTAATGTTCACACTACAGTCATGGCTTCTGAGGATGAACAGTACAGAAAAGTACAGAACGAAGCATTTATGGCGCTTCCAGATGGGAAACCCCTTGTGCTTGCCTGCAGAAAAAAGGGATTTAAAAATGCGGAGCGGATTGCAGGCCCGGATCTGATGCCGGAAATTTTAAACATATCACAAAAAAGTGGATATACCCATTATTTTTATGGCAGCACAGAAGAAACTTTGGTGCTTTTGAAAGAAAAACTTCTGAAGAAATATCCTGATCTGAAAATAGCAGGCATGTATGCACCGCCTTTCAGGCCACTGACAGAGGAAGAAGATAACGCAATTATTAATAAAATCAATGAGGAAAATCCTGATTTTATTTGGGTGGGGTTAGGGGCACCTAAGCAGGAAAACTGGATGAATTCTCATAGAGGAAAATTAAGTGGGATTATGTTTGGGGTTGGTGCAGCTTTTGATTTTCATGCAGGAACTGTGAAGCGGGCGCCAAGATGGATGCAGGAGTGGTGTCTTGAGTGGTTATATCGTTTATGCCAGGATCCAAAACGTTTATTTAAAAGATATCTGGAAACAAATACGAAATTTATATGGAAAATTTTTTTTAAAGAATAATTGGGGGTAAAAAGATGTTGATAGGTTTATTACTTCTTTCTGCTCTATTTTATCAAAAAGAGCAGGATAAATTATACGCCTATATTAAAGCAATGTTGTTTATGATGACTATAATATATGCGTCATTGGAAATTTTATCAATTATAAATTTGATATCAGTTTTGACATGCAGAATTCTGTGGCTGGCAGTTGATATATTATTATTAATCTTATTTATAAAAAAGGTAAAATGGAAAAAATTTGTAAAAGAAGACTTAAACTTACAGGGAGCTTTTGGCTGGTCAGGCTTTTTGCTGGTAGGAATTGCGTTAATATCCATATTTTTTGCATTAAGGACAGTACCGAATAATTTTGATTCCATGACATATCATTTGCCGCGTATTATGCATTGGGCACAGAATGGTTCTGTGGCTCATTATGCCAGCAGGGTAGTGAGACAAATTACCAGTCCGGTGCTAGCTGAATTTATTAATTTACATGTATATTTGCTCAGTGGGAAAAAAGATATTTTTTTTAATTTGCCACAGTGGGGAGCATTCATTACAAATACTTTTTTGGTTATGGGGATTGCCAGAAAGCTAAAGTGTAACCGGGTTACATGCAGGATAAGCGGGCTCCTTTTTATGACTATGCCAATAGCTTTTGCAGAGTCAATGACCACTCAAAATGATTTGTTAGCAACAATGTGGTATTTGGCATTGGTTTATATGCTTCTTGATATGTATATTTGTGACAGGTTATTACTTTCAGAAAAAATGATTGAAAAGACAATTGCGATGAGCCTTTGTGTTGCATTTGGCTATCTTACTAAGCCTTCAGGGATGTTTCTGGTGCTGACTTTTGGCGTTGGGCTGCTTATTGTCTGCGTTAAGAGAAAAGATGCACTGGGGAACTTGGTTAAGCTGGGCTGCATTGCAGGTGGAAGCGTCAGTATAGCATTAATGCCGGAACTTGTTAGAAATTTTTATACATTTCATGCTTTTTCTGATCCCAGTGCAGGTGCACGACAATTAGTTGCTACTTTAAATATAAAATATTTATTTATAAGTTTTTTAAAAAATTTCTTTTTTAATGTACCAAATGTATATTGCGGTATCGCTCCTCTGATTGAGCATGGCATTTATTATATAGCCTATTTGCTGGGAGTGGATATAAATGATCCCAGTATAGCTGAGGATGGCGCAGTCTTTGCAATGAATCCCATAAGAGACTATCATCATGATACTGCTATTAATCCAGTTATTTTTTGGGGATGCATGGCATGTAGTATTTATTTTTTAATTTTATTGATAAAGAGAAAATTAGATAAAGACAGAGCATTATATATTATATTGTCCATTTCTTCTATGGCGGTTTTCTGTGTATGCTTAAGGTGGGAACGTTTCATTGAAAGATATACGATTACATATTTAGCATTATTCTGCCCGATAATTGCAGTTTTGCTTAACAATTTATATGAGACAGGAAAAGCAAAATATGGTGATATGTTAATGGGTGTGTTGATTTTTGTTTCGTTGTCTGAGTTGGTTCATATGATTCCATACCATTATAAGGAGAGCACTTGGGGGGAAAATCGAAGTGTTGAATATTTTCATAACTGGAAAGAGGAAAAGTATGGAGTATATGAAGAAATTACTTCATTTATAAAATCGAAAGAATATTCAACAATAGGATTAGTTATAAGTGAAATTTCTTATGAGTATCCATTATGGGCGCTTTTGTTTGAAACAAATGTGATTATGAAAGCGATTGATGTAGAGAATATAACAGCGGTATACGAAGATGAGTCTTTTATTCCTGACTGCATATTTGTGGATAAAGAGATGGGGATTGAAGAATATGAATATCATGGCATAAAATATGTGAATGCAAGTGTGGGGGACGACTATACATATTTACTTATCAGGCAGAATTAATAAGAATATGGCTACATAGTTCAGGAAATTTTGACATCAGATAATAATATAAGTCGTTCATTAATTAAGAAATATGAAAAAACAAGAATATGTCCTGTTACAGGACAGAAAAATTGAAATAATATAATAAGATATTCGTGTCAAATGTGAATGGAGATTAATTATGGCACGAATCATTGATTACGAAGCACAAAATGTTGTAGGCGAAAAGGTTAAAAAATTCAGGGAGGAAAGAAAACTTAGCCAAAAAGACTTTTCGGAGAAATTAGAGACTAAGGCAATTTATATCTGCAGAGGTTCTATTTCAAGGATAGAAAGCCATGAAAGAACAGTTACTGATTTTGAACTGAGGGCGATGGCACAGATTCTAAGGGTGCCTATTGAAGAATTATTTGAAGAAATGTCAGTTTAATTGAATGTCTCCATCATAATAAAAATAGGAAAGGATGGAAACAAATGAAAAAAGCAGGATTAGGCAGGAGATTGCTGACAGCGGTTACAGGAATA
>ERZ808044.1321-NODE-1321-length-14356-cov-4.641221_pt1 | contig 14356 bp, 15 predicted proteins | sample MGYA00380195_ERZ808044 | MGnify/ENA primary metagenome ERZ808044 (study PRJEB31490, sample SAMN06133423) | mouse gut metagenome | isolation source: Z7_2 | host: mice | place: China: Chengdu | collected 2015-05 ...
CGACTACACAGAAATCCACACGGATTTCTGCGTTCATGCGGCATTAGGAAGACTTTGCTTCGTCAGCGGCTCCACAGCGCAGCTACTTTATTTGGTTGATTTCAGTATATTAGGAACAGGCGTTCGAGTCAAGATTTGGGGCGAAAAAAGTGTTCGCGCAAAATTTACGAGGGCATGGGCGCGGGACTGGTATTTAAGAGAACAGCAAGCACAGCAGGTGTATGTACACTTGCAGAAAATCGGCGCTTGCCATACCGGAGTGACTTGCTGAATAGCAAGCACATCCGGTGTGGCCACACACCGGAAAAATCGCGCTCCGGCAGATAGCCCGAAGCGCCATATTTCTACTTTGGGAATGTCCCAAACCCTTTGCCGAGCAGAAAAAATTCGCTGCACACTTAGATTGTTGACCGGCGCATATACAGCAGAGGATAGGGGTTTCCCTGTTCGTCAAGGTCTGTCCTTTTGTAAACATGAAAACCCATGTGTTCATAAAAGCCCTTGGCTTGCGGGTTCTGCTCATTGACGGCCAGCCGTTCCACGGCATAGTTTTCGATTCCGTATTGGATCAGCCGTTTGCCCAGTCCTTTGCCGTGTTCCTCCGGCGCGACGAACAGCATTTCCAGCGAACCGTCCTCAATCCCCATAAAGGCCACGATGCGACTTGATTCATCTTCTGCAATCATCAAGTGAGCAATCCCATTCAACGCCTGCGGGACATATTCTTTGATACTCTTGACTTCATCGCCTGACAGGAACAGGTGCGTAGCTCGCACAGAGCTTTCCCATACCTCCAGCAGTTGATTGAGCAAATCCGGCGTCCGGCTTTTTACTTCTGTAATTTTCATCATGTCCTCCGCAGTAACAGTTTTTAGTGGGATTGAATTTTTTGTTGTTGTATACTCCATCAGGTATACTGAAAATGTGTTAATGTACAACGGCAAAGGCCCGTATTTTCCTTTAACTGTTTTGTGCTTTGTAGCCTTCTCCCCATGTCCACATAGCATCCAAAATTGGTTTCAGGCTTTGCCCAAGCTCGGTCAGGCTGTATTCTACACGCGGCGGCACCTCTGCGTACACATGGCGATTGACAAGGCCGTTTTCTTCCATATCCCGAAGCTGAGCGGTCAGCACCTTTTGCGACACATTGCCAATGGACTTCTTTAACTCCCCGAACCGCTTTGTTCCGGGCAGGAGATCACGCAGGATCAGGACCTTCCATTTGTCGCCAATCAGCATGAGCGTTGTTTCTACCGGGCAGGCAGGCAATTCTTTCGCTTGTTGCATACAATCACGCTCCTTTATTAGTTTCCTATAAGCCTATACACCCTTTTGGGGATGTTAGGATTATTATAACACCGATAGGCTCTCCATTCAACAGTGGCAGCTCCTATTAACAAGAGTTTTCAAAAATTTTTTCAGGAGAACAGATACGCTCAAAAGCCGCAGAAATACACAATCGTTTCTTTCCGGTAACCGGCCAATAGTATCTAATCGGTAACTACGGCACGATAAAGTGCTTACTTTACGATAGAAACTTGCCTGCGTATAATATAGACAAGAGCTAAGGAGAACGGCCGAACCAAGGCTCACAGACAGTAGTACATAAGGAGAATGCAACCATGAATCTCTTTCAAAAAATCTTTGGAAACAAGCATACAACCGGCAAGGAGGAACTCAAAATGACAAACATTCAGAAAGCACTCGAACTCATAGGCACCTTCGCTTCCGGTGACACCGAAAAGGCAAAAAGCCTGCTCGCCGAAGGGTATATCCAGCACAATCTGGCCTACGGCACCGGGCGCGATGCCTTCGTCGGATCGGTCGAATATCTGGCTTCGGCTCCTGTCAAAACAACGGTGAATAACATCCGGGCTTTTGAGGACGGGGACAAGGTATTTTTGCAGACCGTCTACAACTTCGCCGGTGCAGGCGAGCAGATAGCCTTTGACATCTTCCGCTTTGATGAAAACGGCCTGATCGCAGAGCATTGGGACAATCTGGCGGCGAAAGCGGCTCCGAATCCTTCTGGCCGCACACAGATCGACGGCACAATGGAACTGAAAGACCTCGACAAGACCGAGGAAAATCGCAAACTTGTGGAGAACTTCCTCTTTGATGTGATGCAGAACCAGCACCCGGAGAAAGCCGCTGACTACTTTGACGGTGATACCTACATTCAGCACAACACCGCGATTGCCGATGGCGTTTCCGGTCTGAATGAAGCGCTCGCTGCGTTGGTTGAACAGGGTATTCAGATGATCTACAATGAGACTCACATGGTGCTCGCACAGGGCAATTATGTTCTGGCTGTCAGCGAGGGCACTTATGGCGGCGCTCCTACCAGCTACTATGACCTGTGGCGTGTGCAAAACGGCAAAATCGCTGAGCATTGGGATGTGATGGAAACCATCGCCGATGAATCCACCTGGCAGAATCAGAACGGCAAGTTCTAATCGTTACCGGCAAGTAACTACGGCACAATATTGTGCGTACTTCACAGCGCGAAAAGACGCTGTTACAATAGAATCATCAAGGGAAAACAAACCAGTACAGAATTTACAGGAGGTATTTATTATGAACGAAGTCGTAAAGTTTTTGCAGGAGAATCCCGTACAGTATCTCGCTACCGTAGGCCGTGACGGCAAGGCCAAGTGCCGCCCCTTCATGTTTGCCGGTGAGATGGACGGAAAGCTCTGGTTCTGCACCAACAACCAGAAGGATGTCTACAAGGATATGCAGGCAAATCCCAACATCGAGATTTCCGTTTCCAGCCCGGCTTATGCCTGGATCAGGCTTAACGGCGAGGCTGTGTTTGAGAACAACATGGCCGCCAAGGAAATGTGCATCCAGAACCCCATCGTTAAGGGGCTGTACGGCGAGGCCACCAACCCGATTTTCGAGGTGTTCTACCTGAAAAACGCCCATGCCGTGATCGCGGACTTCTCCGGCAACCCGCCCAAGGAGTACGACCTGTAAGGAAAATAACCCAAATATCTTCGGGGCAAGGTGGAATCCCTGACCGGCAGTGACAGTCTGCGAACTGCAAAAGCAGCCGAAACGGTGCAATCCCGTTACCGACGGTAAAAGTCCGGATGAGAGAGGATATGACAAGAGCAGCTCCGCAAGTGTCAGACTTTGCGGGGCTTGTTCTTAATCCAAATCATATCTCGATAGGAAAATTATGAGAACCGTAGTTATCCAAAAGAATCATCCATTCAGAATGTGCGGATGCTCACGATGACCGCCGTGCTTTCTGCCATTGCCTTTGTACTTGCCTTTTTTGAATTCCCTGTTCCGCTGTCACCATCCTTTGCGCGTATGGACTTGTCGGACCTGCCCGCGCTGATCGGAGCCTTTGCCTATGGCCCGGCGGCGGGAATCCTGATTGAACTTGTAAAAAACGCCTTGCAGTTGCTCACTTCCTCCACCGGTGGGATCGGGGAGCTTGCCAACTTTATCATGGGAAGCAGTTTTGTAGCGGCTGCCGGGCTGATCTATAAATTCCACAAAACAAAGAAAACGGCGATAATTGCCTGCCTAATCGCCAGCGTTGTGATGGGAATTGTAGCTGCCATCGTCAACTACTTTATTCTCTTTCCCGTATTTGAAGCGTTTATGCCGCTTGACCAACTGATTGCTTCTTTTGGCGAGTTTATTCCGTTCATCAAAACCAAGTTGGATGTTATGCTGTTCAATGCCTTCCCCTTTAATTTACTGAAAGGAATCGGGATCAGCATTGTCACCATGCTGCTTTACAAACGGCTCACTCCCATCTTGAAGGGCAGACAGAATTAGGAGGTTCCCTATGCAAGCGAAAGATTATCTGCAATATATCGTTGAGAAAATCCACTCCACCGTATTTGCCACCGTGGACGGTGAGGGGCGGCCCGTCACTTGCGCCATCGACATCATGGATTATGATGATAGCGGCCTTTACTTCCTGACCGCCAAGGGCAAGAACTTTTATGACCGGCTGAAAGTCAATGAGAACATTGCTTTTACCGCCATGAAGGGCGACGATACTCTGTCCTGTGTGGCGATATCGGTACAGGGCAAGGCGAAGGAACTCGGGCCGGAGAAACTGCCCGACCTGTTCCGCAAAAACCCCTATATGGCGACGATTTATCCTGATGTGCGCTCCCGCAGCGCCCTGACGGTTTTCAAGATTTACGAAGGGACGGGCGAATGGTTTGACCTTTCCAAGCAGCCGATCGAGCGCGCCAGCTTCTCCCTCGGCGGGGCGCAGGCAAAGGAAAGCGGCTACTTTGTTACAGACAAGTGCATCGGCTGTAAGCTGTGCTATTCCAAATGCCCGCAGAAATGCATTGTTATTACGCAGAAACCGGTCGTGATCGAGCAAGAACACTGCCTGCATTGCGGGAATTGTTACGAAGTCTGTCCGGCAAGAGCTGTTGAACGTAGGTAAGGCCATGACGCAGAATAAAAGATTGGATTATCTGCTCCGTTATCTGCTGGCAGAGCGTAAAGTATATGCAGACATCCATGTGCCAGATGACCTTTCAGAAAAGCAGAAGCTTCTTCGCAGCCTGATGAATGTGCGCCCGCCGGTTCCGGCCAGCGCGGAATTTTTAGCCGTACAGGACGCATATTTGCAAGAGCGCCTTTCAGAACGCGATGTCACAAGGCTGGAGGACTTGAAACCGGCGCAGGCCGGGCTATATCTCTGGCAGGGCGACATTACTACGCTGGCTGTCGATGCCATCGTCAATGCGGCGAACAGCCAGATGCTGGGGTGCTTTGCACCCTGTCACGGCTGCATCGACAATGCCATCCACACCTATGCAGGGGTGCAACTCCGTTTGGAATGTGCCGAGATCATGCGCAAGCAGAGACACGAGGAATCAACCGGTAAAGCCAAAATTACCAAAGGCTACAATCTGCCCTGCCGCTATGTGCTGCACACGGTTGGGCCGATTATCTATGGAGCCGTGAAGAAGAAAGATCGGGAACTGCTGGCAAGCTGCTACCGTTCCAATTTGGACTTGGCGGCAGAAAACGGCCTTCATAGCATCGCTTTTTGCTGCATCTCGACCGGCGAATTTCATTTTCCGAACGAACTCGCCGCGCAGATCGCCATCCAGACGGTCACGGATTGGCAAAGGCAAAACCCAAATCAGATGGAGGTGATCTTCAATGTTTTTAAGGACAGCGACTGCGAAATCTATAAACGCCTGTTACGATAAAATATCCCGCCTGAAACAGGAGCTTGAAATGGCGGACGCAGTGGTGATCGGCGCGGGAGCCGGACTCTCCACCTCTGCCGGGTTCACCTATACAGGCGAACGCTTCCAGAAGTATTTTGCGGATTTTATCGCCAAGTATGGTTTCCGCGATATGTACTCCGGCGGGTTCTACCCGTTTGACAGCTTTGAAGAACATTGGGCGTATTGGAGCCGGTATATCTTTATCAACCGCTACATGAATGCACCGAAGCCAGTGTACAACGATCTGTATCAGCTCATACAGGAGAAAGACTATTTTGTCCTCACAACGAATGTGGATCATCAGTTTCAGAAGGTCGGATTTGACAAGCACCGCCTGTTCTATACGCAGGGCGACTACGGCCTGTGGCAATGTTCCAAGCCGTGCCACCAGAAGACCTATGACAATGAGGCGACCATTCGTAAGATGGTGGAAGCTCAGGGATTCAACATCACGGAGCAGGGGTTGGCGCTCCGGGACGGTGTTTCCCCTGCCATGACGGTTCCCACCGAATTGGTGCCGCACTGCCCGGTATGCGGGAAGCCTATGTCCATGAACCTGCGGGCGGACGACACCTTTGTGGAGGATGATGGTTGGCATCAGGCTGCCGCAAGGTATGAAGATTTCCTTCGCCGCCATGAAGGATCGCATATCCTGTATCTGGAACTTGGGGTTGGCGGAAATACACCTGTAATTATCAAGTACCCTTTCTGGCGGATGACCTTTCAGAATCCCAAGGCGGTTTATGCCTGTGTGAATCTATCAGAAGCCTACTGCCCGAAAGAGATACAGAAGCGAGCAATCTGTATTGAAGGGGATATTGGATCGGAATTGAAGAAGCTCTGCCCAGATGAAAATATATAAATATCATCTTGTGATTTTTCAATCCTTTAGATTGATAGGATTGATATTTATTTAGATTGTCATTCGATTCATTAGTATTTCTTTATTTAGTATTTTATTGTGCGGGATTTTCCCCGTGTGGTTTTTCCATGTGTGGACTTGCCACATCTGGATTATCCATGTGTGGATATTCCCCATGTGGAGGGACGGAGAAACACCTGATTTGCGCTCTGAGCGGTGTTTTCCTATGTGGGAATGTCGGAATATGGCAAGCCCTTCAAAAGCCGCTTACAGCGAAAGAAAATGCCCAAAATCGACCGTTATCCTGACAGTAAATTGCCCTGTCTATCCACCCATTCAAGGTAAAGAAAACCGCCTGCCCCACAGGCCGATTGAGTCGTCCAAGGTGACAGGCGGTTTGGATTTTCTGATTGCTTACGCACTGATGATTTTGTGTCATTCTTTATTCAAGGTTGTCATTCATTATGTTGCGGAACGGGGTAAACCCGTTATTGCCCTCATCACTATCCACATCATCGGAAACGGCAATCAGACGGATATCATGCTGGGGAAAGAACGCTTCGGTGAGCTTGCCGACCTCTATGTAGTTTCGGCCCAACCGGGAGAGGTCTTTGATAAATACAGCGGAGATATATCCGGCCTCGATTGCGGTCAGCATTTTCTGAAAACCGGGATGCTTCATGGTGGTGCCTGTAATACCATCATCCTCGAAAAAGATTGTGTCGGTGTAGCCCTTTTCTTTGGCAACCTTTTGGAGTATCTTTTTCTGATGTTGGATGCTGTTGGACTCGGTGTCCATATTATTGCTACGGCTCAGCCGACAGTAGAGGGCGGCGGTGCCAAACTTGTGATTATCCGACAGTTTCTAAATTGCCTCCTTCCTCGGGAGTCGGACAATCAGTATTTCCAAGTATATTGTACCTCCGCTCACCCCCGATGTTAAGGATGTCGCCGCTTTCCAAGTCTGCCAGCATGAGCTTTAAGAGAATGTCCTTCATCGTTTCGCCTGACCTTTTGTCCTTATAGACCGGGGTAACGATGAAATTGATTTTGCCCACTTGATAGGTGTACTGCTCCGGCATTACGCCTCCTTTCGCACAGATAGATAAAACCCAAGGGACGGCGCACAGCGCCGCCCCTCGGATCTTTCCCATGAGGGAGACTTTGGGACAAATTGTCCCGAAGTTTAAACAATTATTAAGATTCATTAACCACCTATTCAAAATTTTGATTCGCAGCATTCGACAACTTTAGAAAAATGTGCTAGTATTCTCTTAAGGTGGTGAAGGCATGGAGCTACTTCAATATATTAACGCAAATCTTTCAGGCGTTCTCGGTGTGGTAGTTGCTATTATTACTGCGCTTATTACTTTGGTTTATGTAATTTTCACTTATAAACAAATGAAGGCGGCCCAAAATGCAACTGAAACTGCAATCAAACAACTTCAACTAAATAATCAACCATGCATAATTGCAGAAATATCTCAGACATACGGAAGCAAATGTTTTTCGGAAACACGGCGCCAATTAAATATTGAACTAAAACTAGAAAATGTTGGAGATTCTCCAGCACTCGCTATTTATACATTTGCGCATCTAGAATTGCAACATACTAAACATGTTAAAAATGGTTCTAGCATTGTAAATATGAACTATTTACCTGATTTTATAAAGTGTATCAAAATGGGTGAGCAGGCAAAGTCATCTGTACGTTTTGAAACTTTTGAAATAAACATGTTAGTAGAAGATCTCCGCATCAACCATGAGAAAAATGTTAAGCGTTTGATAGTAAATCCATATCAGCCACACTATCGTGGTACAGTGTTAGTTGTTGAGGTTTATTATAGAAATGTGCTTGGTCAATGGTTTAAAAATACTCTACGCCAAGAAATATCGTGGCTTAATGACAAACACGCTGAGCCCAGAAAAACTAACAATATAAATGAAAATACAATTCCTCCCCGACTGCTGGAAGATAATACAAAATTCGAATTGCAACTTGTCTCGCCCAAATTATCTGTTTTTGAAACAGATTTAGTCGAGGCAAAAGTTGTAGAGGATAAACTGTCACAATACAAAGAAGATTTGAAATACTAATTGCCTATAATCCGAATACCATTTTTGTTGTTCTGATTTCGTGGAATCCTATAATTCCACTCCGACCACCTTTTGCCGAAAAATCGCCTAAACAGCGGTTTTCGGCGTTTTTACTTCTGTTTTTGCAGTTTGGACGATTGCTGTTCAGCAGTGATTCAAGGCGCAGAGAGGCGGTAGGCACATGAGTGAAAGTAGCGGCTGAAACTGCCAAATCCCTAACCCATCCCTAACTGACATGACTGCTGTATTATCGTCGTGAATCCGACAAATTCTTGTGTTTCCCAGCATTCGCCATTATAATGGTTTTACGGTGTGTCTTTGTGCCACCAAGGCAACCGTGTGGGTATTCCTGCACGGCTGTTTGTACAATACAGCTACGCCTTTGGGGAATATATAGCTATAATACATTGGGAGAGGAGAATACTAAATGATCGATTTTGGTCTACTTAGTGCACAATTAAGCAAAGGCAAAATAACTGAGCCCACAGAGATATTTATGTCGCTACCCAGTAAAAACGAAAAGTATTCATATTTAAGAAATGTTCAGGCAGAAGTTTTAGAGCAATGGTACGGCCAACGAGACAGAAAAAATAATATAATAAAAATGAATACCGGTAGCGGCAAAACAACTGTCGCATTACTTATATTGAAAAGTTGTTTAAATGAACACGGAGGACATGCTGCATATGTTGTTCCCGACAACTACTTAGTTGCACAAGTGATTAGCGAGGCTAATGAACTGGGGATTGAAGTTACAAATACCGAAACGGACATTAGCTTCATTCAAGGCGAGGCCATTTTGGTTATCAATATACAGAAATTATTTAATGGAAAATCTGTTTTTGGTATGAGGAATGCAGGCAATATAGAGCTTGACTACATTCTTATTGATGATGTACACGCTTGTGTGGAAGATGTTAAAAGCCAATTTAGGATTCGCATATCAAGCAACACTGACTTGTCGAAACAGATATTTAACCTCTATAAAGATGATCTTCGAAACCAGAATGAAAAGGTATTTTTAGATATATGTGATGGTGATCCGTGTAGTGGAAATATCATCGTTCCTTTTTGGAGAATTTCAGATACCAAGAGTGATTTGTTGCGCATTTTACAGGCTCACAAAGATGATAATGAGATAAAATTTAACTTCCCACTTGTTGGAGAAGTATTGGCATACTGTAATTGTACATTCACATACAAAGGAATCGAGATAGAACCTTATGTAGTACCCGTTCATAAGATAGCATCATTTTGTAATGCTAAGAGAAGAATATTCATGAGCGCAACACTTTGTGATGATAGTCAATTGGTATCAACCTTTGATATTGACGACATTACTAAAGCCATTACACCAAAGCAAGCAAATGACATTGGCGATCGAATGATACTATTTCCCCAAGCCTACTCACCATTGATTAAAGATGATGATATAAAAGCTAAAATTGTTCAATATGCCAGCACATATAACATAGTAGTAATTGTCCCATCAGAATATAGGGCTAAATATTGGAGTGACGCTACAACAAATATTTTCTCGGCTATAAATATCAAAACTGGAGTCGAACTTATTAAGCGTAGCAATAAGGGACTCTATATATTTATCAATAAGTACGATGGAATAGATTTACCTGATAACGCATGCAGAATCATTGTGTTGGATGGTCTTCCCGATGCACGCACGGCAATTGAACGTGTTAACGAAAGTTATTTACAGGGTTCTGATAACGCTGCTAAAAATAAAATCCAAAAAATTGAGCAGGGGATGGGTCGTGGTATCAGATCCAGCAATGACTTCTGCGGCGTTATTATTATGGGTGCCCAACTCATACAAATAATATATTCTCCTAAGTCACAGTCCTTTTTTAGCCCTGCTACAAGAAAGCAATTTGAAGTCTCGTCTATGCTTGCACAAGACTTAAAGGATAAGTCAATTGACGAGATATTTGGTGTACTCGATTATTGCATCACGCAAAACCCTGAATGGGTAAAACTCAGCAAAGGGGCGTTAAGCAATTTAAATTATGAAAAAGACTTGAAAATCGACCCTATATATATCACATTGCGGCAAGCATTTAACTTTGCTATATTGCGAAATCAACCAGAAAAATCAAAACAATTAATTTGTGACTTGGCAAATTCTACTGATGATGCGGTTTTAAAAGGATACCTAATGCTGGAGGAGGCTAAATACTGTCAATTTTCGAATCCTGTAGATGCGCAAAGAATATTAGCATCTGCACAGGATTTTAATCACCATATTCTTAAGCCAATAGGCGGTGTGAAAACATATAATTACAACAAAAAAGTTAAACCACAAGCTCAACAAATTCTCGAAAATTTTCAGCAAAAAGATGTTAACGAATATATTGTTCAGTTAAATGCAGCTGTGGATTCACTCGTCTTTGCGCCGACATCATTTAAGTCTTTTGAAACTGCATTAGCAAAACTCGGCGAACTCCTTGGATGGGGTGGGATACGAATAACAGATGGCATTGGTCCTGACGTATTTTGGTATTTAGGAAATTTGCAATACGCAGTAATTGAATGCAAAAATGAAGCTACTTCTAAAACGATAAGCAAAGGATACTGCGAACAATTACTCTCTTCTATAAGTTGGTTCAGAGGAAAATTCGAAGAAGATTGTAAGTGTATCCCCATTATGGTACATCCATCTAATGTGTTTGACAAGTATGCTTCTCCCTCTAAGGATTTCCGGATGATAGACGAAGAACGGTTATTGTTGCTTAAAAACAAGTTGAAGGATTTCTGTAAAGCTATTTCTGTAGAGGGAAACTTTAAAAATCTTCAGCAACTAACACAAATTTTAAATAATTTTTCCTTTACCCCAGATAAATTTTTTAATGTATATACTACGGTGTACCAATAACAAAACTGACACAGTATAATCAAACCAATACATTACATGGAGCTGCAAATACAGCAGCTCCATGTAATATTAGCCCTCTAAACAACTTTCACCATCCGAAACACAATGAATCTTTTATCCTCTATTTGGTCATGCATAATTAGGTGTGATAACGCACTAAGCACGGTCAGAGTGCATCCCTTGCGGATGCACTCTGACTTTTCATATAGAACTCCCCTTTTACCCCACCCTCTCGAACGGGATCACCTTGCACCGGCTCTCCTCCGGCGGGTCGGGCGGCTCCGGTTCCGGTTTTGCCGTGGCCGTTTCCATGATGCCGCCGATCTTCTCCGCTGCACCTCTCTGCATATCGTTGGTGATATGCGTATAGGTATCGAGGGTGAACCCAGCGCTGAAGTGGCCCAGCATACTGGACAGGGTCTTCACATCCACGCCGCTGGAGAGAGCCATGGTGGCGAAAGTGTGGCGCAGATCGTGAAAGCGCACATGCTCCTCAATGCCGGCCTTTGCCAGCAGCTTGCGGTTGATTCTGGACACCGCGTCCGGACTCCAGTAGCCGCCGGTGCGGGGCGACGGGAACAAGATGGGGTTGTCCGGGTGCTGCTCATGCTCCTTTACCAGCATATCTACCGCCTGCTGGGACAGCGCCACCTTGCGGACAGAGTTCTTCGTTTTCGGCTCTGTCACCACCAGTTCGCCGTCGATCCGAGTGACCTGCTTGCTCACCGATAAGATTCGGTCTTTCACATTCAGATCATCCCAATGTAGTGCCAGCAACTCTCCACGCCGCAGGCCGCTGGACAGCTCCCGGAAGAACATGGGCAGGACGCCGTACTTCTCCGCCTCGCGGAGATACACCCCCCAGTTTCTCCGGCGGGATGATGGTCATCTCCCTGTGCTCTTTGCGCGGGATGCGGCAGTTGTCGCAGGGGTTGTAGGGAATGATCTGCTCCTTGATCGCCTGCTTGAACGCCGAGGAGAGCACCATGTAGATGCGCCGGACGGTACTGCCGGACAGGGCCGCGTTGGTCTGCGTTTCAAACCGCTGTACCCGCCCCTTGGCCTTGGAATCGTTGTACATCTGCTGGATCTGGATGGCGGTGAGCCGCTTGAGCTTGACCATCCCGATGGCCGGCGCGATGTGGTTCTCGATGATATTCGCGTAGTTCTTGGTGGTGTTGGGGCAGATCACCGGCTTGCTGTAGGTTTCAAACCACAGCCTGTACCACTCCGCCACGGTGTAGTCCTCGTTGTGGCTCGCCGGGATACCCCGGTTATCCCGGATGGCTTTCGCCAGCTTTTCCTTGCACTCGGCCTGCGTCCGGGCGGACACACTTTTCTGAATGGCGCGGCCGGTGCTGGGGTCGATGCCCTGGGTGTATCTGCCCTCCCAGCGGCCGTTGGGCTTTTTCCGGATGCTGCCCTCGCCGTTTGCTCGTTTCTTTGCCATTGTTCATCCCTCCTTTACGACTCGCTAAGCGCCTCGCTTCGCTCGGTTGCTCGCATGCATTGCGCCTGCGGGCGCTTATTGCAACACAAACAAATACCACAGAATCTTTGAAATAGCCACTAAAATATTTCCGTCTTTTTGGCTGCCTGTTCGTCGATCCACGCCATGAACTTATCACGGGGGACGATGATCCGGCTGCCCAGGGTGATGGTAGGGAAATCCTGCCGATGGGCCACCTCATAGGCGTGGGCCAGCCCGATGCCCAGCACATCGGCCACATCCTGCACGGTCAGCATCAGGGGGAGTTCATGAAAAGAGTTGTACTTGGATCGTTTCATCGGATTCCTTTCTACCCTTCCGGCGGAAGGGATTTTATTCTTTGTTTTGCGGCGCAATTTCTGGAGGGGGTCACATTCCGCCCATGACCATTCCGCCCTGGTTCTGCTCCTCCTCATGGTCATCCGGCTTATGGCCCATAGCGATCTTCTTTGCCTGGATTTTTCTTCTCAGTTTGCTGTCCATCTGCAGGCCAACACTGGAGTGGGGCAGGGAGTGATCCTCGAAGATCCGGCTCATGTGGTAGAGCAGGCGGGTGACCGCCAGCATAACGGATGGCGGGCGGAAACTGTTCTGGTGCTCCAGGAAGAATTGTGCGTACTGGTTCCCCTGAGCGGCGGAACGACTGAGCCACGCCATCGCCTGGACCTGATCCCGTGGCAGTCCTTGTCCCGTCAGGCACAGCTTGCCCAGCATATACTGGGCGTACTGATTGCCCGCCTCTGCCGATTTGGTGAACCAATCCGCCGCTCTGGTGGTGTCCTTGTTGACGGCGTTCCCCTCCAGATACTCTTTACCCAGACGGTAAGCGGCGAAGTGGCTTCCGTTTTCCGCCGCCTGTTTCAGCCAGCGGATGCCCTCGTCCGTGTCCCGCACTTCCCAATCGTCGGAGAGAAGCAGCTTGCCAAGGGCATACTGTGCTTCCGGCAGGCCCTGTATTGCCGCCTGGCTGAGCCAGTGCTTTGCCTTCTGGCTGTCCGGAATCAGCAGGAGACCATCCCGATAGAGCTGGCCCATGAGGTGCTGGGCATGGGTGTCTCCTCGCTCCGCCAGCCGCTCCAGCTCCTCCGCCGCCCGGTCACGGTAGTCCAGAGAAATGTCCTCGTTCCCAATGATGCGCCACAGCTCCCGGCAGGCTTGGGACTCACCATGCGCCAGTTCCAGCTCGTCGTGCTCAGCCAAGTCATCATCCTCGAAGGAAAGCTCACCCAGCCGGATGCGCTCCGCCTCCTGGATGACGGCGTTTCTGATCTGCCGGAACTCTTTCTCCTGGGACAGTTTTTTCTTCTCTCTGGGCTTGTCGTGGTAGTAGCTCTCCACCTCGCCCTGGAGCCTGCACCACCGGTCGTAGCACTCACGCACTACCGGCAGCTCCTCCAGCTTGTCCACTACCTCATCCACGGTTTTCTTCATGGACTTGGGAAGGTAGCCATAGGATTTTTTGCCCTTGACCGTTTCCAACTGCCTGGCCAGTTGCTCCATCTTCTGCTCGATGGCAGGTTCTGTGCAGATGCTCTTGGCCATCTCTTGTGTGAGTTTCCGAATGGCCTTGCGGGCTTCCCGCACCAACTCATCCCGCGACTGAGATTTCTGTTCGTAGGTGTGGAGCATCTCCTGTTTGAAGATCTGATTGGTCAGCGTGGACTTGATCTTGTGGATGCCTTCTCTGGTAAGATAGGCTTCCCCCGGCTCCGTTGACCACGCCATCATGTGGACGTGGGGGTGCTCCCCCTCATCGTGGAAGGCGGCGTACCAGCGGAAGTGATTCTGTT
>ERZ808044.1322-NODE-1322-length-14344-cov-6.997337_pt1 | contig 14344 bp, 17 predicted proteins | sample MGYA00380195_ERZ808044 | MGnify/ENA primary metagenome ERZ808044 (study PRJEB31490, sample SAMN06133423) | mouse gut metagenome | isolation source: Z7_2 | host: mice | place: China: Chengdu | collected 2015-05 ...
AAGATTGGCTGGATAAAAAATGGAATGTTGTAAGAAAAGTTCACTTTTAACTTGTACTTTTTCTTGACATAGTACCACGTTTATCAATGCCTGCTCACTGTCCGACAATAGGGACAGTGCGACTTTCAGCTTGTCCACCATCACCACATGGATAACAGTTTCCGCAACGTCCACCGCTTCACCCACAATGAAGTCAAGCACATTTCCCTCACTGTCTGTAAATCCCTCCAATGAGAGGAGCTTGTGGTTTGTGTCCAGTTTCTTCAGATAACGCCAACGCTCTTTCTCCTTGTAGAAATATGCGTACTGTTCCCGCACGACTTCGAGCAGACAGCCCTGCACAGGGATAAACAGCTTGTCCATGTAACTCTGGTCGGATTCCCTGCGGCGGCAGAAATCCATATAGGATAATTCCAAATAGCCGCCATTCTTTTTGATATATACTTTTCTTGGCGCATATTTCACCGTATTTTCCTCCAATCTGAATTTTTGAAAATGTAAAAATCCAGATTGGATAGGTGGCGAACGACAGCCAACAGCGGAAACAGACTTACGGCACATTCTGATAAAAAACGACATAAGAAAAACCGCAAAGGCTCTGTGACCTCTACGGTTATAAGAGATATGTATTCTGATAAGTGGAGATTCTACTTCTGATTTCATGGTGAGAAGTAGCGTTGCATAAGCAGGGATTTTTTGAACTGGCTTCCTGCCATCTCCTGATATGCTATGTATGAACTGCCTTTACTCTGTCTAAACAGACGAATAACTACCCGAAAAAGGAGCATTAAAAATCCCTCCAAACATAAAACTGTGGTCTGGAGGGAAGTCAATTAATTATATAGGCATAAGAAATCACCCACCAAATCAACCGTTTTTTTATTTGGTGGATAATACACAATATAGGTATAACACGCGCTATCGCTCTCTATTGTTTACCTGCTTTCTTTGCAATATATTTTTTGTTTCTGATTCTTGTCAAACTGGTACTCTGTAACATTCATAAAGTCATTATTTAAAACATAATAAACCCGATTCCCTTTTACAGAATATACAAAAGAAACCCGCGTTGCCCAAAGTCCCTCTTGTCTTACTGATTTTAATATGCTGAATGCATCAGCGACCGAAAATTTTTCAGTCTTCTTTTTTAACTGCTTATCAGCCCTCTCAAATCTGTCGTCTCCAAATACAATGTAAGGTTGGGTTATTTCGGGATTTAATACCGAATAGTTGGTAATCAGAGAATATTTTGTATGCTCGAAACGGTATCCTATCCCTGGCTCAATAATGAGGACACGTCCGTTCTTATCAGAAAGCATAGCCTGCATGGTGGCATCTTTTGCATATACAATTTTTTTGCTTTGGACAATATTGAGTGCATCGTCAAATAAAATTTCACCTTTAATATAGCTTTCTGTTAAATCGGCAACTGTAATATAGCCCTCACCGTCGTGATATTCACAGTTCTTATTTCCATTCACATAAAGTAAAGTCCCGACATTCCCGTTTCTATTGATTCCATGAAAAGAATGGTATTGATTATCTGGCATTTTAATGCCAATAAAAAACCTGTCCTTTTCTGCAATAACTGTATGCGTCCATACAGAAAGGTCAATGTCAAAATTAAATCCGACAACTGTATTATCTCCGTTATAAACAAATCTCGTACACATATTTAATCCTCCATAAACTCCTTGATACATCCCGACTGTATTGCAGCTATATTTCGGGCAATCTTTTCATTTGACCAGTCCCACCATTTGATACATAGCAAATCAGAAATAACATCTTCATCAAAGCGTTTTTTAATTGGCTTTGCTGGAACGCCTCCTACAATGGTATATGGCGGCACGTCTTTTGTGACAATGGCACGAGTGCCAATAATTGCTCCATCACCAATCGTAACTCCTGCTAAGATAACAGCTTCAAAACCAATCCATACATCATTGCCGATTATAATGTCGCCCTTATTATCCCAACTCTTTGCCACATTCTTTTTATCCAACCCCCATTCTTCAAAAAAAAGCGGAAAAGGGTATGTGCTTAATGAAGACAACGTATGATTAGCACTGTTGAAAAGAAATTTTGCACCGCAGGCAATGGAACAAAACTTTCCGATTATGAGTTTGTCATGATTGATTGGATAATGATACAATACATTATTTTCTTCAAATCTCGTAGGGTCATTTGAAAAATCGTTATACATCGTATAATCGCCTACTTCAATATTTGGATTTGTAATCACATTTTTAAGATAAACTGTCTGCATATCTCCTGTACGTGGATATATTTTCTTTGAATCAGCCATTTTTAAACCCTCCTGTCGGTCATGTATAAAATAATTTTATTCATCTACTGTGTTATTTTCAATACACCAAACATTACAGACGTAATGTGTAAAAAAGAGAGCCGCTTTTCTTTAAGCAGCTCCCAATCATTATTTTTGATATATTATTTTTCTTATAGCATAAACCGAAAGATGGTAAAAATCCGCAAGATTCTCCATAGATATACCTTGCTTATAATCTGATATAATCTTTTTATTACGGTCTTCAAGCTCTTTTCGGTAGCCAGATAATTCTCCCCAAGATTTATGTTGTTCAGTTTTTGCAGGAATATAGATATAACCTGCCTGCATATATTTTTGCAATTCTTCAACCAGCCTGACAGGAAGAATTTCATTTGCATTAATATATTTCATATGCGGCTTCCTCCTTGATTGATTTAGTCAAGCAGCAAAACCAGCAATATATGTTAGCGACTAAGATTCACTCCATGCAAGTGTCGCTTATACTGGCTTTGCATGGAGCCAAACTTTATTCTTTCTTTTCTTGTTTATACACATAAATATCACCACCAGTGTTCTTTTTAATTACCAGAAAAAATTATACCATAGAGGTTTGGACAAATCAAGAAATGCCACATTGTCTTTTGCAAACAGAGGACAAATTAAAATTTACAAATTTTATAAACAGCACATCCAAAAACAAACGACAGAGCTTTTCATGCTCTGCCGCCTTGTCACTTATGCGTAAATAATTTCCACGTTCACAATCTCCCTCGCACAAGCCCTTATGTTATTAAGGCGTTGTACCCATTCTAAGGCATTTTCTTCCTTTAGGCGTTCCGTTATGCCCTGCGCCTGTTTCATGCCCTCTATGAGCCTGTGGGAGCGTTCCTGCGCCTGCCTGTCGATGTCGGCAAGATAGGCATTGAGTTTACCGCTTGTAAGAAGATTTGTGTATGTAACTTTACGGTGCTGCTTTAGGTAGTCCAGATGCTGCCGCCCGAATAATCCAATCGGCTGTTCTTTTTCGGGTGGTAAGGCAAAGCGGGGGATAAGGTAATCGCCCTGCCGTTCAAATTCACCGCCGATTTTTTCAAAAATTGTTTTCTCCATTGTGTGTACCTCCTCTGTTATAGTTTATTTTGCCACCGCTATTTCTCGTGGGCAGTCCCTCTTTTTACGGGGCTTGCGAATCATCTTTGTCTTGACTGTCTGCTCCCCTATGTAACCGCCGAAGCGGTAACAGATTTTGACGGTCTGCTGCATCCCGTCCCCTGTTTCCGTTCGGTCAGACACCTCAATCCGCTCCACTAAGAGGTTAAGGTTCTCGGCGGTCAGTTCCTTTATCCCAACATACCCTGCCATCAGTTCCGCCCACTGTACCGCATTGCTCTGGCTGTCCTTGACTTCCTGCAAGGCATCCTCAATCGTTGCTATCTGCCCCAACAGCTTCTCCTGCTCGGTCTGGTACTTGTCAATCAGCCTTGTAAAATTCTCATTGGAGATACGCCCCGAAAGGGAATCCTCATACAGACGGTCAAACAATCTCGTCACTTCGTCATAGCGTTTCCGCGCCTGTTTCAGCTTCGTTTCGTTGCTTTTCCCCCTGTTCCCGTCCGCTCTGGCATTCATCTTCACCGCCAGAGCCACCGCTTTTTCCCTATCTTCAAAAGCAAGGCGGGCATGGTACTGGATGTCGATAAGCACAGCTTTGTATAAATCCTCGTAATAAATGCGGTGGTCTGTGCAGGCTTTTGTGTTGTAAGCGTAGGTGGTGCAGACATAGATGCGGTTCCTGTCCCTGCCCCAGTACCGCAGGGCAAGGGCTTTCCCGCAAGTGCCGCACTTCACAAGACCAGAGAAAACCGACACAAAATTATTTGTCGTGTCACGCTTTCTGCTCAGGATTTTTGCGTTCGCCCCGTCAAAGATTTCCTGCGAAACCAACGGCTCGTGGGTGTTATCCGTCCGTATCCATTCTTCCTCTGGCAGCTTCTTATATTTGCCGAGTTTAAAAATGGCTTCTGTCTTGCACATCACGGAATGACCGAGATACACGGGGTTTCCTATCATGTTTCGTATGATGGTGTGCGACCATTCATACTGGTTCTGGGGGTTTTTGAACCGTTCTGGGTAATGCTTCTCCCCACGGGTATGTTGCCACCATGAGGGGCAGGACACTTTTTCATCCCGAAAAACACTCGCTATCTTGTGCGCCCCCATGCCCGCATTTGCAAGCTCAAAAATCCGTTTTACAATCCATGCCGTCTCCCCATCGACTACCAGCTTATTGTGGTTGTCGGATGATTTGCGGTATCCGAACGGCGCATAGGAGCAGCGGTAAAGCCCCGCTTTCGCCCTCGCCCGAATGGATGACCGTATTTTCCGTGAATTGTCCCTGCTGTAAAATTCATTCATCACGTTCTTCAGTGCGGCAATGTCATTGTTTTTGTTGGCGGTGTCCACGCAGTCATTGACGGCAATGTACCTCACGTTTTTCATCGGGAAATAAATCTCCGTGAAATGCCCGACCTTTAAATGGTCACGCCCCAGACGTGACAAGTCCTTTGTGATTACCACGTCAATCTTCCCCGCTTCAATGTCATCCAGCATACGGTTAAAATCTGGCCTGTCAAAATTCAAGCCGCTCCAACCGTCATCCACATAGGTTTCAACGGCTAAAAACCCATGCTCCCTTGCGTACTGTGCCAGCATTGCTTTTTGTGTTTTTATGCTCTCGCTGTCCCCCTGCGCCATGTCGTCTTTTGATAATCTACAGTACAAGGCGGTTCTTAAAATGCCCATTTCATCCATCCCCTTTCTCTATTTTCTGTCCCCATTGTATTCTGTATCTTTTATTATCTCAAAGGTGTGGGGAGAAGATTTCCCCCTCCGTACCTCGTCCACAAGCAGGGAAATAAAGGCTTCCCTCATGTCCCTGCCGCCCAGATAGACTGGCTGAATCTCTATTTTCGGGCGTGTTGCTGTTTTTGCCATAGGCATTATCCTCCCTAAAAGATGGACAAAGAGCATCCGAAAATGCCCCTAATCCAGATAAAAACATTTATTTTCCAGTTCCTTTTTTTATAGCGCAGAGAGATTTTTCTTCCCGTTCACTGCAACGACCAAGCCGCATTTACCATCCGAAAACAAAATATTAGCTGTTGCCCCTGTTCCCCTTTTTTCAAAAAGGACAGCTCCACCATAGGCGCAAAGACGATTTTTTCTCTCATCCTCCATCTGCAAAATCGGCGGTATCAACTTCGTCCCAAGTTGGGACGAGGTTAAATCCGTGAGGAAACCCTGCCGCTTTATCACGTCCAGTTTCATCTTATAGACAAATGCACGCTCCGATAGAAGAATATCTATTATCCATTTTTTAGTGTCTGGCAGAGCAGCATTTCCCGACGGCATGACAGCCATGACAGGTATGACGGGTATTTTGGGATACCCCTACCGCTGTCATCCCTTACGGGAGAACACCCCGCAAACGCAAATGCAGGCGTGGGGTTTCCTCGTCCTTCTTCGGCTCGTAAACCCACCCCTGCGGTCAGAAAAATCAAAAGATTTTTCCGACTGCGTTTACAGGGTGTAACACACTACACTTTGCCCTGCAAAGCCGTGTGCCAGACGTTCCCTCTGGACTCCCCTTCTGGCAGGGCTGCGCCCTGCTTTATCCTCCGTTCTGCGCTTCGGATGGAAGAACAGCGGCGTTGCCCGTGTCAGCCATGCCAGCATGAGGGGGCATACCAAAACCGCCGTCATACCCGTCATGGCTGTCATGCTCCCCGCCGCATCTTGCAAGGATAATCTTCCTGCCGTTATACTTCCTCCGATAATCATACTGGATGCCGTTCTCATAAAGGAACGTGGATCGGTACTCATTGAGCCATTTCGTGATGACCGTGGACAGTTCCCCGCTTTCCCCCATGACCTCCAGAAGTTCCGTAGCCGTGCCAGACCATCCCTGTCTGCCCTGCATGAACGACACCACCCGAAAAAGGACAGGGGGAATCTCTGCCGCCGCAAGCTGTTCCTGTGTCTGCCGCTTAACCATCTCCCAACTGCAATCACGGAAACGGAGCGTCAATTCTTGATAGGGCGTGTCCCTGCCAGTGACAAACAGTTTCGCCGTATCGGACGCTCGGCTCTCCTTTTCCAGCACAAAGGTAGCGTCTGCACTCCCTGTCAAGCCTGTCGTGCCAGACACCTTGTTGAACACGTCGCTGTCATTCTGCTTACGGATATGGTGTACGACGACAACCGAGAGGGAATGCCTGTCGGCAAAATCTTTCAACAGCGATATATCCCCGTAATCGTTTGCATAGGCGTTGTCTTTGGATGCGGTGCGGATTTTTTGCAGCGTGTCAATGACAACCAGCCTGCTGTCGGGATATGCTTTGAGGTAATCTTCAAGCTGCACGATAAGACCGTCTGATAACTTGCAGCTTGTCACGGCAAAGTGAAGCCGCCCTCTCGCTTCGTCCGTCAGACGGAACAGCCTGTCTTGGATGCGGCAGAACGTATCTTCCAGACACAGGTAAAGCACATCGCCCTCCAATGTTCGCATATCCCATAAAGGGATTCCCTGCGACACGCACAGGCATAGTTTCAGCATGAGCCAGCTCTTGCCGATTTTCTGTGAACCGCAGAACAGCGACAAGCCCGTGGGGATAAGACCGTCCACTACAAAGGACGGCTTTTCAAGCGGCTCATAAAGGAGCGTGTCAGCATCTACCGTCTGTAACTGCTGCATAGTATCCCTCCCTCCGTGTTGGATTTTGTTTGTTGCACATAAGCGTTGTCCTCCTTGGATTTATTTACCCCTGCCAGAAAGCAAGGGTATGTAACGCAGCCATTCCATACAGTTCCACGCTTTCCTAAAACGGCGTTTCCTCCGTCTGTACCATGCACGGATTGAGCAGTTGGCAGGCTCATATCGTGGCTTTGCTATCCCCTGCGGCGGGTATCCCTCTAATGGCTTGCTATGAAGTTTTCAAGGAGCGGTAATCTATGGAATCGTTTCGTAGCAGTAAAAAAGGGCGGGAGGATTTGACCTCTCACCCAGTAGCCGCTAAGGGAGCGTGATTTTAGACATGGTGTTCTGATTTTTTGAAAATATGTAAGTATCCGACACTAATCTTTTTCTTTAGGTTATAATAAGTACATTACCATTTTATATCTTTGAATATTAATTGTTGAACCTTTATGACAACATCAACTATTTTCTCCATTCGTTTCTTCATTTTTTTCGCTACAATATTTAAAAGTTCTATTGTTTCTTCATAAGAAAAACCTTCTATTTCTACACCTTCTATTTTCACTTTTCCTTTTGAAGGGTTGCTTACTATGGTTTTGATTATCTCTCCAAGTTGTGTCACAACTATTGGGATTACCACAATTAAAAAGGAGATTACAGTCGGGTCAGCATTAAAATGATTGACTGTCATATCTTCAATTTCACAGTCTAATGCTCTAATCTGATTTGCAATTTCTTCTTGGTCTTCGTTTAACTCAATCAAAAGTTTTTTCAATTTTATAACCCTCCTTATTTTCATCCGTTTATTTTATCTTAATGCTATCAAGCAACTCTTTTGAATCTATTTTTCGTACTTTGGCAAACAAATCTATTAATTGGTCTATACGCATAACTCTCGCAACTTTTGTCAATGGAGCAGTATCAATAATGCAGTTACCGTACACATCAAATTTTTTATCTTTATTTAAATAAAACACACCTGCATCCCTAGCAGCTTTGATATTATTATTCATGATAATTGATGATAAATTCGCAACGAGTTCTCCATGTTCATAATCATGAGGTTCTAATTTTATCCCTTCAGACTTAACATATATACTATTACATTCCTTGCAAACAAATCCATTTTGATAAACATGAAATATCTCATACACGATTGGTTCATAGTAATACTCATAAATAATATCAACTGTCGCAAACATCTCTTTGTAAAATTCTTGAAAGTCACCTTCTTTTACTTCTTTCAAAAAAGATTTGAATATTCCCAACATTAAAGGTTCCATTCTCTCTTTTTCAGAAAATGTTTCTGACATGCAATTCCAATTCATGTCATTATGTAATGGAATTTTTGTTAAAATTTCCACTTTATCATGCATACTTTCATTAACAACTGCAAAAAAGAATATTTGTAGCCGTAAAATATTAGCAGAATGAATTTCATTTATCTTCCCACCCATGTAATCAATTAGCTCACTTGCTATATGATTTGCTTCTTGAATAGTCATAATACTAAGAATAGTTGTAACGGCTGAACAAACATCCTCAAATGTTTCAACATGTTCTGCATTTAGTAAATCATACAATGCCATTACATCACAATAACATTCTGTAACTGTATTAATAAAACTATTATACTCATTATCTGTCATTTTTGTTATATCAGAATTAAAATTAAACTTTCCCCATGATAAAATTGAATCTTTACATGCATCTATTACCTTATATGCTTGTATATCACCAGAAAAAGCTTCATATAAATCCTCAACAATTTTCTGACTTCTTTTTTCTATTAGATTAGCAAAACGCTGCCACATATAATCCATTAAATAGTTCGCATCATGACCGTATACCATAAGCCAATCAAAGATTCTCTTGAACAAACCAGATGGTATCTGATTTCTATCATGGGATGCTAACGCATTAAATTTTCTTCTAAGTTCGATATGATGTACTTCATGAGCTACTAAGAAAATACTTGTTTGTCGAAAATAAAACAACTCAAGCATCGCTGCCTTTTTATTATCTTCAAATAATGAATTAGGTCTTACATAACTACTTGGCTTATGATAATGAAAGACTGCCGCTCTACCACAGTAGTGAAATGCTCCATCCAAATATCCATTACAAAACAAAATATCACTAATACTACGATTGACTAAAGAATAAGTAATCCGAGTATTTGATAATTGTTTTAAATCTATCAGTTCATTTATAATTCGGTCATACGATTCTGAAAAAGCAATTTCTTTTCCAACAATTCGGGCATATTGATTCCTTATATATTCATATTTTGCAAGCAAATCTTCATTTGCCAATCCACAATTCAAAGCAACTTGTGAAATATCGCATATTTGAGCAAAGTCTAAGATAATCGTATTAATATCATCAAACTGTATACACTCTGTTTCTCTCTCAAAGGACGTTACCCATTTTATATTAGGTATATCTTCCATCTGAAAATGACAGCATGCAAGAATCTCTATAAATTTTTCCTCCATTTGTTCAATTCTATTATATAATATTTTATCATTAAGAATTTCATATATATTTGGTTGGGTCAAATGACGATTGTTTTGTAAATATTCTTGAATCATTTCATCTGCGTAATCCGTCCACGGATGTGCAAAATAAATATGTTCATCACTACATTTAGCAGTTTCTTCATCGTTTGCTTTCATAAAATATTCTCCCCTAAAATTTAAGCATATATCTTTTTATAATGATTTATTCTATCACAAATCTAAACATTTTAACATACATTATAAATATTAATTTTAATATATAAACCACTAACAATAATCTCCCACAATAACATTGATAAATATGTTCTCTAATAAATTTATACATCCACAAAGCTGCCGCAGGTCTTTACCACGCCGACAACAAAAAACAGCACCAGCAGGGCATAGGCCACCGCCTGTAGCGCCCCGTGGATGTTCACGATGGCAGTCCAGATGCCGCCGCCCTTAAAATTCTCCGGGGACTGCGTGAGGAGCTGCCATATCTCCGCCAGTTTCTCGTTCCATGTTTCCAGTGCATTGACTAAATTCTGCACTACCCAGTTATCTGAATCCACTCATTTCACCTCGCTTCTGGATATGGCAGGGGAGCCAGCCAAAGCCCGCCCCCCTGCCGCCACTCTTTTTACACGATTATCCGGCAACTTCCATCAGCCCGTGATAAGGGTTAAGATTTCCTTTGCAAAGGTGATGATGACGCCGCCCGCAAGGGTTAAGAACCCGTTGGAACGCTGGCTCGGATCGTGGGACTGCAAGGACAATCCTACCTGCACGATGCCCCATCCTAACAGGATTAAGCCCACCGCACGGATTAAGCCGAAAATGAAATCGGATAAGTTATTGATTACCGAAAGCGGATCTCCCGCCGCATACACCGTCGTTGCCCCGGCTGTCATCATAAGCACCAGTGCGGCGTACACCGCCATTGCCCGCTTTGCCTTTCTGCCCATCGGCTGCTTACGGGTTTCCCTGCTGTTCTCGTTTTTCTTCATCATTGTTCTGTTTCCTCCTTGTTTTGGGATTGGTTTATAATAGCTTCTAAATCCTCCTCGGATAAAAGCTCATAGGAATCGGTTCCAGCCTGCGCCTGCGTCACTTCGCCCTCCAGACTGTCCCCCAATGCAATGCTGCCCACCGCCTGCGTCACTTCCCCGTGGCGGTACGGCTTTCCTTTCCCGTCCGTGGACAGTGCCACGTTGGGGTGTTTCAATATATCAAATTTTTCATCCATCACCGGGCGTTCCCCACGGATAAATAAAAGCGCATAGCGGTTGTCCAGCATACGCACTTCATCCGGCGTCAAAAGCTCACGCCCGGAAATCTGGTAGTTGGTGGAATAATTGCCTGAATGCCCCGTTGATTTCCCATAGGTGTTCATGTCAATGGTGGCTTTCCCCAGCAGCTCGCTGACGTACTTATGGGTTCCCTGCTCGTTGCCGCCCAGATATAAAAACTGGTCGCAGTTGCCCACAATGCTTTCCCACTGCTTCTCAAAAAGCGCCTTTAGCTGCGCCATGTTTTGCAGGATGATGGACACGCTGACCTCCCTTGACCGCATGACGGACAGGATTTTGTCAAAATCATCTGGCAAACTGACGTTCGCAAATTCATCCATTAAAAAATGCACATGGACGGGGAGCCTGCCGCCGTGCTTGTGGTCGGCAAGGTAAAATAACTGTTGGAATAGCTGCGTGTATAGGATGGATACCAGAAAATTGTAGCTGGTATCGTTGTCCGGTATCAGCGCAAACAACGCCACTTTCTTTTCCCCCAGCGATGACAGGTCTAAATCGTCTGTGGCTGTCAACGCCGCAAGGCTGGAAAGGTTGAATTTCTCCAACCTCGCCGCCAACGTAATCTGGATGGATTTCAGCGTTTTCGCACTCCCCGAATGGTAGTCCTTGTAGTATTTCACTGCGATATGCTCCGGCTCCCGCATTTCCAAACGCTCAAACAGTTCATCTAAGGGGGACTGGTATTCATCGTTGTCCTCCCGGACTTCCCCCGCCCGTAATAATTCCATCACCATCGGGAAATTCTGCTCGTCTCTCGGTGCCTCGTATTTCAGGTAGAAAATCAGTGCAAGCAATAGCATGGACGCCGCCGTGTCCCAAAAAGGATCGTTTGACTGGCTCCCCTTTGGCGTGGTCGCTTTAAAGAGGTTCGTCACAAGCCGCTGCACGTCGTTGTCATCCTTTAAATACATGAATGGGTTATAACAGTGGCTTTTTTCCATGTTGATTAAATCCAGCACACGCACTTCATACCCCTTTTCCTCCAGAAGATGCCCGGTGTCCCGCAGGTTCTCCCCTTTTGGATCAAGGACAACAAAAGACGTGTTCGCCTGCATAAGATTCGGTTTCGCATAAAACCTCGTCTTTCCGGCTCCGCTCCCGCCCACCACGATAGTGAGCAGGTTGCGGCGGTGCCTGCGGCTGTCATAGCTGATACGCACCTTGGACGTCATAATCTTGTTGGCTCCAAAATCTTTCTCACTGTATTTCTGGTTGACCGCCCGTGCGTTGCCCCATGCGGCGGAGCCGTGTTCCTCGCCCCTGCGGTAGTTCCTTCGTGTGGACGCATAAATGCCAATCCCCATCCCATATACCAATAGGAAAATGAGGACAGCCCTTAAGCTGTCCCCACATAACTGGATAGAAAACGGATGGTTGATGGCATCCGGGAATCCCCGTATAATTTCGGGCAGCCCGCCCGCAAGGTACGGCGCCGTCAAGAGGGCAAGCCAGACAACGGGAAGGATGCCGAAAGCCGCAAATATCCACGCCGCCTGCTTCTCACCGTTCCTCATGGCATTTGCGCCCCCTTTTCTCTTTCTCCGGCGGCTCCTCGATCAGCTCGATGACTTTCAGCAATACATCGTCCACTGCGTCGCTCGGCCTGCCCTCCTTTATCATCTGGTTGCGCTCGTCTTTTAAGGCATGGAAAATCACGCCGTATTCGTATTTGTCCAGCTCAAGGGTTTTCTTTTCCCCGCTCAAATTCACCACCTCCGTCTACCGTTCCTGTTCCCTGCTTTTTACCTTGTAATCCCGGATTGGCATTTCCCCGTATGCGTCCAGCAGGCGGTCAACTTTTTCGGATTCCGCAAAGGTCGTCCCACGGTACAGCGGGTACGTCACGCCCTCCACGCATACCCTGCCGCCTGTCGGTTCCAAATTGATATGGGATAAAGATTCTTCCGGGAAAAGGTTAAAATTATATCCTGCCTTCACTGCCCTCATCTTGCTTCCTCCCGGTTATGCTGCGCCTGCGGCTGCTGCCTCTGGCTCTGGTTCCGGCTCGGTTCCAGCACTTTTGCCATGCGGGAAGATATATCGCCCGCTGCGTCACGGACTTTGGATAACTCCCCACGGACTTCCTGCGGCTCCATGCCCTCGAAAAATTCCGGCGCATGGGTGAAGTCAAACCCCTGTGTGTCCACGCCATATTTTTTGCAGAGCAGGTAGGACGCACAATAGGCGTGGAAGGCGTCCTCGTTGCGGTCGTAATTTTTGTCCCCGTCCGCAAACCCGGCAAGGGCAAGCTCCGGCGTCACGCTCCGGAAAATCTCCTGTGCGCTCATGCCCTTGCGTACATAAATGCAGCCCTCCTCCGGCTCGAACAGCGCCCCCTTGTCCTCCGGCATCTGATCCGACTCCGCCGCAACGATGGCAACGGGCGGGTTGTTCACTACCGCCCTCACAAGCTGTGCGTCCGTGATTTCCGCCTGCGCCTGCTGAATCTTGCCCCCTGCGGTGGTCTGGGAGATGTCGTACACTTTTTTCGCATATCCGTATCGGGATTTTTTGATAGTTGTTGTAATAGCCGCAAGATTGCTTCTAAGGAATAATTAGCACATCTTAATGAGCGAATAATTTTTAGGCGTTGTATATCTTCATCAGTATAGACACGATACCCATTATCTTTTCGTTTTACAGTAAGTAGACCATTCATTTCCCAATTTCGTAATGTGTCCATAGAAATATCAAGTAGCTCTGATACATCTTTTCTTTTTAGCTGTGTTGAGCTTTCACGAACTCCACCGGATAAAATATCTTTTACAATTTCAATCGCTTTTTCTGCGTTCTGGCGTTCCTGCTTAATCTGTTTTAGGTATTCTTCGGTAATTGTAATTGCAGTATCAAAATCTCCTGTTGCAGATACCGTAATCATTTGCGCGATTTTCTTCCGTAGCCCATTTTGTAATGCCTCTATCTGAAATGCAAGACGTATTAGTTTACATTGTTTTATATGAAACTCTGTAAATACACGATAACCATTTGATAGACGCTCCGGTTTAGGTATCAAATTCAGTTTTTCGTATAATCGTACTGTATTAGGGTGTATTCCGATTATAGCAGCAACTTCCGCTGTTTTATAAGTATTCATTGCTTCTCACCTCCATGCTCCCTAAAATATACCATAGCCGAAAAGTCTGGTGTTAAAGTGTAGGGTTCATTATAACATTTCTATGTGAACCTTTCAACAGGTGACATGAATTATTTTGGCTAACTGATAGAACAGTGTAGACATATCCAAGAAGAAAGGTGAACAGTAAAATGTAATAGGGTGAATAACTATGGCAAAAAGACCAGTACCGAAATACGACTTCAAGGCTTTTGGGGCAGCGATAAAGGCGGCGCGGACAGGGCGCAAGGAGAGCCGCAAGAAAGTAAGCGACGAAATGTTTATCTCGCCGCGTTACCTTGCGAACATTGAGAACAAGGGGCAGCACCCAAGTTTACAGATTTTCTTTGAGCTTATGCTCCGCTACAATAT
>ERZ808044.1325-NODE-1325-length-14303-cov-7.507170_pt1 | contig 14303 bp, 13 predicted proteins | sample MGYA00380195_ERZ808044 | MGnify/ENA primary metagenome ERZ808044 (study PRJEB31490, sample SAMN06133423) | mouse gut metagenome | isolation source: Z7_2 | host: mice | place: China: Chengdu | collected 2015-05 ...
GGTTTTTTCTTGCAGCTAAAGCTTTTTACTCCCCCAGCATAGCTGGGGGTTTTCTTTGTGCTAAAGCAGACAATAAAAAACAGCTTACATTCGCAAGCTGTATTTTTATATTTTTTTAATTTCCATATCTACTTGTAGCTGTATAATCCACTTTACCATCTGCTCTTGTTCTTTTCAAAACATAAGCACCATCTGCTTGATATATTACATCTACTTTAATATCTCCCACATTAGGATTTTCAGGTGCTAAAAATCTTACTTTTATTGTACCATTTTTCATAACAGATTCTATTTTTACTGGTACATCTAAATCATTTCTAAATTTAAAATCAATACTTCCCCAAGATGCTGTAGCATCTCTACCACTAGGCATATATCCTACTTTTAAAGAATGATTTCTTCTTTCTGTAATAGTCATACCAGAATAGAGTGCTGCTTGATATAGCGTTGATGATATTTGACAAATACCACCACCGATTCCTGTTGCTGCTTTGCCATTAGAATATATACCTGCTGCTTTGTAATCTTTGCCATTATGACTATTTTTTAATATCACGTCATTATAAGAAAAGGTATCTCCTGGTTGTAATATGATGCCGTTAATAGAATCCGATGCTAAATGCATATTATAATTTCTGTTATTAGAGTCTGCCCCTGTATACTTTGTAGTATAAGATGCAATATCATAATCAAAATTAACTTCTTTTGGTTTTTGTTCTTCAACAGGTTTTGCTGGTACTAATTCTGTCATAGGTTCTTCTATTATAATAAATGGTTCTTCCTGTTGTTGTTCTGTTGTGGTATCTTCTGATACAATAGGTACTGTATCCGGCACTTCTGTTGCAGGTACATTTCCCGCTACCATTGTCAATACCAATATATCTGCCACTGACTTTAACATATGTACTCACTCCTAAATTTTCAATATTACAGTAATACTGTGACACTATTATAACCCTTTTATACAATGTATGCAATCCTTTCCATATTCCACATTATGCCAAAAAAGGTAAAAATTTAGTCAGAACTTTTTTTCCACATATTTCTACAAAAAAATAAGAGGCTAGAACAATATTCTCAACCTCCCAAACTGTCAAAAAAGTATTTTTGTGGGTTTCACCCAGTCTACGCTTCGCTTCGGTCGGTGCTGGACGTTCAGCACCCCACCAACTTTTTTGAAAAAAAGTTGGACAAAAAACTTTACTGAAAAAACTGACGTTTTTCCGTTTAAAATCAATGTTTTTTAAGGAAACGCAGTTTCCGTTTAAAGTTCTTTCGCTTCCTTTCTTTTAAGAAAGGAAGTAGAGTTTGAGACGAAGTCTCAAGGTTTTTTAACAAATTAAGAGGCTAGAACAATGTTCTTAGCCTCCTATTATATTTTATGATTATTCAACAGGTTCTACTGCACCCTGATATTTTTCAGAAATAAAATCTTTCATTTCATCGCTTTTCAATACTTCTACTAATTTTTGCAATTCTGGACGGTTTTCATCGCCTTCTTTTACTGCAATAACATTAGGATAAGTTTTTGCTCCTAAAGAATCTTTTTCTTCTTTTGCTAAAGCATCACTCATATTTAATCCAGATGCTACTGCATAGTTACCATTAATTACTGCAAAATCTACATCTTGTAAAGTACGTGGCAACTGTGCTGCTTCCATTTCTACGATTTCTAAGTTATGAGGATTTTCTAATATATCCAACTTTGTCGCATTAATACCAGCATCTGCATTGATTTTCAAAAGACCATTCGCTTCTAATAACAGTAATGCTCTTGCCTCATTTGTTGGGTCATTTGGCACAGAAACCTTTGCACCATCTGGAATTTCTTCTAATGAAGTTGTTTTTCCTGCATAAATACACATTGGTTCATAATGTATATTTCCTATAGAAACAAGTTTTGTTCCATTTTCCGCATTAAAAGAATTCAAATAAGGTTCATGCTGAAAATAATTTGCATCTAATTCACCACTATCTAATGCTGTATTTGGCAATATATAGTCTGAAAATTCTAATATCTCCATATTGATTCCTTCTGCTGCTAAAACATCTTTTGCTTGTTGCAATATTTCTGCATGAGGTGCTGGAGATGCTCCTATTTTAATTGTAACGCCTTCTCCATCTGTAGTAGGTGCTTCACCTTCTGTTGTTTGAGTGTCATCTGACTTTTCTGGTTCTGGTGCTGTACTGCTACAGCCTGCAAAAACACCTGCTGTCAATACTGTACCTAACAATAATGCTAATACTCTTTTTTTCATTTCTTTTTTTCCTCCCTTAAAAACTATTATAATCTTTTATCGCTTATATTTGCGATTTTCATGCCAATTTCCTGCATAATCTGTACAATTATAACAAGAAGTATGACAGTAATAAACATAATATCTCTTTGGTATCTATATAAACCATAATTCATAGCGATTGCACCTAATCCGCCGCCACCTATAATACCTGCCATAGCAGAATAGCCTAATATTGTTGTAACAGAAATCGCAGCGCCTACTAAAAGAGAAGGTTTTGCCTCTGGCAGAAGCACTTTAAACATAATTTGAAAAGGAGATGCTCCCATAGATTCTGCTGCCTCTATGACACCCTTATCTACTTCTTTTAATGAAGATTCTACCACACGTGCAATAAAAGGTGCTGCTGCAATCACCAAAGGTACAATTGTTGCTTTTGAGCCTACTGTTGTACCAACAATTTTTCTTGTTACAGGCACTACTGTAATCATCAATATCAAAAATGGTACAGAACGCAATATATTTACAATAAAACCCAACAATTTATTTAACCATATAATAGGATAAATACCATCTTTATCTGTTGATACAAGTATTAGCCCCACAGGCAAACCAATTACATAAGACATAAATGTAGAAATCAATGTCATATATAAAGATTCATATATACCCATGCCTAGCATTTGTATCATTCCCTCTTTAAACATAGTCTACCTCCTCAAATTTCACATCTTGCGTTTCTAAATAAGCAATCATTTTTTTTGCTATATGTTCTTCTGGCGAGAGCTGTATTACCATTTGCCCATATGCCTGACCATCAATATTTCTTGTATTTGCATATAAAATATTAACAACACCTTGACATTCTAATATCATATTTGCCAATATTGGTTTAAAAGAAGTTTCTCCATCAAATACAATTCTGCAATATCTTTTATTACTATCATCAAATTCCACTTTTGGCTTACCTTGTGGTTTACTTTCACTATAAACAAGTTGTTTTCCTATATTTGATTTTGGTGCTGTGAATATTTTTTCCACTGTACCAATTTCTGCAATTTTACTGCTATCTATAATTGCCACTCTTTGACAAATTTCTTCTATAACACTCATTTCATGTGTAATTACCACAACAGTAATACCCAACCTTTTATTAATATCTTTCAATAATTCTAATATACTTCTTGTTGTATTGGGATCTAATGCACTTGTTGCCTCATCACAAAGCAATACTTTAGGATTTGTTGTTAATGCTCTTGCAATCGCTACTCTTTGTTTTTGTCCTCCCGAAAGCTGTGCAGGATAAGAATCTTTTCTTTCCTTCAATCCTACAATTTCGAGTAATTCTTCTGCTCTTTTTTTTGCATCTTCTTTTTTTACTCCTGAAATTTCAAGAGGAAAACAGACATTTTCAAGTGCTGTTTTCTGCATAAGCAAATTAAACTGTTGAAATATCATACCCATAGAACGTCTTGCTTGTCTAAGCTGTGCTGGCTTTAATACAGTTAAATCCTGTCCATCGAATATTACTTGTCCTTCTGTCGGTCTTTCAAGTAAATTGATACAACGTACTAATGTACTTTTTCCTGCACCACTCATGCCTATAATACCAAATATTTCTCCTCTGTTTATTTTTAAATCAATTTTATCTAGTGCATGTACTACACCATTTTTGACCTTAAAAGATTTACTCATTTCTTTTAGCTCAATTATTACATTTTCCTGCTCCATTTCTTCACCTCGTATAAATACCAGTAATATTACAATTTATATATAAATTTAATATATATTTTTAAAATTTCAAGCCATTGCCACAAAAAAAACTCTCTCCCTAGGAAAAAATCCATAGGGACGAGAGCATAGCTTCGTGTTACCACCCTATTTTACTCATATCTCACGATATAAAGCCTTATCAAGTGCGAGTTATAAACTGTACACTCTAACGCTGTTACGGGCGTTCCCGTCATAGCCTACTTACAAATTGCTTTCAGTATGCAGCTCCAAGACCATGTTCTGCTTTTTCCAAACCGTCCTTTTTCAGCATTCAGGACTCTCTGTTGATTTTTTCAAAGCATACTCTTCTTTTCATTGCCTTTATGATTGATTACTTAATGATATTTATTATACGTTTTTTATTTTATTTGTCAAGTGATTTTTTAAAACTTTTACTGTTGTGCAAATGGTATATCATCATATACAAATTTTTGTAACATACTTGCAGCTTGTTCCAAATCATAATGGTATACCCATAATTCTATGCCTTCCACTTCTGTTTTTGTTTTATAGCCATCTGTTTGTATGTAATCATTAGGGAAACTGTCTTGTTCCAGCATCAAATTTTTATTCATAGCAATAGGTGCTAATTGTAATATTTCTGAGTCTGTCATAGATGTTTCCATCATAGGCATAAGCATTTTAACATAAGAAGGATATTGCATAGGACTAATTTCTTTTGCCTTTTCAAATAAGCACATCATAACCTTTCTTTGTCTACCTGTTCTCATATCATCATTATCATTTTTTCTAATTCGAGAATAACTTACAGCCTGTTCTCCATTCAAATGTACTGAACCTGTCTGTTGTACTTTTTCCACACCTGGTGCAACATATTTGTTCAATTCTTGTCTTTCTCCCTCATTGATTTCTACATCAATACCGCCCATTTGTTCTATAATTTGTGCTAACTGTTCAAAATTTACAGTAATATAGTCTGTAATATCCATGCCAAAATTTTCATTTAATGTTGCCATAGCAAGTTCTGGACCTCCATAAGAATAGGCATGAGTGATTTTTGTTTTACCGTATTTTGGCAAATTTACATAAGTATCTCTTGCAATAGAAACCATTTTTATTTTTCCTCTTTTACCATCTATAGAAACAATCATAATGGCATCTGAATTACCTGTATCCTCTCCATTTCTGGAATCTACACCAAATACAGCAATATTTTTAATTTTCATTTCTACAGATTGCTCTTGTTTTACTTCATCAACACTTAATACAGTTTCATCTACTGTTTCTCTTTTCATATCTTTTGTATAATATTTGAATGCTGCAAATGCTGCTCCCAAACATACAAATAATATTAAAAATACAATCAAAAATGTTTTAATAAATATTCCTATAAAACTATGTTTTTTCTGTTTTTCCTGTCTTTTTTGCATTCTTGTTCCTACATTAGGAGTTTGTTCGTTTCTATATTGTACATTGTTTATTGAGTGCATTTGTCTATTTTGTGGTGGCATACTACTCATGGAGTGCATTTGCTTTTGTCTATTTTGTGGCGGCATACTGTTCATAGAGTGCATTTGCTTTTGCCTATTTTGTGGAGGCATACTGTCCATAGAGTGCATTTGCCTTTGCCTATTTTGTGGTGGTATATTACCCATGGAGTGCATTTGTCTGCTTTGTGGTGGTATATTACCTCTTGACGACATTTGTCTGTTTTGCGGTGATATATTACCTCTTGACAACATTTGTCTGTTTTGTGGCGGTATATTACCCATTAAGGGTGTTTGTATTTGTCTTTGTCTGTTTGTAGTCTGCCTATTTCCCATTGGGGGTATTTGCATTTGTCTGTTTTGTGGTGGTATATTACCCCTTGACGACATTTGTCTGTTTGTAGTTTGTTTATTTCCCATTGGGGGGGATTGTCTGTTTATTTGTTTTCTGTTTTTCTGTTCCCAATTTTCATTGCTCACAAAATCTCCTCCAAAATATCAATATTTACAGTTTTAAATTATATTCTAATGGTATAATTAACTTTCTATATATCATATGAAATTACGATAATGATATTTCAATTAATTTGTTTAAATATGTCTAAAAAATACGATTTTTGTACTACACTATTGCTCAGTATACCACAAAACATTATTTTTTGACAATTATAATTCTATATAATCGCAAAAAGATACCTTTATAAAAATATTTTATATTGTCAAAAAACCTTGAGGACGCTCAGCACCGACCGAAACGAAGCGTAGACTGGGTGAAACCCACAAAAAGGACTTTATCGACAGACTGATATATTAATAAAAACTTCTTTTTGCCGTTTTTAAAAAATTATGGTTGAAGTATCAAATGATATTGAAGTATAATGGAGTAAGTATATAGCACAAAAGAGAGGAGCATTCACGATGAGGCAGTTTTTTGGGAATAGCCCCAAGGGAAATTTAGAGGAAGCAGTAAAAGGGCTAAATAACCCTTCATTTATTATGTTATTGTCAAATCAAGCGCAGTTTGAAAGTCATGTAGCAAAGCTTGAAAATATGTATCCACAAGTGCCTAGTATAGGCTGTATAGGAATGAGTTATCATAAAAAAGTGGAAGAAAATGGTGTTGGTGTTATTGCTTTTTATGATGGTATACAAGCTACAGCAAATGTTTTGGAAAATGCATCTACCATGCCAGTAAAATATATCACACGCCTACAAAACGATATAAAAAAAATTAATGCATCAAGTAAAGATACTATATGCATTGATTTTTGTTCTAATAATGATGCTTGTGTTTTAACAACAATACATACTGTTTTAAAACCTTTAAATGTTTCTTTGGTAGGTGGAACAGGCGATGCTGGAAAGGTATCAGCAAATGGAAAAGTTTACGAAGATGCAGTAGCATATGCGCTAATCAAAAATAACAAAGGAAAAGTGAAGGCTTATAAAGAGAATATTTACCAGGAAATGGAAAATTATAGATTTATTGCTTCTAAAACAGATAAAGAAAAATATATTATAGGGGAATTAAATGGAAAACCTGCAAAAAAAGTATATCAGAGCATACTTCATGTGACAGAACAGGAAATATTGACACAAACTTTTAAAAATCCATTTGGTAAAATCAGTGGTAATGATACTTGTATTGTTTCTATTAAAGACGTACAGGGGGATGCTTTAGCTTGTTTTCGTCAAGTGAACGATTCAGACGTATTGGTATTATTAAAATTAGGGGACTATAAAGAGATTGTTCAGCAAACAATAGAGAATATACGTCATGATTTTAAAAATCCATCCGCTATATTTTCTGTAAACTGCCTATTTCGATATAAATTATTTAGTCAAAGTAATTATATGCAACAGTATTTAAAAGAAATGAACACATTGGGAAGTCATGCTGGTTTTATTGGATATGGAGAACATTTTAACAATCAATTTGTAAATCAGTCTATGTCTTGCGTTGTGTTTGAATGAGGGGGAAAACGAATATGTTCTTTCGTAAAAAAGGAGAAAGAAAAGAAACAATAAATAATACACAACAAAAAGTAGAAAATAATATGTATCCTATATTGCATATCGTAAAAAGTTTAAAAGAATACCATAAAGAATTAGTGCAAAAAGAAGTTTCTGCACTTTTTCAATTAAATATGATAAGTCGTTCTTTCGATAGTGTTTTAACTGAAGCACAACAATTTCGCTCTAAACTAGATGATTTTGAGCAAAATTTTCAAAGTATCAGTCAAGTTTCCAATCAGTTTGATAATGTGAAAGGCGATATATCAAATTCTGTATCAGAAGCACAGACAGAAGTAGAAGATTTAAAAAATATTTCTATGGAAGTTAATACCTATTTCAAGGAAATGGAAAGTGTTTTTTCACTTTTGCAACAAGATATGGAAAAGATAAAACAATATATGGAAAAAATAGAATCCATAGCAGACCAAACAAATATACTTGCTATCAATGCTTCTATTGAAGCAGCAAGAGCAGGAGAACATGGAAAAGGCTTTGCAGTGGTTGCAACAGAAGTTAGAACATTAGCAGATGGTATTAAAAAACTGGCAACAGAAGTTGATGATAGTGTAAAGGCATTAAAAACTGGAACAGAAGGGTTGAGTAGTAGCATTAAAACTTCTCAGGAATCTATAGGAGCAGGTACATTTAAAATAGAAAAGATATATGAAACATTTCATAAAATTATAGATGCTTCAGAAGGTGCTACATCTGTTCAGGAAGGAATTGAAAAAGTAATTGATGACTCTCATAATGATTTAAGAACTGTATGTGGATTTTTTGATAAAATCAACGAACGTTATCAAGATGTAGAACAGCATATTGACATTGCAAGTAAACTTGGCACTACAAAGAGTAGTTTGTTTGAAGACTTTGACAATATGCTTTCGCAAATTCCACATATTATTAAAGAATAAAAGAATCTGTTTTATAAAAGCATGGAATTTTCCCATGCTTCAGCTTGTCAAAAACCTTGAGAGCGTTGCTCTCAAACTCTCACTTCTTTCTTGAAAGAAAGAAGCAAAGAACTTTAAATGGAAACTACGTTTCCTTAAGAAACATTTATTTTATAAGGAAAAACGCTAGTTTTTCCAGTAAAGTTTTTTGCCTCGCTTTTTTTCAAAAAAGCGAGTGGGTGTGGGTGAAACCCACAAAAAGGACTTTATCGACAGACTGAAGCATGGAATTTTCCCATGCTTTTATTCTTTGAAAAAACATCATAAAACTTTTTTTAAATGCTTCATTTTTATGGTGTCAAACAGAATTTTAGTATGAAATATTGTCTCATTTTTTCAAATGAATTGTCGATATATTTTGCTGTTTTGGTAACTGTCTGTGCTTGCTTTTTATATAGAAAAAGGCTATAATTTGAAAATATAGGTAAGAAAGGACAAACATTATGAATGAAAAGAAATTTACAGAATTGGGTATTTCGGAAGCATTGGAAAAAGGGTTAAATGATATGAATATCATAATACCTACTGCGATACAGCAAGAAGTAATACCTGCAATATTAAAAGGCACTGATATAATTGCACGTTCTGAAACAGGTTCAGGTAAAACATTTGCATATTTATTACCCTTATTTGAAAAAATAGATATTGCACTCAAAAAAACACAGGTGATAATATTGACACCAACACATGAATTGGCAGCGCAAGTGCAAAAGCAAATAGAACTGCTTTCTCAATTTTCAAATATGGAAATAAAAAGCGCATTGATAATAGGTAGTGCAAGTATGACAAGACAAATTGAAAAACTAAAACAAAAACCACATATTGTAGTGGGTTCAGCAGGGAGAATATTAGACCTTATACAAAAGAGGAAAATTTCTGCACATACTGTACAAACTATAGTACTAGATGAGGGCGACAGGCTTTTAGATGAATTAAATATAGATACTGTAAAAGCAGTTATTAAAACAACATTAAAGCAAAGACAATTAGTTGTTTTGTCTGCCACAATAACAGAAAAAACAATAGCAGAATCGAAAAATATTATGAAGTGTGATGCAGTTGAAATTGCGATACAAAACAGTATTATGCCCAATACGATTTCGCATTATTATATTTTAAGCGAAAAAAGGCAAAAATTTATTATATTAAGAAAAATTATTGCAGGAGAAAAACCAACGAAAGCGATTGTATTTTTAAATAATAAAGAAAATATTGCTGTAACAGTAGATAAACTTTGTTATCATGGTTTAAAAGCAGATGGTATATATGGCAAGGCATATAAAACAGAAAGACAAAATGCTTTAGAAAATTTCAGACAGGGAAATATTAATATATTAGTTTCTTCTGATATTGGTGCAAGAGGATTAGATATAGAAGGTGTTACACATATTATCAATATGGATATGCCAGAAGACCCCACATATTACTTACACAGAGCAGGCAGAACAGGTAGACAAGGTATACAAGGAAAAGTGATTTCTATTGTTACACCTTATGAAAAAAGATGGTTGCAAAAATATCAAAAAACATGGCACATTACATTTGAACAAAAAGAAATGTCTTTTGGAAAATTGTCAGATAGTAATACTATAAAAAAACAAACAAAAAGGCAATATGAAAAAAAATCAGAAAAGACTATAAAATACCATAGTAATAAACAAAATAAAAAAACAGTAAAAAAATCATTGCGATAAAATGAAAAATAATTGTTATTGTATGTTATATCATGTATACTAATAAAAGTATTTTGTAGATACTAAATAGTAAATAGGAGAGGACAAAGGAGGATTTCATATGAATGATAATGGACATACTTGTGATTGTGGGCATGACCACGAGGAAGAAATGGAATTGGAAACAATGACATTGACATTAGATGATGATACAGAAATAGAATGTGGTATACTAGGTATATTTGAAGTAGAAGGTATGGAAGGAAAAGAGTATATTGCACTTCTGCCATTAGAAGGAGAAGAAGTTTATATTTACGAGTATAAAGAAGAAGGAGAAGAAATTGTGCTAGATGTAATAGAAGATGATACAGATTTTGAAAAGGTTTCTAATGCATTTTATAGTTTGTATGAGGAAGAAGAATAAATAAATTCATTTCCCCCTGTAAACATGGATATGTCTTACAGGGGGAAATAGTATCATGTGAGGTGAAAATGTGAAACTAAGACAAATAATAGCAGTTTTATTGACATCAATATTTTTATGTACGCCTATTTATGCAGAACAAAATAAAAAATGGTATGATGAAAATAGATTAGTAGCACACGCTTTGGGTGCAATAGAAGACAAAAAAGAAACCAATTCAAAAGAGGCTTTTATACATTCTTGGAGCAATGGCTATAAAGTGATGGAAGCTGATTTTTGTTTGACAAGTGATGGCACACTTGTAGTAAGGCACGATTTTGACCAAGATTCTTATTATAATTTAGAACAAATTGTAAATGGCAGTACAGAAATGACAGCAAGTCGTTTCAGCAATGAAAAAATCAATTTTCGCTATACTTCTTTGACAGCAACACAGCTTTTATATTTAATGGCAGAATATGAAGATGTATATTTGATTACAGACACAAAATATACAGATACAGAAAGAGTACAAAAGGAATTTCATACTATTGTCAATATAGCAAAAACAATGGGCAGAGAAGATATATTGAATAGAATTGTAGTGCAGATTTATAATACAGAAATGCTTTCTACAGTAAAACAAATTTACCCTTTTACAAATTGGATATATACATTATATCAAACGCCTAATCCTGATTATGAGCAAATTGCAACATTTTGTTCAGAAAATGGTATTGATGTTGTTACTATCAATTATGAGGCAGTTAAAAAAGAAAATGTTCAGAAATTAACTGCAAAGGGAATAAAAGTATATGCGCATACAGTAAATAGAATATTAGATTTTAAAAGAATGTTAGATGCTGGCTGTTATGGCGTTTATACAGATTATATTAAGCCATATGATTTGGATTTAGTGAATATGAAAAAAACACCTTTTTGGGCTGGACGAATCATGATAAATCAAAAAGAAAGTAATATCAATTTTAATACCATTATGGGAAAAGATTATATTAAATTGAGAGATTTTGCAACACTTGTTTCTGGCACAGATACACAATTTGAAATAAAGTATGATAATATGACAAATACAGTAAATATTATAAAAGGTGGTATATATACTTCTATAGGAAATGAAATGCTTTTGGATAAAAGCGAAAAATATATTACTAAAAAAAGTGATTATAATATTGCTATAGATGGTGTAGCAGTAGATATGCAATGTTATACAATAGACGGCGATTTATATTTTAATGTGGAAGATTTAGCAAAACTGTTTGGAATGAATATAGAAAAAAGACAGGACGATAAAGGATATATTTTAGCAACAGCAAGTATTGACAATTAAAAAAAAGAATACTATACTAATATTAAAATTAGTATTGCTAGGGGTGCCAAATATATTTGGCTGAGAACAAAGTATCAATTTTGTACCCTTGAACCTGAATCGGGTAATGCCGACGTAGGAAAGCGGTTTGGTGCATAGAGCATAGCAAATATACCAATATTTGTTATGCTTTTTTTGTTTTAGAAATAAAAAAGTTAAATGGAAGTTTATTGTGTAGTAAAAGGAGAGGATAGCTATGAAAACAAAAAAATTAACATTATCTGCATTGTTTATTGCAATAGGAGTTTTGGCAGGACAGTTAATTTATATTCCAATAGGAGCATCAAAATGCTTTCCTGTACAGCATACCATTAATGTGCTTTCTGCTGTATTGTTAGGTCCTTATTATGGCGTAGTAAATGCTTTTTGTATTTCACTTTTAAGGAATTTTATGGGAACAGGTTCTTTGATGGCTTTTCCCGGAAGTATGGTAGGGGCTTTTTTAGCAGGACAGATATATCGTATTACAAAAAATAATTATATGACAGCATTTGCAGAAGTATTTGGTACTGGTATACTAGGCGGTTTTTTAGCTGTACCAATCGCAATATTTATTATGGGAAATGCTGTGGGTGCTTTTGTATATGTTGTACCATTTTTAATTAGTTCAGTAGGAGGAAGTTTGATTGCTGTTATTATGCTACAATCAAAAATATTGATAACAACAGCAAATAAAATAACAAGAGAATAAGGAGGATTTCATATGAAACACGTTTTAACAATTGCTGGAAGCGACACTTGCGGAGGAGCAGGTATACAAGCAGATATTAAAACATTTTCTGCACTAGGTACATATGGTATGAGTGTAATTACTGCTGTAACAGTGCAGAATACACAAGGCGTTTTTGGTTGTCAGGATATTACACCTGATATAATAAAGGCACAAATAGATGCTATATTTACAGATATTGAAGTAAGTGCAGTAAAAATTGGTATGGTTTCTCAAATTGAAACGATTAAAGCAATCTCTGAAAAATTAAGACAATATACTGTAAAAAATTTAGTATTAGACCCTGTTATGATTTCAAAAAGCGGTTTTGATTTGATGAAAGCAGAAGCAAAAGAAACATTGATAAAAGAATTGATTCCACTTGCTTATATTATAACACCAAACTTACCAGAAGCAGAAGTGATTACAGGTATATCTGTAAAGAATTTGAATGACATGGAAAAGGCTGCAAAAATAATATATGATATGGGGGCTAAAAATGTTTTAATAAAAGGTGGACATATGGAAAATGAAGCAACTGACATACTTTTTGATGGTGAAAAATATACTTATTTAAAAGGAGAAAGAATACACACCAAAAATACGCATGGTACAGGTTGCACATTATCTTCTGCAATTGCTGCAAATTTAGCAAAAGGAGAAACAGTAAAGCAAGCAGTTCAAAATGCTAAAGAATATATTACAGTTGCGATTGCCCATTCTTTGGATATAGGTAAAGGAGTTGGTCCAACCAACCATTTTTATGCTTTATATCAAAAGGCAGGTATGGAAGCAGAATAATAAAACTAATATTATTTTCATAATGAAGATAATGCTTTTTAACAGTTTAAAGATATATTTTAAAACTGTGTCAGCTTGTCAAAAAATATTGAGAGCGTTGTTCTTGAACTTTCACAAATCTTTGACAAGACTTAAGTGAAAACTTTTAAACGGTGCAAAGCGTTCACCGAACGCTTTGCACCGACCAAAGTAAAACGTAGACTGGGTACAACCCAATATTTTAACTTTATCGACAGACTGAAAAATTAGTTAATTGCTTCAATTCCTTGTTTTTTTAATTCCTCTAAATTTCTTTTCATTTCCTGAATTACGTCCTGAGAATGTCCTTTCCATTTTTCTACTTCTCCTATCACTCGTAATGGTTGTTTACTTCGATAAGACCTTGTTGGATTTCCCGGAAATTTTTTATCTGTTAAATTGGGGTCATTTTCAAATGTTCCTGTAGGCTGTACACAATAAATACGTTCTGGCGTATCACCAAGCGCAAGTTCTGCTCCCCAAATTGCTGCGTCCATTGTGGCAGAAAAATATACAAAATTTGCTTTTTGCTGTTTTCCATAATTAGAGCAATAACCTGCTTCTAACAAATCCCCTTGTTTTAAATTTGCTTTTGTACCATGATAAAAAGGACCTACATCTAAAATATTAGTATTGTTTTGTTTCTTTTGATTCATGCTGTATCCTCCTTATAATTAATAATAGTAATGAAAATACTATTTTACATTGTCATTACTGCAAATACAATACTAGTATTTTATAACTATTTATGATATAATAATAAAGAGGGACAATATTATTATTGTCCCTTCAGTCTGTCAATAAAGTCTTTTTTTGTGGGTTTCACCCAGTCTACGCTTCGCTTCGGTCGGTGCTGGACGAACGTCCACTGGACGTTCAGCACCC
>ERZ808044.1329-NODE-1329-length-14255-cov-12.855128_pt1 | contig 14255 bp, 7 predicted proteins | sample MGYA00380195_ERZ808044 | MGnify/ENA primary metagenome ERZ808044 (study PRJEB31490, sample SAMN06133423) | mouse gut metagenome | isolation source: Z7_2 | host: mice | place: China: Chengdu | collected 2015-05 ...
GCTTTCAAAAAAGCGGGAATCCTACATTAATACCTATTTCTCAGTTTAATCCTGCAAACGAACTTCACGGATTCAGGGAAGACTTAAAAGGTCAGGGAAAAAAAGTTTTGAAGTGCGGCACCCTTTGGGAGGAGATATTAAATGAGTGGCTGGAAAAAGCCAGCCATACTCTTGGATGTTGAGAGTTTTTGGTAGAATGAAGATGAAGACGGTGATTCAGATGCAGAAATTAGATAGACAGGCTTCCAGTTTCAGGGGTGGGAAGCATAAAAATCCATTATTCCGAATCTTTCTGGAAACGCCGGAAAGCTGGATGGGCTGGGGAACTTTGCTGTTTCTTTCTTTTCTTTCGGGCTGGCTTTCCACGAAGGCGGCGGGGCTTACCGGTGAGATGATTGACCAGGGGCTGGCTCTGCACTTTTCGGCCATGAAAGGGACAGGGGTTTTTCTGGCGACGGTACTGGTCTTAAGTGGCTTTCGAAGTTTTCTGCACAATTATGTGAATGCCCGGACAACGGAGAAGATGTTTTTAAAAATTCGTAGGAGGATGTTCTCTGCACTGACCTGCGGGGAGCTGGAGAGGATTGAGGGCAGGATGCAGACGGGAGAAGTGGTGAGCCGCTTGAATCATGATGTAGAAAGGCTGTGTGAAATGATTGCAGGTTCCTTTACCTGGTATATGCGCGTTATTTTGGAGGCTGTGGTAACTTTGGCAGTATGTCTGCGCTTAAGCTGGCAACTCACGGCGGTCTACCTGGTGCTCATTCCGGTATCTATCTTGGTCATGGACAGGCTTTCCCGAAAGATGAAAGATTTGCAGAAGAAGGCGTCTGCCTATACAGAAAATATGGCGTCTGTGGTGTCGGAAGCATTGGATAAAACGGCCACGGTCAGAGCGTATGGCATTGAGGGGGTGGTGCAGGAGAGATTTGTAAAGGAAGCGGAGGCGGCAAAGGAATGGGAACTGGAGATCCAGAAAAGGGATGCTATGATTACCGCAGTCCGCTATGGCTTCCAGATTCTCCAGCTTGGCTGTCTGTTCGGCGTATCTGCCTGGCAGGTTGTTTGGGGAAGCCTTTCCGCGGGGAGCGCTGTGGCGTTTATCACGGTCTGTGGCAACATCCGTACGGCTATGGAGCTTTTTGGCAGGATGGCGGTGAGTTATCACACGGCTTTGGGCTTAGCGGAAAGGGTTTACGAGGTTCTGGATATTCCCATGGAAGAGGATGAGAAGGGAGAGTTTCATTTTGGCTCGGGTGATTCCATCGTTTTTGAAAAGGTATGTTTTTCATATGACAGTGGCAGAGAGGTACTGAAAGACATTGATATGCGTATCCGGAGCGGAGAAAAGGTAGGCATCATAGGCCCCAGTGGCTGTGGGAAGAGTACCCTGATCCGCCTGCTGTGCAGGTTTAACAGCATAACTTCCGGAACCTTGTCTCTGGCAGGGAAGCGAATAGAAGAATTATCGGGGGCGGCGCTTTATCCCCAGCTCGCTTTGGTAGGTCAGCAGCCCTTCCTTTTTAGCGGAACCATACGGGAGAATGTATTAAAAGGAAGGGTGGATGCATCGGATGATGAAATCGAAGAGGTTCTAAAGAGGGTACAGCTTTGGGAGTATGTCCTGGCTTTACCGAAGGGGATGGATACGGAAATAGGGGAGAGCGGAGGAAAGCTTTCCGGGGGTCAGGCTCAAAGGCTTTCCATTGCCAGGGCCTTGGTGAAGGATGCTCAGATTGTCCTGCTGGACGAACCGACGGCTGCCCTGGATCAGAAGACGGAAGCCAGTTTAAAGGACGCTTTTGCGGAACTGCTCAAGGGTAGGACGGCAGTGATCGTAACCCACCGATATGAAATCCTTGAAGATGTGGACTATATTTACCGCTTGGATGGCGGGGGAAAAATCGCCTGGCAGGGTTCCTGTGGAAATTTTTTTGCCCGGGAGGCTGGTTACGATTTTAGACTTTTGGCTCCGCAGGGGCAGGAAAGGGGCAGGTGATGGCAAAGCAGAATCCTAATCTTTCTTTCGGGTATGGAATGGCCTGCTTGAAACGTACTTTTTCCTATATGGGCCGGATGCAGGGGTGTTTCTGGATGGGGACGATGCTCTCTGGCTTAGAGTTACTTGCAGCCTATCTCACGCCTGTCCTTTTAAGCAGTCTCGTGACCATCCTACAAAGCGGCAGCCTGGAAGGGACAGGATGGAAGATAGCAGGGATGCTTTTTGTGTTCTTTCTTTTGTTGCCTTTCATTGCCTTGGGGGATTACTGGAAAAAGAAAGGGGCTTTAGAAGCGGAAAAAAATATCAGTACCTCTCTATTTGAGCACGTGCAGAAGTTTTCACTGAAAACACTCGAGCAGTATGAAAAAGGAGACTATGTAATCCGGATTACAAGCGATGTCAGCCTAGGAACCGGAGCCTTGCGGGGATATACCTTCAAGGCGTTGATGAAATTTGTCCTGTATACCACCCTTTCCATGGCAATTTTGCTGTGCCATAGCCTGCTCTATGTTATAGTGGGGTTTTTTATGTCTATAGTGGCTTTTTTGATTTCTTATCATTTCTCCCCTAAGGCTCGCCAAATTGAACGCCAGGCTCGCTCCATGACAGCAACCCTGGCCTCCATGCTCATAGAGACAGTGTCCAATGCTCCTGTGATCCGGGTATTCAGGATGGGAAAAAAGCTCCAAGAGCGCTTTGCCGAAGGCTGCAGGCAGATTGCCCGAAAAAGAGTGATGTATAGGGCTGCCAATGGGGCAATTGAAGGGATCGTGGGTCTGTTGGGGACCAGTGTAAGGCCGGTATCTTTTCTGATGGGAATTTATCTGGTAACAAAAGGGGAAATGGAACTTTCAACAGTGGTATACCTTTCCGGCGTGGCCGGAATCCTGGCAGAGGGGGTTCAGAGCTCCGGGCAGTTTATCCAGTTTGCTCAGGCGGGATTTGCATCCCTTGACCGTATCTTTGAATTGCTGGATTTGGAGGAGGATAATCCAGCGGTGGATATAGGATATCGGCATCGCCCGAAAGAGGCCAGGGAGGGGATTGCCCTTTCTATAGAAAACCTATATTTCCGATATGGGGAGAAAGAGATCCTAAAGGGAATTAACCTGGAAATTCCAAAAGGGCAGAAAGTTGCCATTATGGGGAAATCCGGCTGTGGCAAATCCACTCTGATGAAGCTGATTATGGGCTTTTATGAGCCAGACCAAGGAGAGATTGCCTTGGGTTTTATTCCTAATGACTGCAGCAGGGTGCCAGATACAGCTCCTGCCTGCGGAATTGCTTATGTCTCCCAGTCCTGTGACCTTTTCAGGGGCAGTATTCGGGAAAATATCGGTTTCGGGAAAAAGGATTCAGGTATGGAAGAAATAAGGACTGCCGCCCAAAGGGCAGGGTGCGCCGCGTTTATTGAGAGCCTGCCTCAGGGGTATGATACGGTGATTGAAGAAAATGGCACAAACCTTTCAGGGGGGCAGAGACAGAAAATTGCCTTGGCTCGGGGGCTGCTTTCCGATGCCCCTCTTTTTTTGCTGGATGAAGTGACCTCCGCAATGGATCCTGTCACGCAGGAGCAGTGTCTTTCGGAGACATTAAAAGCGTTGCAGGAAAAAACGATTCTGGCAGTCACCCATAAGGCCAGTGTGGCAGAGAGGATGGATCGGATCCTGGCCATGGAGGACGGAATGCTCTCAGAGGTTTTGTTATAGCCTGTAACAATGCAAGTCCAGAAATTTTTGGCGCGGTATCGTTCAGCACTATGAGGCCGAGGCGGAAAAGCAGGAGATAACTTTACAATACGAAAGAACCAATTGAATGTGCAAAATATTAGAGAGGGAGAAATGTGATGAACCTGTTATATATCTGGAATGAGCCATATTTCGGGGCGAATGGGAGCGAGGGATGTCAGCTCAGCGCCAGCTATCAAATTACGTTTGACACAACAGCGTGCAAACTTTCTATCAAGTGGAAGCGGGATATATTTTCCGGCAGTTTCTGGGGCGAAAATATCTATGATGTCATGGCGGTTGTTGGCCGGAATGGCGCTGGAAAGACCCGTCTGGCTTATTCCATTATGGAGACCCTGGAAGAAGCCAGCTGTCTTGCTGATGCCAATTTCAGTTTCCAACAGAGCCGGTTTCCGTTCATCCTTGTATTCGCGGACAGAACTGGGGAAGAAGTCAAAATCTTTACCACATATTCGAACCTGCAGGTGGATATTGATTCCCCACTGAGATATGAGTTTCCTGAGCGCTGGGATGACCTGAAACGCTTTAAGTTTGCCTATTTTACAGATACTTTGTCTTTTATAGATTACAGCCGCAAGAAGTACGGCATTGTCCATGATGGCTCCTTGGGCGGGGCTATTCGGGATGCGTTTGAATTTAATCATGGGATGCACTCCATCGATGGCGCAATGAGCCCGATTACGAATTATTTTAACGATGAGATGGGGAAAATACTGGATTTTGTCTGCTTTGACCGAAACCAGGAGGGGATTCCCTTCGTCCTGCCGGAGTGGGTTAACTTCTCCTTGCAGGACTACAATGTGAATCTGGATTACATTTTAAAGCAGTTGGAAGAGATGAAGAAAACAGGCGGAAAGGATATACTGAAAAAGAAGTGTAATGAAATAAGGAGCAGATACGGACAGAATATGGGAAGTTTGTTGGCAATCCATCTGCTGCTCAACCTGTTCAAGGCATTCTGTATTCCCCAGTCATCGTCAGAACATTTGGATAAGACAGCACAGGCATTTCTTGATAGAATCAGTCGGATGGAATGCAGTGGTGAAGATGCCTTTGATACAGTGCTGATATTATTGGAAAAAATTAAGCCAGTGAGTGGTGATTCGGAAAGAATAGATGTCTATCAGAAGGCACTTGAGTGGCTAAGGAAGCAGCCTGCGCTTCAAAGCCAGAGAATCCGGGCAGAGTGGAGCCTGAACTTAACAAAAGAACGTGAGACAGTCAGGGAACTGTACAGTCACTATCGGAATACTAACTTTCCCTTCCCATATTTCTCGATTTCCTTTGGCCTGAGTACAGGCGAGTATGCTTTTCTACGGCGGTTTGTACGAATCAATGAGCTGCTTAGGAAGGGATCCTATGTTACGAACAACATATGTTCTGAGAAGAGATGCGATGGACTGATGATTTATCTGGATGAGGCGGATCAGTCCATGCATCCTGAATGGCAGCGGAAACAGATGGATTGGCTGCTGAAGTTCATATCTGTTCGGTTTAAAACCTGCAGGACTCAATTGGTTGTGGCGACCCATTCCCCTATCATGCTTTCCGACTTTCCCCGCAGTCATGTGCTGTACCTGAGAAACAGTGGACAGGGGTTCCAGATAGAAAAGCGGGAGACACGTATTTTCGGCAATAATATCCATACCCTGTTTCGGGATGCTTTCTTTCTGGATGAGGGGACAATGGGGGCTTTTGCAGAGCAGAAAATCAATGAAATTGCCCAGTCACTGCAGGACACTGACGGGCCTTCGCCAGATATGCTGGAATTAGTGGAAGAGGTTGGGGATGATGTGATTCGGAATAAGCTTCGGCAGATGAGCCGGGTCAAAATACCTAAGGAGTCCCGTCCGATGGACCGCCAGACTGTAGAAGGGACAATCCGCCTGCTGCGCAGCCAGAAGGAACGTTTGGAGGGAGCCATCCGGGAACTGGAGAACATGAGACATGATTAAGATTGAATTAAGAGGCAACAAGAGGGAGAAGATCGAGAAGCTTTTCCTGGAGGATTTGGTAGAGGGCACACAGAAAGGGAAGCGGGGGAAACTGATTGAGGACTTGGATACAAAGGATTCCCGGAACTTGCTACGGAGGTATAACCACGCGCTGTATGACTTCCTTTATGACAACGCAGGAAAGCCGAATACTGACAACGTGAAGGAACTATTATTGGCGGGACGGAAACGCATGGAGGAATTTATCAGGCAATTTCCCCCTAACCGATCATCTCCGAAACCGGATGAACTGCTGGCTACGGCGTTCCGGTATAAGAATTTCTCTAACAGGAAGGTAGTCAATGAGATCCTGCGGGAGATGGAAATTCCTGTGTGCCCATACTGCAACCGGCTTTATATTACAGTGCTGAAAAGGAAGAAGGTGCGGCCGCAGCTGGACCACTTCTTTCCTAAGTCTCTTTACCCTTACCTGGCCCTGTCCCTCTACAATCTGGTTCCCAGCTGCGGCGTGTGTAATCAGGCTAAGGCTGATTGGAATACATATAAAACACCGTTACTGTATCCCTACGAGGAGGAATTTGGGGAAGAGGTTGTCTTTACCTTAAATTTGAGGGATAAATCTGATTTTGTCCGGAAAATGCGGGGAGATTCCTCTCAAATCCGGGTAGAAATCTGCAATTCCTCCCACTCCCCGGATTTGAAGCAGAAGGTAACGAAGCAGGATGAGTTGCTCCATTTGACTGATCTGTATGGCGAGCATGGGGACTACGTGGCTGATATCCTGAAAAGTTATCATATTAACACGGAGACCCGTGTGGAGGAACTGCTCCAGTGCCTTCCGGAGCTTTTTTCCTCCCGAGATGAGGTTCGCAGTATAATGTTTATGAATAACGTTTCCCACGACCAATGGGGCAGGAGGCCTTTGGCAAAGCTTACCCATGACATCTTGTGGGAACTGGACAGACTGATGCCTTGATTCCTTATACTTGGGAGAACTTATTTCTATTGACAAGAGAGGATAAAGCATTTAAAAAATTCCCTCCAGTTTTAAAGTCTGGAGGGTTATTTTTTGAGAATTTTTCTTTACAATTTAAAATCCTTCCGCGGATGCTTCGTAGTAAGGATGTCCCTCTGCTTCGACAAGGTAACATGTGTATATATTTCCGTGATATTGATAGAACTGTGCCCCAGCATTTCCTGGATATAACGGATATCGACATCCGCCTCCAGAAGACTGGTGGCAAATGTGTGCCGGAACATATGGGGAGTGATATGGAGGGAAATGGCGGCCAGGGAGGTATATTTGTTGATCATCCGCCGGACAGCCTGGTCGGATAAGGGTCTGTTTCGATGATTTACAAAAAAATAACAGCAGCTTTCTATCTCTTTCTGGTATTCCTGGTTATATTCATCTAATATACTGACCACGTCATTATTCCCAATCTGTATCCTGCGTTCCTTGGAACCTTTTCCATATATCAGGATGGTCTTTTCAGGCAGGTTTATGTCTGCCTGCTTTAAACCGCACAACTCCGATATCCGCATTCCAGACGCAAAGAGGAGTTCAATGACAGCAATGTCCCGCAGGGTATTCCTTTTCTTATGAGAGGTTTTGGCGGCGGCGCGCTGCTGATACATTGTTGCCAGAAACAATTCCACGGTGGATAAAGGGATTGTCTTTGGCAGGATAACTGGCTCACGGAACTTTATCTGTATCTTGTCAAAAGGGTTCCGTTCTACCACTTCTCTGTAAAGCAGGTAATGGTAAAATGCTTTCAGGGCGGCTATTTTCCGTTTCACGGTTTTGGGTTTGCAGGCTGTGTGCAGCGAGGCAATAAACTCTTCCAGATTGCTTGGGTGGATCATTGAGATGTCAGATGTTCCAATCTTCTGCGCAAATTGTTTCAGGTCGATCCGGTATGCTTTCAGGGTCTTTTCATCCAGCCGCTTCTGATTTTGGCAGAAGGAGAGATAATTACTGATGTGTGTCTGTAAATTTTCCATTTTAGGTTCTCCTTTGTTTTTGGTTCTTTATAAGTTACCGCATGTCAAGGGTAATGAACAGCCTTGGACGAAAATCTTTAGTTGAAAGACATAATTGTAACAACTAAAATAATATAAGGTTTCCTCAACTTTTTTGTTGCGGAAGAGAAGTATGCATCATACCAGGCAAAAGGCAGTTAAAAAGGAGAAACATTGAAAAATATAAAGCTGTTTTTATCATCAACATTTGACCCAAACATGGTAAGGCACAGGGATCTTTTCCGGAATGAACTGCGCATCCTGCTGGAAAGGGAGCTTGGACAGTACGGGCTCTATTTTTATCTTTATGATTTTGAACTGGGGATTCCCAGATATACCGCGCCCCAAAGGGTAGTGCGGATGTGTTTCCAGGCGATAGACAAAAGCAACGCATTTGTCGGGATTCTGGGCGCTGGATATGGGACTCCTATCCGGTCGTTCCTTAAGGATGCCAGTGAGCTGGAAAAGCTGAAGAGGGACTATCCCATGCTGGCAGAGCCCATAGAGAAAAACGCAAGTATGTTGGAGCTGGAATTCTGTTATGCAATGAGCTCCGGGAATAAAAGTATTCTGTTTTTCCTCCTGAAAGATTTTAACCGGAAAAGAGACGCCGCGGCAGGGCTGCGGATGAAAAGGCTTATCTCCCTGATTAAAAAGTCCGGATATGCTTACAGAGAGATTGCGGATTACGGAGATATACAGCATGAGACATTACGGTGGATCCGAAGCATATCCGGTGTTGGCGCCAGCGGAGAAAGCCCGTCCATGCTGAACGCATATGCCGTCAGGAAGACCAGATATTATGTGGAAGATAAACAGATGGGACGGGTTTATAGGTATCTGGGAGGGGATATACGCAAAACCTTATGCATTTATGGGGAAACCGGCACAGGCAAAACAGTTATGATGTCACGTCTGTATCTGGAGCATTATGCTGAGGGAATGTGCTTTGCCTTTATCGGCTGTAATGCTTACACATTGAGTGAAACTATCCTGGTTCTGTTAAGGCAGGTATACCGGCGCTTCCAATTGCAGGAGGATGAGCTGAATCAGGCCTATTCCGAATCGGAGTATGTACAGCTCTTTCAGGAAACAATCCGAAGGATGGCAGCCTATCCATACAAATGCAGCCTCTTCATTGACGGAATTGACAGGATACGCATAATGGGAGCTTTCTCCATCAATGAGATTTTGCCGGACAGACTGCCTGGGAATATAAAGATCGTGGTTACAACAAGCCGGAAGGCCCTGGTTTCCAGACAAAAGGCGGTCTTTCTGGACCATATTCCGGTAAAAAGGCATGAATTCCTTGCGGCCATGCTGTATGCGGAGGGGAAACAGGGGGAGAAGGAACGGATAGGAAGCAGCAGGATTTTCAGGGGGAAAAGGCAATTTACGCCGGAATACATTTATGTTTTTGTCTCAGAATTGATTGCCACTGCCAAGTATGATACCATCGGATCCCTTTTGTTTCGGCAGAGCTTAAAGATGCCTGGGCTGGCGGAGGTATACGCTGCTTTTTTGCAGAGACTGAAAAGGCGGTTCCCAGGGAGAGACGCTTATATGGAAAAGATTCTGCTATGTCTGTGCTGCACGGAAAACGGGCTGACGGAAAAGGAGCTTGTTTCCCTGGCTGGGCATATGGATAAGGATATCCTGTTTTTTATCTATCCTTACCTGGAGGTCACAGGCGAGCAGCGGATGCTGGTCAGGTCATCCGCTTTTTGCAGGGCTATTTTCCTGGCCTGGAAAATAAAAAGAGAACAGGTATATCTGTGCAGAAAACATATCGTGGAGACATGTTTTCTGGATGCGGAAGAAGACCCCATATTGGGGCGGGAACTTCTGCACCAGCTGCAGTATCTTCAGGATGAAAAGATAACTGCAAAGGTCATGGGAAATCTCCAGATCGTAGACAGCATCCTGTATTATGATGAAGAATACGCTTATACCCGTCTGCGGAAACTTCAGGATTTCCCAAAGTACCTGCAAAGCTGGTCAGAATGGGAGGTCACGGAAAACAACCATGCCTGTATGCTTACGGTTATCAACCTTGAAATAGAGAATGACATGCTGGAAAATGCCGAAAGGCATCTTCAGGAAATGCTTTCACTATTGGAGCAGGGAAAAATAGGGCAGAGCTATGCAGGGAATATCTATAATCATTTAGCCGTTTTGTATGAAAAACAATTCCGGCATCGGGAGGCAAGGCAGTACGCCGAAAAATCAATACAGGCAGCGGCTGGGAACGGGGAATCCCCATCCCGCATCTGCGATTATAAAAATATACTGTGCAGGATGTGTCTGGACGCGGGGGAATATGCATCGGCCTCCCGGATGATAACCGGCCTTTTACACACTTATCATAATCCCTTTTATGAGGAATCCATAAACAGGCTCCGGCTGAAGATAACCTATCTTAATGTCTGCTTTCACCAGGGCAGAATCAGGGAGTATGAGAAGGAGTTTAAATGGCTGTATCCCAGACTCCGAAAAATATTTAGCAGCGGGCATCCGGAGCTGGTCCATGTAAGGATAATGCATATTTACTATCTGGCAAGGACGGGGCGGCTTGGACAGGCCCTGGGGCAGTGCAGGCAGGTCAGAGATATTGTAGAGGGGGATGAAAGGTTCGGGTTAAAGCTGTGTCTGGCAGAAAGTGAGGTCTACCGCCAGATGGGAGAGTGGAAAAAAGAACACCTGTCCCTGCAAAAAGCAGGCAGATTCCTGGAGGAACAGGGGAAAAAGGACACTCCCGCCGCCATTCTCTGGTATGAAAAATGTATGTTCTATTATATGGATACAGGACACCCATGGAAAGCGATAAAAGTGGGGAAACGGATCCGACGGCTGCAAGGGGAAGGGAATGAAAGCCCTTTGAGGCAGATTGACACTATGTTAAACCTGGGTGCGGCTTACGAATGTGCCGGGGAATATGATGCGGCAATGAGGCATTATGGAGAAGCCATGGACATCCTGGAGGGAAGCGGCGCTGCTCCGCTGAAGGCTGCGGATATTTACAACCAGGTAGGCACCGCCGCTCAAAGCATGCAAAAATACCGAAAGGCATATGATTCCTATACTGATGCCCTGAAAATCCTGGAGCAGTCCCCTGGCTATGAGACAGAACTGAAGGGAGTCATACTGAACAATATCGGGCAATTAATGCAGGAAGCCAAACGCCCTGAAAGAGCACTGCATTTTTACGGGAAAGCATTGCTCTATTTCCGGGAGCATTTTGATGGCGGCAATCCGCAGGCCGCAAATACACTTGATAACATTGGCAGCATCTGGGACATGAAAGAAGAATATGAAAAGGCGGCGGCTTTCCACCTGAGGAGCCTGTTGCAGCGCTGGAAGAAGGGCGGGCTTTACAGCACGGACACAGTGACGTCTTTCCATAACCTTGCACGGACATGGTGTTCGGATAAAAAAATGTTGAGAGCCCTGGCGGCAGAGGGAATGGCTGTATTAAGCCTGAGCCGCCAGGAAATATCCCCGGAAGATTATCCTGTTTATATGTGTATGGGTGAGGTTTTGGAGAGGCTGCGTTTGGGACACCTTGCATTTCAAAGCTATATGCAGGCCTTTAGGTTGTTGCGGGTCAAAAAAGAAATTGTGCCGGAAACGGCAGAAATATATCTGATAATGGCAACCTTTTCTTCTAACTGGGAAAGCTGCCCTGTTTCGGAGAAACTGCTGCTGAAGGCAGGCCGGATATTGGAGAGAAAGAAAGAACGATACAGAAAGGACTATGAGCTGAAGGCTGCCATTGCTTTTTCGCTTGAAAAGTATTATCTCCAAAACGGGCGGAGCGCTGAGGCCCTGAAACAACTGGACTATGCGGAACATATCCTGCTCTCCCTGCCGGATCAGGAAGACTATGCGGACGTTTATGAAAGCATCCGGGAGTGCCGGACAGGAATAGAAGCTCTAAGGGAATAAGGGAGCATTAATAAGGAGGCTTTTATGGAAAATATTGAGATCAGGGTATTTTTATCCTCAACTTTTAACGACAGCATGGTACGAACCCGTGACGCATTCCGGAATGAAATGCTTGCCCGGCTGAACGGGCTGGCAGGGCAGATACAGGGAAATGTATACCTGAATGATTTTGAGCTTGGGATCCCGGAGGGGACAGATCCATTAACCGTGGTCTGCACATGCATGGATGCGGTCATAGCTTCAGATTATTTTGTGGGGATTATGGGGAAGGAGAGGGGGACGCTGCTGTCTGATTACCTGGCTGGTACAGATTGGGAAGAAACCCGGTACGCCTCCCTGATTTCGCATGCAATTGGATATGGATTTACGGTCCTTGAACTGGAATTCCTGTGTGCAGTAACATGCGGCATCAGGGCCTTTTTTTACCTGGGCGATGGCCACAGGCTGTCCTCAGATGATAAATCCATTGAAAAATATCTCCTCACGCATAACCAGAGTATCACAGGATTTTCGTCTATTGAAGCGCTGAAACAGGATATGGCCCAACGGCTGGAGGCGGAATGGAATCTGAGGTACCATTATTTTTCGGAATACAGCCAGCAGGACAAGGATGTCAATATTATCATGGCAAATAAGCTCAGATATTATGTGCCAAATACTGGCTGCAGCCAGATGATCAGCAGTTATGTCAGCTCTGATTCCACACAGGCTCTGTTTCTTACAGGACAGGGCGGGAGCGGTAAATCCACGGCCCTGTTTGACTGGTTTAACAGTAACCGGCAGGTTCCCAGCTTCAATATCCTCTTTTTTGCCGCCGAACATATTTCATATTCACTGGACGGACTGCTGGAGAAGATCCTCTATGATATAGAAGACATCGAAAAGGAAGAGCTCTGCTCAGGATACCGCAACATGGCAACGGATCTGGAACGCATGGAATATTTCCAGGCTTCTTTAAAGGGGCTGCGCCAGCCATATGTGATCCTGATCGACGGATTGGAGCATGTTTCCTCCTATATGGGGATCAAGAGCATTGCCTGCCTGCCAGAGAGCCTCCCGTCCAATGTAAGGCTTATTACAACATGGGACATTGATATAAGCGAAGATATAGAAGGCATTCTTTATCCCATAGGCAGATTTGATACGGAAAGCTTTATGGAAACTTTTTTTGAGAAGGAAGGCAAAGCCCTGATATACCAACAATATAGAAAACAATTAGCCGCCCTGGTGCAGGAGGAATGGAAGCCGGATGCAGTCAGGCTCATGCTGTCCTATATCATCATAAGCGCCAAATATAACAACATCGAAACGATCCTTTCAGAATTTAAAAGAGAGTGCAACATATATGGCAGCCCATACTGCAGTTATCTTATCCTGCTCAACAGATATTTTACATTTGACGGGAACGAACCCTTAAAAGAGGCTCTGCTGTTACTATACCATTCCAAAAACGGAGTTACCATTACAGCACTCCAGTCGGCAGTGCCCTCCGGAGACAGGCTAAAGGAAATCTTTTATGTGATCTATTTCCTGCTCCAAAAAAACACATATGACAGGTATATGCTGGGTAATGAGTATGTCAGAGAGGCGCTGGAGGTTTTGTACCCGGATGAGCTGGAGGATTATGGCCGCCGTTCTTCTGACCTTAACCGTAAGGAATTGCTGTCCAAAGAAAGCCGGATGGAAGAGACTTATGACCTGTGGGAAGAACACCTTGGCCATCTGATCCAAAACGGGGATGCCACCAAGCTGGAGCAGATATTCACGGCACATACCGGACAGATCGCCAGCCTATGGTATTATGACAGGGAGCTTTTGCTGAAAGCATTCGGAGTCATCAAATCGCCTGCACTTATTGATAAATTGAAGGGGCTGGCAGTGGAAGATAAGGAGTCAGATGCACCCTTTTTTGTAAGCCACCTTTTTTATGAGTATGGATACTACAAAGAAGCGTGCGATATTTGCGAAAACCTGCTGTCCGACAGCCGCAGGGCAGAGCTTTCTGATAAGGATTTGGCGGCTATATTTAATAACCTTGGAATAAATCTGTGCAACTGCGGGGAGATGGAAGCCGGAGAACGTAACCTGCAGCAGGCATATCAGATCAGGAAGAGGATTTTCCCGGAGAATAAGACTGCCTTCTTTGAATCCTGTGATAATCTTTCAATCTTCTATTTGGAGAATAATGAGCCACAAAAAGCCGCCAGTTATCTGGATGAAGCAATAAGGATATGCGATGCCTGCTTCGGCTCAAAAAGCCCCCGGAAAATGAAGTGCTATATCCGCAGGGCAGAGGCTGAAAGGCTGTCCAATCCTTCAAATGCCCTTACATACTATAACCAGGCATTGAAAACCAGCAATATCATTTTTGGCTCGGACAGCCTGCAGAGTGCGGAGATTCTGCAGATGAAGGGGGTGTTGTACTATGAAATGGGCAAGTGCGGTATGGCTTTAGAATGCGGAATGGAAGCCGCTGCTGTCTTTGAAAAAAGAGGGGTTTATAATGATACTGGTGAGTAAAAAGTTTTCTGTAAAAAAATAACCCTTTCGTATGGATTTATGGTATCTTTAAGTTGCTACACT
>ERZ808044.1330-NODE-1330-length-14216-cov-4.006719_pt1 | contig 14216 bp, 9 predicted proteins | sample MGYA00380195_ERZ808044 | MGnify/ENA primary metagenome ERZ808044 (study PRJEB31490, sample SAMN06133423) | mouse gut metagenome | isolation source: Z7_2 | host: mice | place: China: Chengdu | collected 2015-05 ...
TGGCTAAAGCTAAATTTGACAGATCCAAAACCCATTGTAATATTGGTACCATTGGTCACGTTGACCATGGTAAAACAACATTAACAGCTGCTATCACAAAGGTACTTGCAGAGAGAGTTGCTGGGAATGAAGCTACAGACTTCGAGAACATCGACAAGGCTCCCGAAGAAAGAGAAAGAGGTATTACTATCTCTACCGCACACGTTGAGTATTCAACAGACAAGAGACATTATGCACACGTTGACTGCCCGGGACATGCTGACTACGTTAAGAACATGATCACTGGTGCTGCTCAGATGGATGGTGCTATCTTAGTAGTTGCTGCTACTGACGGTGTTATGGCTCAGACAAAGGAACATATCCTTCTGTCTCGTCAGGTAGGTGTTCCTTATATCGTTGTATTTATGAACAAGTGTGATATGGTTGATGATCCTGAGCTGCTTGAATTAGTAGAAATGGAAATCACAGAACAGCTTGAAGAATATGGATTCAATGACTGCCCGATCATCAAGGGTTCCGCTCTTAAGGCTCTTGAAGATCCTCAAAGTGAATGGGGCGACAAGATCATGGAACTTATGGATACAGTTGATTCTTATATTCCTGATCCTCAGAGAGCTACAGATAAGCCTTTCCTTATGCCTGTTGAAGACGTATTTACAATTACAGGTCGTGGTACCGTTGCTACTGGTAGAGTAGAACGTGGTACTCTTCACCTTAACGAAGAAGTTGAAATTGTTGGTATTAAGGAAGAAACACGTAAGACTGTTGTAACTGGTATCGAAATGTTCCGTAAGCTCCTTGACGAAGCACAGGCTGGTGATAACATTGGTGCACTGCTTCGTGGTGTTCAGAGAACAGAAATCGAAAGAGGACAGGTTCTTTCCAAACCCGGTTCAGTTACCTGCCATACAAAGTTTACCGCTCAGGTTTACGTTTTGACAAAAGATGAAGGCGGACGTCACACTCCTTTCTTCAACAACTACAGACCTCAGTTCTATTTCAGAACAACAGACGTAACTGGTGTTTGTAACCTTCCTGCAGGTACAGAAATGTGCATGCCTGGTGATAACGTAGAGATGACAATCGAATTGATTCATCCTATCGCTATGGAGCAGGGACTTACTTTCGCTATTCGTGAGGGTGGTAGAACAGTTGGTTCTGGAAGGGTTGCTACTATCATTGAGTAAATAGAATTCTTGCGAATTCATTAGAAAATTCATTGAATTTATGGGACTTTCCGAAGTTTTTCGGAAAGTCCTTTTTTCAATGCTTGGTGGAATTGGTAAGCTGTGATAACAGAATGATAACAAAATTCGCTAATTCTAATAAAAATAGTTTGCTGTGTTGTTTTTTTAAGATTTAGAAGAATCTAATTTGAGCAGTTCCTTATTTTTTTCTATATATTCTTTCCATATAGCTTCCCGGTCTTTTTGGTGTGTGTTTTCATATTTTTCGGTATATTCGTCATGGAGTGCTTTTAACTGATCCATGAGGGGTGTATCAGCAGGAAGTTTGCCTCTGCGGATGCGGGCATACAGTCTGTTGTATGATTTAGTAAATTCAGTATGAATTGGGTGGCTGAATAATTTTTCCTTATAGGATTTCCGACTGGCGTATTCATTGCATGTTGTGGAAGTGTCTCTGTATATTCTTGTACAGTATTCTTGGTTGGAAGTGTACTTCACACGAAAATATCCGTTGCATAGACTCGAATTATACTGTCTTTGTAATGTACGTATTCCCCAGCCGGATTTTGCTGATTCTATCTCATAAAATTTTCGTTCATCCGCATTTTCTATCCGCATAAGCTGCAAATAATGCGACCATGAAACAAGAAAAGGTTGTTCCTTATCCAATTCCTCAAACACTGTTTGGGAAATTCGGTCTGCATATGTGAAATAAAATTTTCTAGCATACTCCAAGTTTGTTTCTGAAAATCCTCTTCCAAATTCTTTTGTAAGACTTTCTGATATTTTTTTCAAAACCTGCTTTCCATATTTTGCCCGTTCTTTCCCTTCCTGCTGTTCTTCAACAATCCATTTCCCAAGTGAATAGTATGTCATTAACTGCACCAGATTAACCTGTTTTGCAGTAATCTGTCGCGCATATTGGATCAGTTCAATGAAATCTGCAATCAACATATCTAAAGACTGATTCGTTTCTATTGTGGGATTTTTGCTAATTAATTTAAAACGATATAGTTGACAGAGCATTGTTGCTTTCCGTAAAATAATATTTATACATAAAATATAAAAGTTATAATTACGTACATTTACATTTAAGAACGTTTGTTCTTGCTGCGATTGAAAATATATGGGATATATTGTATAATTCTTAAAAAGGGAAGTCATGGATGGTAGAATTATGTTAGAAAAAATTATTGACCTAACCAATCAATATATTGATAGTATGCCTAAAAAAGAACGGAAAAAATACGGGCAGTTTTTTACAAGCATGGAAACAGCACGTTTCATGGCTGGACTATATGATATTTCAGAAAATATGGATACGGTTAAAGTTTTAGATCCCGGAGCTGGTTCAGGAATTTTGGCATGTGCTTTCATTGAACGTCTGGAAACATTAAATTTTGTTAAGAATGTTGAATTGACTTGCTATGAAAATGATAGTAATGTTTTACTATTATTGCGGGATAATCTTGCATTTTGTAAAGATTATTCATCTAAAAACATTACCATTAATATTCTGACCGATAACTATATTTTAAGTCAATATCTGGATTTTAATTACATGATTGGTGGCAATGTGAATCCAATAAAATATGATTTTGTCATTGGCAATCCACCATATATGAAGATTCCTAAGGATGCACCAGAGGCAACTGCTATGCCTGCAGTTTGTTATGGCGCACCTAATATGTATTTCATTTTTGCTGCTATGAGCCTTTTTAACTTAAAAGAAGAAGGGGAGATGGTGTATATTATTCCCCGGTCATGGACTTCCGGGGCTTATTTTAAGCGTTTTCGTGAATTTTTTCTTACGGAAGGAAAGATAGAGCATATTCATTTATTTGTAAGTCGTAATAAGGTATTTGATAAAGAAGATGTGTTGCAGGAAACTATTATTGTAAAAGTTAGGAAAACCTGTATTAATCCCAAAGAAGTTACAATTACATCATCGAAGTCTAATTGCGATTTTGCTGATTTAACTTCTTTGACAGTGCCATATAGCTTAGTGGTATCTGGTAAGGATTATTATGTTTATCTGGTAACAGATGGAAAAGAGGTTGAGGTACTAGAAAGGTTGCATAGATTTGACAAAACACTGCCGGATATTGGTGTTAAGATGAAAACCGGACTGACAGTTGATTTTAGTAATAGAGATATATTGCGTGATGAAGCGGAAGAGGGGGCAATCCCACTTTTCTATTCGCAACATATCAAGCAGGGAAAAGTGCAGTTTCCGATACAAAAAGAGCATGAATATGTGGTTACAGATCAGCGTGGGTTAATGCAGGACAATAAAAATTATCTGTTCGTGAAGCGCTTTACTGCAAAAGAAGAACCAAGAAGGCTGCAGTGTGGAGTTTATTTAGCAAAAGACTTTCCGCAATACAGAAAAATCAGTACACAAAATAAAATTAATTTCATAGACGGGCTTTTGACGGAAATGTCAGAGTGCTTAGTGTATGGATTATATGTTTTATTTAATTCTACATTATATGATGAATATTATCGGATATTAAATGGTTCTACACAGGTTAATTCAACAGAGATAAATGCAATGCCGGTTCCTGATTTAGAGAGCATTCAGGAAATGGGGAAAAGACTGATGAAAAGCCGGGACTATTCAGAGAACAATTGTAACATGATTTTGGAGGGATACTGTGGATAAAATTGATGAAGCAAGAGAATTTTTACAGTTGGTTGGGATGCCAAAAGCACAGCAGGCTGATATTTGCTGCTATGTAATCCTGGCAATGGCAGGAATCAAACCGGATATGGAGTGGAGCGAGGCAACAAATGACTGGATTCGGATTCATGATATTATTCAGTTTGCTAATGCCCATTATGGAGCTACCTATGCAGAGAATAGCAGGGAAACTTTTAGAAAACAGGCTTTACATAGATTCCGTACTGCAGCTTTGGTAGAGGATAATGGTATGGCAACAAACAGTCCTAATTATCGTTATCGGCTGACAGAAGAAACCTTGCGAATGTTAAAAACAATGAAAACATCAGAGTGGAGAAAATCGCTGCAACGGTTCTTGCAGTATCATGAAAGACTGGTAGATATTTATGCGTCCAAAAAGAAAATGACTATGATGCCGGTCAAGATAAATGGAACGGATTTTAAATTTTCTGCTGGCAAGCATAATGAGTTGCAGAAAGCAATCATTGAAGAATTTGCTCCAAGGTTTGCACCTGATTCAGAGTGTTTGTATGTGGGAGATACAACAGAAAAAGATTTGGTAAAGAATATGGAGAAATTAACAGAGTTAGGATTTGGAATTACACTTCATGACAAGATGCCGGATGTAGTTCTATATCGGGAAGATAAAAACTGGATTTATTTTGTGGAGTCTGTGACTTCTGTAGGTCCGATGGATCCGAAGAGGATATTGGAAATAACAGAGATGACGCAGGGAGTAACAGCAGGGAAAATTTTTGTGACAGCATTTTTAGATTTTAAAACATATAAAAAGTTTTCAGAAGAGTTGGCATGGGAAACGGAAGTATGGATAGCGGAGATGCCGGAGCATATGATACATTTGAATGGGGATAAGTTTTTGGGACCGAGGTAGCAATATTAATATTATTTTCTTAGATAATAAACAGAAGACTTAATAGATTAGATACTGTGCGAAAAGGGGAACAGGTAATTGAAATTAGTAAAATTAACTACATTCAAAGATAAGTTTTTTGGAAATGCTGAATTTGAATTTGATGATGAACACATAAATACAATTAGTGGGAAAAATGGATCAGGAAAGACTTCTTTATTTGAACTAATTAGTTTGGTTCAGAAAGCGTATTTTTGCAAATTATTGCTAGAAAATGGGTATGAAAAATACAATAAAATTAGTATATGTGAGTGGATTTCACAGTTGATATATGAGATGCTTCCGCAAAAAGATTCCCATATAGAATTAACAATTAAGTTGGAAAGAAAAGATTTTGAAATAGTAAAAGAACGTACAAAACAAAATAAAATATTACAGAACTATTTTTGTGATGAGGGCATTAATATTACTCTCACATTGTGCAATGAGAGCACCCAGAGTAATGAACAGCAATGGAAAATTCTTGTTAATGAAAATGAGAATATTTTAAAGTTCTTTTGGAACTTAAGTGATCCACAAGGGATAATTGTTTATATTTCTGCTGAACGGAAAGTTATAGAAGAGGATGTTACTTATAGTGATATTGAGTTAAAAGGAATGGATGAGATTTCTGATAAAGTACAAGTGATTTTAAGTGGTGAAAATCTTTTCAATAGTTTGTATAGCATAATTATAAATGATTATATTCATGAGAGAATAATTCCAGTACATGGAGGAGTTAAACGTGATAAATATGTAATTGAGAGTAAAAAAGTTTTTAATGCCTTTTTCCCAGATTTATCAATTGGCAATTTTTCTGGTATTGATAAAAAGAATCAGTTTATTCTAACTGTAAAAAGAAATGCTGGTAAGCGTTATGATATTAGAAAGCTAAGTTCAGGTGAAAAATTGATTTGGTATACGTTAATCCTTATCAATTACATTAAGTCTATGGGTATTTTAGCGATAGATGAATTGGAAAATCACCTTCATGAAACTTTGGCATGGGAATTTGTGGATTATCTTAGAGAAATTTGTGAATTAAAAACAAATGAAATCAGTTTAAGTCAAGTATTTTTACTGACGCATTCTAAAAACATCATATATAATAATTTTGCTATTGGAAATAATTATATTTTAGTACATAAAAATTTAACGAAATTGGATTATGCTAATTGTGAGAAAGAACTTAGATATTTGGGTTTAAGTTGTATAAATGAAAAAATCTTATTTGTTGAGGGAACATCAGATATTAATGATTTGTCAGATATCTTTTCCCAATATAATATTCATGTAAAAAAGTTAAATAATTGTACGGAAGTTGTTAAGACATATGAGGGTTTAAGTAATATTGCCCACTGGATTCAAGAAAAAAGAATTGTTTTTGTTATTGATAAGGATACAAGAGATGAAGTAGAAATAAATTTATTAAGAGAGAGAAATAGAGATTTTTTTGACGAGCATTTTTGCATATTGCCGAAGCACGAAATAGAAAATTATTTTTTGGATGAGGAAGTTATTTTTAAAGTAGTAGAGGAAATACGATTATTATTTGAAAAAGAGACTATAACAAAAGAAGAAATTAATAAGATGATAAAGGATTATGCAGATGAATGTTTGAATACTACTAAAAGAAAATACTTGAATTATCTGATACATAATAAACTAAATAAACTGAATAATCTTGTGCATATGAAAGATATACAGATTGATAACCATATAGTGTACGAAAACTATATAGAGAATATTTTTTCTTCTACATTATGGGAACAGAATATCAGTGATTTGCATGAAATGTATAGTATGATGATGGACAAATATGGGGTACTAAACTGGGAGTCAAAGTGGCGTGATTTATGCGATGGAAAGATTGTTTATAATAAAACAATAAATACATTAGCTCAGAGATTAGGTGTTTTGAAGAAGGACTTAGATTTGAAAATAAGAAAGAAGTTGGTAGAGACAGAAGGAACAGCGTTGAATACTATGGTAACAAAAATTATTTTAATGTTTAATTAGCAAGGGAGAAATTACTGGTGCCAAAACGGTGCCAAGAAATCATGCAAATAAAAATAAGCCACATAAAAACAACGATTTTATGCTGTTTTCCGCAAATAAAAGCATAGAAAATATCACAAAAATGCTATTCAAATAACGTGAGGGTGGTAGAACTGTTGGTTCTGGACGTGTGGCTACGATTATTGAGTAATATACGCGAAAGCAATGAGATAAGAGTCAATTAAGGCAATAAAATAGGGACTCCAAGTCTACTTGAAAGTGAGGCTGTAAAAAATCTTGTGTCTATGGGGAAATAATCTTTCCTGATATGAATCAGATATGTAGAAATTTGCTGTCAAATTTTATTACTTTTGCGCTGTCGAATTTCTTTTCTGATAATAGTATTGCCAATTCTTTAAATCCTATACATGCTTTTTGAATGTTCTGCATGCTAAACAGGCATCAGCGGCAGGCAATCTTTCCGTGGGCTCTGCCCACACCCGGCCTCCAGAATAAGGATGGATAATTCTGGCAATACTGCTAATGCCGATAGAATAAGGTAGAGCTGGAACATTTTTCATAAAGTGTGATGTTCCAGCTTTTCCTATTACAGATACTGGGTGAGCCGCTCTCCGTACAAAACGATCAGCTGGTTCAGCACCTGGTCCCAGTTCCTGTAACGCTGTGTCCATTTTTTGACCACATTCCCGCTGGCAAGATACAGCATCTTTTCCAGTGCACTGTCACTTGGAAATACGCTTTTTGTCTTTGTTACTTTCCTGTATTGGCGGTTCAGCCCCTCTATGATGTTTGTGGTATACATGATACGCCTGATATCGCCCGAAAATTGAAAGAAGGAACTGACATCTTCCCAGTTATTCTCCCAATTACTTATTGCATACGGATATTTCTTTCCCCATTTTTCTTTGATCCCCTCCAGTTCCTGCAGCGCTGCTGATTCATTCGGAGCGTTATATACGGACTTAAAGTCGGAGGAGAATTTCTTCAGGTCGCTGCAGTTCACATATTTAAAAGAATTCCGCAGCATATGGATGACGCATCTTTGTATCTGGGCATCCGGATACACTGCCCCGATTGCTTCCTTAAAACCGGCAAGCCCGTCTACACAGAAAAACAGCACGTCCTGTATGCCCCTGTTTTTCAGGTCATTGAGCATCCCCAGCCAGAACTTGCTGGTTTCATTAGCTCCTACAGTGATACTCAGGATATCCTTATAGCCGTCTGCTGTTATGCCCAGCACAATATAAGCTGCACGGCTCAAGACGCGTCCGTCCTCCCTTACTTTATAATGGATGCAGTCCATAAATACAAACGGATAGACAGGGTTTAAGGGGCGTGACTGCCATTCTTTTATTTCCGGCAGTATCCTGTCCGTGATCCTGCTGACCATTTCGGCTGACAGTTCCATTCCGTAAAGTTCCTGTATCTGGTCATGGATGTCTCTGGTACTCATACCTCTTGCATAGAGGGAGAGCACTTTTTCTTCAATGCCGGAGATATCCCTCTGGTATTTGGGGATGAGCTTTGGCTCGAACCCGCCATCCCGGTCTCTTGGGACATCGATCTGGAATTCTCCATACTGGCTCTTCAATGTTTTGGGAGAATGCCCGTTTCTCTTATTGGATGTTGGCGCATCCCCTTTCTGATTTTTTTCATAACCGAGAGAAGCATCCAGTTCTGCTTCCATGAGTTCCTGAAGGATATCTTTGAAACTCTCCCTGAGCAGGCTGTAGACATCGGCTACGCTGTTTAAGTTGTTATCTGCAATAATCTGTCGAATTTGTTCCCTTGTTGCTGGCATAAAAAATCCTCCTTTTCGATAAGAATTGTCATATCCTAATTCTTACCAAAAAAGAGGTATTTTTTTCCAAAGACACAAACTATTTTACACTACCTTGAAAGTCCCTATTTTATTGCCTTTGAGGGCATTTAACGAATATTCGCAATCGAGGAAATGCAAAGCATTTTCGAGGGGCGCTTATCGTTCTTTCGGGGATTTCTCCGAAAGCCTTTTTATGTGGAAAGCCACTTTAGAGGACTAAAGTAGCTGCAAAATGGCCACGATTTTTTATTTTCTATTCTATATCTTTCAAATCAATGACTCTTTCAGGAGAGGTATGATTTTTCTTTAGCATTTTTTATATATTCAAAGAGGTCTCGTCTTGTAGTATCATCCAGCACATATAAATTGGCAATCAACAGGATTATACTACGATTTTTTCCAAGGCAATGGTAGGATAGATGGCAGGATGCTTAGGCATCCTGATTTTAGGAATAGGAAAAATATTTTTGCTGTTGAATAGTTATATAGAATAATGTATATTTAATGGAAGAAAACGCCCTGTTTATGATAGGGAACGTACAGTTTGCAACTGTTTTGTCAGGAAACATTTCTTAGAAGATTTGAAAATCATAATATGTAGATAATTTATAATTTGAGCAGGCAATTTTGGAAGGACATATTTTTATGAAGCAGGTAGTGCAGCAGGCAGAGGATTTACAATTTATTTTTACGGAAAAAGATTTTTATCCTGATGTGCAGACAAATGGCGCGGATGCAGATCAGAGCAGATGGAGAAAACAATTTGAAGAGGACAAATTCAAGGCGCTTTACCAGATGGGATTTGAAGAAAAAGCGGTGGGGCTGACTGTGACGGGCAATTTTTTGTATCTGGTATCTACTTCCTTTTTAAAACAGTTAACAGACATGCCGGAGCTGGAGGTTGCGCGGGGGAATATAGAGCTGAAGCCGTCGAGCGAAGCGGTAGAGGAGCTTTTAAAAGCAGTTCCTTTTGCAATTGGTGCAGAACATATTACTGCCGATTGGATTAAGCATATTTTTGCAAGGCTTCTTGAAATATACACTGGTGAAATTAATGTGTATAGCGGAACGGTAGAGATGTATCTGACAGAGAAAAGCCAGCATCTTCATGTGCCGGAAAGAATTTTCTTTCATTTGGTAGAGCATAAGGATGAGGAATTCCCCTTTGCCTTTATGGCTACCTATGCAACAAAAGGGAAGGACGGTAAGGTGATACATGTACCGCTAAAATATGCCCTGACAGAATATCAGGGCCAGAGGGAAAAACTACTGTCACTTTTATCATGTCTGAATCGAGCCGCAGATGCATCCGGGCTGATTGATGGATTTATGAAAAGTGGGGAGATGTTTCATCCGCTTAAATTAACAACAAAAGAGGCTTATGCATTTTTAAAAGATATTGAAGTGATTGAGCAAACCGGCATTTTGTGCCGCATTCCAAACTGGTGGAAGAAAAAAACTTCCTCGGTATCTTTAGAAGCAAGCCTTGGAGATCAAAAGCCATCTATGTTAGGGTTTGATACGTTGATTTCTGTGCAGCCTAAGCTGAGCGTGGATGGTATGGAATTAACCCAGGATGATATAAAAATGTTGTTGGAGCAAACGGAAGGCCTTGCCCTGCTTAAGGGGAAATGGGTGGAAGTGGATCATGAAAGACTGCGGGAGCTTTTGCAGAGACTGGAGGAATTCCCGTCAGAAATCACTCTTTTAGATGCTATGCGAATGGGAATTGGACAGGCGGATGAAAGAGAGGATGTTGGGGCAGTTGTTTCTAATGGTGAGTGGCTCTCAGAGTTTCTTCTTCACTTGAGGAAACCTGAAACGATTCGCAAGACACCTCTTCCCAAAAGCTTTTGTGCAAAATTGCGCCCTTATCAAAAGAACGGTTATACTTGGCTTAACTATATGGATCATTTGGGGTTTGGCGCCTGTCTGGCAGATGATATGGGATTGGGAAAAACGGTGCAAGTGCTTGCTTATTTGGAAAAGCTGCGATGTGCCGATAAAAATGCAAGAGCGCTTTTGGTTCTGCCTGCATCCTTGTTGGGAAATTGGAAAAAAGAGGCTGAAAAATTTGCACCTAAAATGAGTTTTCAGATTCTTCACGGAAAAACCGCAGCCATGCTGGCGCAGGAACTGGAGGAAAATCAGACATTCCTGACGATCACCACTTATGGGATGGCATTGCGGATTAAGGAACTGCAGAATATTGTGTGGGACTGCGTGGTGCTGGATGAAGCACAGGCAATCAAGAATCCAGGGACAAAGCAGACAAGGGAAATTAAAAAATTAAAGTCCAGAATGCGCATTGTCATGACAGGAACACCTATTGAAAACGAGCTGATGAACCTTTGGTCATTGTTTGATTTCCTGAATAAAGGACTTCTTGGTTCGGCCAAAGAATTTCATACCTACTGCAAGGGGCTGGATGAACAGCCTGCCGGGTACATGAAGCTTAAGACAATGATTTCTCCTTTTATGTTAAGAAGAGTCAAGACAGACAAAACCATTATATCAGATTTGCCGGAGAAACTGGAAAGCGTGGATTACGTAACGCTTAGTAAGAAGCAGATTGTGCTTTATAGAAAAGCCGTATCTGATATGGAGAAGCTGATTGCGGATGTGGAAGGGATTAAGCGCAGTGGAATTATTTTAAATACAATCATGAAATTAAAGCAGATCTGCAACCATCCGGATCAGTATCTGGGGCAAAGCGGTTATTCTGTGGAGGAAAGTGGAAAATTGATTCTTCTCAAAGAAATCTGTCAGACTATTTTTGAAAAGCGGGAAAGAGTGATAGTGTTTACGCAGTTTAAAGAGATTACATCATATCTGGCTGACTTTCTGGCAGGCGTTTTTGGAAGAGAGGGATATGTTTTACATGGTGGAACGCCAGTGGCAAAACGTGGAAAGATTGTTGAAGCTTTTCAGGGGGAAAGATATGTGCCTTTTATTGTTGTCTCGGTGAAGGCAGGCGGTACGGGGCTGAATCTGACCAAGGCAAATCATGTCATTCATTTTGACCGTTGGTGGAATCCGGCAGTTGAGAACCAGGCAACGGACCGGGCTTTCCGCATTGGACAGACCAAGGATGTGGTGGTTCATAAATTAGTGTGTGAAGGAACCATTGAAGAAAAAATTGATGCCATGATTACATCTAAAAAAGAACTGGCGGAAAATGTAATAGGTTCTGGTGGAGAAAAGTGGATTACAGAATTAAGTAATGATGAGCTGATGTCTGTACTGCGGCTGGAGCTGCCGGAATAGAGGTATTTTTAGAAGGAATAACATAGCAGCATGTTCTTTGAGACAGGAAGAGGGGAACGGGGTTTATGAGTAAATATTGGGATATGGCATATTATGAGCAGCCAAATGCAACGCAGCTTCGAAAAAATGCGGCACAGAGCGTACAGAAGGAGAAAAAGAAAGGAAATATCCTTGAGCCTGTTAATGTAAAGGGACGGAATATTGCCAGGAACTGGTGGGGAAAAGCATGGTGCAGCAACTTGGAGCAGTATGCTGATTATGAAAGCCGGATTGACAGAGGAAAGCGTTACGTACGAAATGGCTCTGTAATTGACTTGAAAATCCATAAAGGGAAAATTTCAGCCCGTGTGCAGGGAACCCGCAAGGCGCCCTATAAGGTTGAAATCAGGATTAGTCCTTTGTCAGAAGAAAAATGTCAGAATATCATTGAGAAATGCGGCAGAAAGATTGAAAATATGGAAGAGCTGCTAAACGGAAGTTTTCCTTTGGAGATGCAGGAGCTTTTTCAGGGAAAAGATGGATTATTTCCCACTCCAAAGGAAATTAGCTTTACCTGTAGCTGTCCTGACTGGGCGTTGATGTGCAAGCATGTGGCAGCAGCATTATATGGTGTGGGGGTTCGCCTGGATGAAAATCCGCTTTTGTTTTTTGAACTGCGCGGAATTGATGTGGGGAGGTTCATTGATGTTACCATTGCAAACAGAGTGGAGACTATGCTTGCAAATGAGGGAAAGCATAGCAGCCGCATTATAGAGGATGAAGATATCTCAGATTTATTTGGTGTTTTGTAGGAGGTTTAGGGTAAGCGTCAAATCATGCGCCATAGAATAATCAGTAAAAAGCTAAATTTTATCAGGTGGATTTATCGGATTTTATAAAGAAATCGGTTACAAGCCAGCAGTGAAATGGACTTATTGGAAGAAGCAGTAAATTTATTGCAAAAAAATATGTAATAAAAAACAAAGATAATGAAGAAACAGAAAATAATCGGAGATGAAATTATGAAGCAGATAAAAGTAAAAAGAATTGCAGCAGGTGCAGTGATATGTGTTTTAATCATTGTATTTGCGGCATTGGCATTGCTTTGGAATCATTATCTAAATAAAAACAGCCTGCTTGGAAGATTTCTTACAAAGCAGAACCAGGAAGTATATTTGTTGGGGACGTTTCATACAAATCATTTTAATAAGTGGCTTAATTATTCTATGGAAGATATGTTAAGCGTGGTGGAAAATGTGGCTCCGGATGTTGTTTTTATTGAAGCCCGTGAAGAATATTTTCAAGAATATAATGTGGTAGACGGACCGATAGACATGAATGCTTTTTACAGGCAGCAGATGGAGTACTGTAAGTTGTTTGAAGAGAACATTTTATATAAAGAATGAGAAAAAAGGATGTCCTAACAGTATCGATTACTGTGCAGGGCATCTTTTACTAATAATAAGGATGGTTTTAGTATTTACAAGGATTCATTTTCATGTTATTATATTGAATACAAATTCAATGAATAAAAAATTAATGAAAATGCAAAGCAAGGAGATTAAGTTGGAGACAAGAAAAGAGCAAAAAGAAAGAAGAAGGCAGGAAATCCTATGTGCGGCGTTGGAATTATTTGTCACAAAGGGATATGCAGCCACAAAAGTAACGGATATTGCGAAGCGGGCAAATATGAGTACCGGACTTATGTTTCATTATTTTGAGTCAAAAGAAAAATTGTATGAAGAGTTGATTCGAATGGGTTTAGAGGGAACCGCATATCCGGCAGAGCAGAAATGTGAGCATGCAATAGATTTCTTTGTTCAATTTACGACGCAATTATTTGAGTATATGAAGAAACAGCCCGTTATGGCCAGAATGTTTCTGCTGATGGCGCAGGCACAGAGAAATGAAGCTACGCCGGCACATATCCGGGAAATTGCCATGCAGGTAAATACAATTGAAGAATTTGTACCGATTATTGCATGGGGACAGCAGGAAGGAACTATAAGGGATGGAGAGCCAAAGATTCTTTCTAATGCCTTTTGGTGCTGCATTCAGGGAATTGCTGAGCGTTACGCCACAAATCAGGAGATTGATTTACCACAGCCAGAATGGATTGTGGATATTGTAAGAAAGAAATAGAGGGAGCATACATGAAAAAGATAGTAATTATTGGCGGTGGAATTGCCGGCTTGACAGCAGGAGTTTTATTGCAAAAGGCAGGATTTCAGACAGAAATTTTTGAAAAGAATGCTTTGCCGGGAGGACAATGTACCGGCTGGAAACGGGAAGGTTATTTTATTGATAACTGTATTCATTGGTTAACAGGCACAAGGCCGGGCAGCGCCC
>ERZ808044.1332-NODE-1332-length-14204-cov-4.722376_pt1 | contig 14204 bp, 9 predicted proteins | sample MGYA00380195_ERZ808044 | MGnify/ENA primary metagenome ERZ808044 (study PRJEB31490, sample SAMN06133423) | mouse gut metagenome | isolation source: Z7_2 | host: mice | place: China: Chengdu | collected 2015-05 ...
GGATGTTGCTGCAGGCCGCCCAAGACTACAATATTGATCTGTCAAAGTCATGGATGATCGGAGATAGTGACAGCGACATAAAGGCCGGAGCAGCGGCAGGATGCGGAACCGTGATGCTGGACGCACAGTTTTCGCTGCTGCAGGCCGTAGAGCAAATATTGGATGCCGGCAGCCTGGCGTCCCCATCCTACGATTATGGAAGGTAAAGAAAGTATGAATAAAGAATTGATGGTATATGTGGAAACCCTTATGAAAAGGTATCCAATACTGAAAAATTCAGAAGAGGATATCTGCCGTGCCTACCGAATCCTGGATGCTTCCTATGCTGCCCGGGGTAAGCTGCTGGTCTGCGGCAACGGAGGCAGCGCTGCGGATTCTGAACATATCGTGGGGGAATTAATGAAGGGATTCTGTCTGCCAAGAAATCTCAGCCTTGCACTGAGACAATCGTTAGAGAAGGTTGACCCGGCATATGGCAGAGAACTGGCTGATAAACTGCAGGGGGCTTTGCCTGCCATAGCCCTTACGGGCCACAATGCCCTCAGTACGGCATACCTGAATGATGTGGATGGCTTGCTCTGTTATGCCCAGCAAGTGATGGGATATGGCAATGCAGGAGATGTCCTGCTGGCCATAAGTACTTCCGGCAACTCTAAAAATGTTATTTACGCCGCCATAGCGGCCAAAGCCAAAGGTTTGAAGGTGGTCGGCCTGACCGGGAAGAATGGCGGCGCGCTTGCAGACTATGCGGATGTGTGCATACGGGTAGAGGAAATAGAGACATATAAGATACAGGAATTACATCTTCCGATTTATCATTGCCTGTGTTTGATGTTGGAAAAGCGTTTTTTCGGCCAATGAAAAAGAAGGAGACAAAGATATGGATGAAAAGAAAAACAGAAAAAAGTGGTATCTTGCCCTTGGCATAATCGTATATGGAATTTTGTGCTTTTTGATCGGATGGGGAAGCAATTTTCTTTTTCATAAAACGGATATAGACAGAGAAGTAGAAAATGATACTCCTATGTATTCTTTTGACCCGTTTTCATCTGTTACCTTTGACGGTTCTCAGAATACCGATGAGATCCCATGGGGATATACTGCAGGAATATTTAATATGGAATCGGATGAATGCATTTTGCTCACCCCTAACACATCTGTGAATTTATCCGGGGAAAGTATCCCCGCCTCCTGGGCTTTCCAGTACAGAATACATCCTTGGGTGGATGCCAATTCAGACGGTGCAGGTTTGGTAATCTGGATCTTGGACGAGGAAGAAAACATCTTGTATTCCGAGGAGATTCCCGTGAAACCCGGCAGCCAATGGCAGGATTATTCGATAGATCTGAATTCTTGGGACACAGCCTCAAAAATAAAAATACTCTGTAATAATGGCTCTGCAGGTAATGACGAGTGTGATTGGGTTATCTTAAGAACCCAGGCCGGCAAAAGAATACCATTGGCTGACAATTATGTCAGATCTGCAACCTATTTTGCGGATGAATGGTCCATTAATTTCTGGAATTGTGAGATGGATCATCTTGAAAGCGATTTAGCGCAAATCAAGGCTGACGGATTTGACAGCATCATTATTGTTATCCCCTGGCGCGAATTTCAGCCTACCGTATCACCGATTTCTTATAATGACTATGCTTTTTCCAAATTGGACGAATTGATGTCCGCGGCTGATGATGCAAAATTGAAAGTCTATGCGCGGCTGGGATATACATGGGATTTTTACAGAGACAAAAATGAAAATATTATAGATCGTTTTTTCAATTTATTAGGAGACGAGGATACCCTTGCTGCCTGGGATGCTTATATTCAGAAGATGTATCAGGCTTTATCCGTATACGACTGTTTTGCGGAGGCTTTCCTGACTTGGGAGGACTTATGGGGGCCTACAGCAATATGCGATGTTAAAGAACTCAGTGACAGGGCTGCCAAAGCTCAATTCATAAACTTTGGAGAATGGGTCAGCAGACATTACACTCTGGACGAGTATAATCGGAATTACCAGACAAATTATACATCCTTCGACCAGATTCCCATTCCTCACCGCTCAGAGCCTGCCCTATGGGCAATGTTTGAGTTTTATGACGAATTTTTATTAGATATTTTGAAAAGATCTCAACAATACTTCCCCAATCTTTCCATGGAAGTAAGAATGGACTGGGATCTGGTGACTGATGCCCAGGGTAACTTCACTTATTATAAACATTCGGGGCTATATAGTTGTGCGGATTCAGATTTTACCACCACCATGTATGGAATTCCCATGGGATTTGAAAACGTGGGAGAAGTTGTAACATACGAGGAGGCGCTGGCGCAGACAAAATATACTTTAGAAAACTTCCGATCTGAAATCGGGGGGAAGGCTGTCTATATTGACCAGTTTATTTTTGCGGATAACACGCCTGCCTTTTCCAACAATGCCCGGATAAAAGAGGAGGAACTAGGTGATTATCTATTGAACGTTGCGGAAATATTGCGCAGTAATTCTGATGGCTATGGCATATGGACTTACCGGGACTATTGTTCCAACATGCTCTACAATCCGCAGTTTGCGCTGGCAGATGAAGGATGGGAGGCGCAGGATGCCGCGTTTTTCCAACAAGACGGTTCCATGGTCTGCCGGATTGCGCCAAATGGTTACCTAAGGCAGGCAATCCCCGACATCCGTGATCACTTTAGTGCGGACAAATATATATGTGAATTTGATGTAGTGGAACTTACCACCCCCGGTACAGTGGAGATCCAGGTGGGCGAAACCCTATTACAGGCAGATGTCACCCGTTCCGGCAAGGTACAGCTAACACTTGAACATCCCGGCTATTTTGGATTTGAGTTCTCATCTATAGACGCTGAACTGACAATAGATAACCTTAAACTATATTCTCAAATCCAACAGGGATACCTCTACGATGTTAACTTTGACGAACTGGAATACATTGACGAAATACGGGCGTTAAACAGCATGTTGGCAGGATCAGAGTAATTATTGAAAGGGATAAGACGGTGAACAAATGAACGAGGTAACCAGAAACAATAACTTTGGGATGTTACATCTTGCAGCCTCTTTTTTTGTCATATATGGCCATCAATATAATCTTCTTAACCAGTCTGCGCCAGTTATATTAGGAAATCAAGTTCACGAATTGGGGTTAAAAGCAATATTTCTTATTTCCGGTTACCTTATTGCAAAAAGTTTATTTTCCATGAGCGGCAGCAGAAAAAAGGTAACTGTAATATATTTGGTCAAACGTTTCGGAAGACTTTTTCCGGAATTTCTCTTCTGCCTGATTATAACGGCGTTCTTGATTGGTCCTCTGTTCAGCACGTTGACCATAAAAGAATATTTTGGCAGTATGGACCAAATTATATTTTATATTAAGAAAAACCTTCTTCTGTATCCGATATTCAACTTACCTGGTGTTTTTACCGACAATCCGTATGTTGGAGCGGTCAACGGATCTTTATGGACTATGCCCATAGAATTTTTCATGTATTTTATTTTTTTATTAATTATGCTCCCTTTTAAGAACAGAAACAGGCAAAGAATCATATACACTTTATCTAGTGCGGGTATTTTCATTTTATGGAGTATCAAAATGATTTATTTTCAACAGGAACGTTGGGTTTTATATGGCACGGATTGGGTGACTGCACTTAATATTATTGTATATTTTGTGATTGGAGGCGGGATATATATATGGGGATTGAAGCCCAAATTTAATATTCAAAAATCTCTTTTTCTTTTCTTTATTCTATGTGCCGTCCGTTTTAATATGACATTTATAAACGAGATTATATGCATGATAGCGCTGTCATGCTGCATTTTCTCATTGGGATTTGCTGATAAGCAGTCATTAAACTTATCATGGATTCATCCTGAATGCGCATATGGAATTTACTTATGGGGATTTCCTGTACAACAATGCATTATAAACATTTTTGCTATTACAGGTAAAATACACTCCATTAATCTTCTGTTTTTGATTAGTGCCGTTATTTCTTATATATTAGCCCGCATTTCATATAGCTGGGTGTATAAGCCATTCAAAAAGATAAGCGACAGCATAGTTAAATATTTAGATCTTCGTCTCTAAAATAATTACCCTTTTACCGCTCTGCACCTCTTTCGATTATATGCAAGCCTGGCCTCATACGCCAGGCTTTTTTCTGTCCTATAGTCTCCCGGCTCCTTTATTCCAGCGTCTGTTTCTTTCGGTATCTTAATCTTTCCTGTTTTCTATCGGCGAAATCTAATATACGGATAATTTCTAATTATCAATGATTATTCGGCAAGGAGTATCTGATGCTACAGAGGATTAAAGACATTTATGCCTACAGGGACATGATCTACAGCCTGGTACGCCGGGAACTGCGGGGACGCTACAAAGGCTCTGTCCTCGGTTTCCTCTGGACCTATATCAATCCTTTATGTCAGATCATTGTCTACTCTGCCGTGTTCTCCGTTATCTTTCGGGTTGAAATAGAAAAGTTCTATCTCTACCTGACCATCGGCATGATGCCCTGGGTGTTCTTCAACACCTCCGTGCAGGGCGGCAGTACCTGCGTCCGCGCACAGGCTGACATGGTGAAAAAGATTTACTTCCCCAGGGAGGTAATCCCCATCTCCTATGTTACCAGCGCCTTCGTAAACATGCTCCTGAGTTTCGTCATCGTGTTCCTGGCCGTACTCACCGCCGGATGGGGCTTTAACCCCCTGGCTCTGCTGTTCCTGCCCCTGATCATGTTGATCGAGTTTTTCCTGGCTCTGGGCATCGCCTTCATCGTCTCCTCCGTAACCGTCTATTTCCGGGACCTGGAGCAGATCGTGGGGGTGCTGATGATGGCCTGGATCTACTTAACACCCATCATGTATGACGTGGATTTCATTCCCGGGCAGCTTCGGACACTGTTTTTCCTAAACCCCATGACTCCCGTTATTGTGGTGTACCACGACATACTCTACTACCGCTCCATACCTGATGCTGCCTGTCTGCTGCAGGCCGCTCTGGTGAGCCTGGCGGTATTCGCCGCAGGCTTTCTCCTTTTTTGGAGGCTGGACCGGGGCTTCGCCGAGGAATTGTAGGAAAGGCAGGAGGATACATGGACGCAGCGGAAATCGTAATCGATGTCAAAGACGTAAAAAAACAGTTTAAGTCCTATCGCGATAAAGCCACTTCCTTTAAAGAGCGCTTTGTCAATCCCTCCCGCGGCAGGCATGAGGATGTCATGGTTCTAAAAGGCGTCAGCTTCCAGGTCCGGCGGGGCGAGGCCATCGGCATTATCGGCAGGAACGGATGCGGCAAAAGCACCACCCTGAAGCTTCTCACCCGTATCCTCTACCCCACCCAAGGCACCATCCGCATCAAAGGCCGGGTGTCAAGCCTGATCGAACTGGGAGCCGGCTTCCACCCGGACATGACGGGAAGGGAAAATATCTATACCAATGCCTCCATCTTCGGACTCACCCGCAGGGAAGTGGACCAGCGCCTGGGGGATATCGTGCGCTTCTCAGAACTGGAGGAATTCATTGACCAGCCCGTGAGGACCTATTCCTCCGGCATGTATATGCGCCTGGCCTTTGCCGTGGCCATCAACGTGGACGCGGATGTGCTGCTGATAGACGAGATCCTGGCAGTGGGTGACTCTGCCTTTCAGAAGAAATGCTTTGAGAAGCTGAAAGAGATCAAGGCCGCCGGTACCACCATCGTCATTGTGTCCCACTCCATGGACCAGATGTACAAGATCTGTGACCGGCTGATCTGGATTGAGGAAGGGCTGGTGAAGGAAGAAGGCGTGCCCAGGTTCATCGGAGAGGAATATCTGGCGGCAATGGAGGGCCGCAGGCTGGACCGGATAGAACTGGAGAACCGACAGCGGAAAGAGGAACTGGAACGTCAAATCCAGGAGGAGCAGGAGAAAGAACAGAGGGCCCGGGAAAAAGCGGAGCGGGAACAGCAGGAACAGGAGCGCAGGGCCCAGGAAGAGGCCCGGAGGGCGGAACAGCTGGCGGAACTGGAACGCAGGCAGAGGGAAATGGCGATAAATGAAAGCCTCAAAGACATCTGCCCTTTCTATAGAAGCGGCGCCAGAAGACAGACGGAATACGCCCTCTCCTACACAGATGTAACGGTATGTGACAAAGATGGCAGAGAGACGAACCTCTGGAATACAGGGGACGCATATGAAATCAGACTGGCGTATAAAGCCGTGGGCAGCTTCGAAAATATCCGCTTTGTAATAGGCCTGACAAGGGAAGACGGAATTTATTGTTATGGAAGTTATATGGATGTTCCAGGAACCCTGCCCACACAGGGGACTGCGGTTTTCCGCTTTGTAAACGGCCTGTTAAAGGGACGGTATGTTCTGGATTTGTGGATTGAGGATTTTGATCTGACCACCTATGACAGTATCTACAGCCTGATGGCCATAGAGGTAGATACCGTACCTTATATCGAAAGGGGCATTTTTACCATGGAACATCAATGGGAATTAGATAAATGCACTAATGACAGGATTGGAGATTCGGAATGACAGTAACAAGTCCATTGGAAAAAGATAGTAAGAATACTGCGGTGGGTAGTTTTACGGGGGAACGGTTTGTGCCGGGAATCGATGATGTAAAGCTGTCCATGGAGCATTACCAACGCTATTACAGTGTGCTTCCTCTAACCGAAGGAAAGACTGTCCTTGACGCCGCCTGCGGAGAAGGATACGGCACTGCGCTGCTGGCTTCTGCCTCCTCCCATGTGACAGGAATTGACATATCAGGGGAAGCAGTCCTGCGGGCAAAGCAAAATTATTCTCACTTTGATAATATTGAGTTCATAGAAGCCTCCATTGCAAAGTTACCCATGGCAGATCACAGTGTGGATGTGATTGTGTCTTTCGAGACGATTGAGCATGTCCCAGAGGACATTCAATGGAAGTTTCTGGACGAGATCGCCAGAGTGCTGAAAGAGGACGGGATACTGGTAATGTCGACCCCAAATAAGGAAATCTACTCGGATCGCCCGGGTTATCACAACGAATTCCATGTGAAAGAATTCTACCGGGATGATTTCATGGAATTCTTAAGTACGAAGTTTTCCCGGGTAACATTATATGACCAGTTTTTCGAAAATGTATGCATCATCAACAGTAATACAGAGACAACGGAATCCATCTATTTTTGCCCTGATGAATATCTCCAGGAAGCCAAATATTATATCGCTATCGCAGGAAACCGCGATATAGCTTCTTTGAGACTCTCACATGTATTTGTCAACCCCCGGCATGATTATGCCATGCACATAGAGCGGATCCTCCAATTACAGGAAGAAGTAGAGGCCAGAAACAGCCACTTACAAAAACTGGACGGAGAAATCTTAGAATATCGCAGCTATATCGAAATCCTAAAGGAAGAAAACGAACGAGGAAAAGACCTGAAAAAAGAATTGCCGCTGACAAGGCAGCGCCTGTGCGAGGCAGAGGAAAGCATTGCACGATTGTGTAGTGAAAACGGTGCATTGATAAAGGAAAACAATGCCTTAAAAGTCATAAACGCATCGGAATTGGAGACAAATGCCCGCATAAAAGAAGAATTGGAGTCAGTTGAGTCAAAGAATATCGAGTTGAAAGATGAGGCAAATCAACTTCAGTCTATCATCGAGACCCTGCGGCAAACCCTTCAGAACAAAGAGGAACTGCTGGCGGAGTCCACTCAAAAAAATCAGATGATGCAGGAATCCGAACAAAAATATCAGCTGGAACTGCAGGAATCCGAACAAAGGCATCAGCTGAAACTGCAGGAGATTCAACAGGAGCACCAGCAGGAAACACAAGACCTGCGTCAGACCATTCTTAATAAAGAGGGCCACATCCAGCTGCTTCTGGAAGTGGAACGGGAATACCAGCGGGAAAAGCATTCCCGCACTTACCGTGCGGCCCTGGTACTGCGTAGAATCAGTACTTTCTTCCTGCCGCCGGACAGTAAACGCCGTTTTCTGGTCAAAATGCTGGTCAAAGGAATCCGCCATCCAAGGCTGATGTTCCATATGGTCAACCCCAGAAGGATCCGCAACTTTTTTATCGTTGTCAAGAAAGAAGGCATGGATGGGGTAAATGAACACTATCGGTTAGTGGAGGAATATGAAGTCTCCAGGCTGCATCCCTTCCCAACCGTACTGCCTGAAGTAACAGATTTGGCGGATGCAGCAGACAAAAACATTACTGATTACGCAAGGCTCTGCTTTATAAAATATAAAAAACCGGAGGTGTCCATTATTATTCCGGTCTATAACCAGTTTGAATACACTTACAACTGCCTTGAATCTATTTTAAAAAACAGTGGCGATATTCATTATGAAATCATCGTCGCTGATGACTGCTCTACGGATCTAACCAGAGAGCTGAGGCAGGTGGCAAGGGAAATAACTATTATACGCAACCGTGATAATCTGCGTTTTTTAAAAAACTGCAATAACGCAGCCCAAAAGGCAAGAGGAAAATATATTCTGTTTCTGAATAATGATACACAGGTTCAACCCGGATGGCTGGCCCCACTGGTGGAACTTATGGAGAAAGAGGAAAGGATCGGCATGGTCGGCTCCAAGCTGATCTACCCGGATGGGCGCCTTCAGGAGGCCGGAGGCATTATATGGGGTGACGGACATGCATGGAACTACGGACATGGACAGAACCCGTCACAGCCGGAATTTAACTATGTAAAGGAAGTTGACTATATATCCGGCGCAGCCATCATGATTCGGACTGATCTATGGAAGGAAATCGGAGGCTTTGACGAGTATTTTGCGCCGTCATATTGTGAAGATTCGGATCTGGCCTTCGAGGTACGTCGACGCGGTTATAAGCTTGTATACCAGCCATTGTCCGTAGTGGTTCACTTCGAAGGAATGTCCAACGGGACGGATATCAACTCCGGGCTAAAACAATATCAGGTAGTCAATTCAGAGAAACTGGCACAAAAGTGGGCAGAGGAATTCAAAAAGCAGTCACAGACAGAGGATGATCTGTTTCATGCCCGAGAGCGAAGCCAGGGAAAGAAAACCATTCTGGTGATTGACCACTATGTCCCCATGTTTGACAAAGACGCGGGTTCCAGAACTATCTGGCAGTATATCAACATGTTCGTGGAAAAGGGATATAACGTCAAGTTTATGGGCGACAACTTTTACCCTCATGAGCCTTACACCACCGCTCTGCAGCAAATCGGCGTAGAGGTGCTCTATGGTCCCTGGTATGCGGAAAACTACAGGCAATGGATATTAGATAATAAAAATAACATTGATTTCGCGTTTCTGAACAGGCCACATATCACGGAAAAATATATAGACTTTTTAAAAGAAGAGACAGATATAAAATGTATTTATTATGGCTGTGACCTTCACTGTATGCGTATCCGACGGGAATACGAACTCTGCCATGATAAAAAACTCCTTGCCGAAGCACAAGACTGGGAGAAGAGAGAGTTTGCGATTATGCGAAAGGCGGATGTCAATTACTATCCATCTTCCATCGAGATTGAACAGATCCACAAGACCGATGCCTCCATTCAGGCTAAGACTTTTGATATTTATGTCTATGATAAATTCCGTGAGAACATATCCATGGATTTTTCAAAACGCGAAGGAATCATGTTTGTTGGAGGTTTTGGGCATCCCCCCAACGAGGATGCCGTACTATGGTTTGTGGACAAGGTTTTGCCTTTGATTCGCAGACACAGTGATATGCCATTTTATGTAATAGGAGCTAATCCAACGGAGCAAGTCAAAAAACTGGCCGGCAACGGAGTAATCATAAAGGGTTTTGTCACGGATGCCGAACTGGAGGTGATGTATAATACATGCCGCATGGCGGTTATCCCTCTGCGCTATGGCGCCGGAGTAAAAGGAAAAGTGGTGGAGGCGCTATACTACGGCATTCCCATGGTTACGACTTCCATCGGCATCGAAGGTATTACCGGGGCAGAACAGTTTGTAGAGATTGCGGATACAGCGGACTCTTTCGCAGACAAGGTAATGGCCTTGTATAGCGATATGCAAAAACTGGCCGATACAGTGCAAATCTATCAGAACTATGTAAAAGAACATTGTAGTGTTCAGGCCGTATGGAATCACATAAAGGATGATTTTTCAAGATGATTATTACAAAAACCCCATTTAGAATGTCTTTTTTTGGCGGCGGTACGGATATGCCGGAATTTTTTAGAGAACACGGCGGCGCTGTCATATCTACTACCTTTGACAAATATTGCAATGTAAACGTGCGGCATCTGCCCAGATTTTTTAATTACACAGATGAAGTCGTATACTCCAAAATCGAAAGGGTCACAGATGTGAACGATATTCTGCATCCTGCCATCCGGGAAGCAATGAAGTTCCTTGACATGCATGAGATTCGTCTGACATATGAGGCAGATCTTCCTGCCCGTTCCGGCCTTGGGACAAGCAGTTCCTTTGCGGTGGGGATGCTCTCTGCCTTCTATTCCCTGAAGGGAAAATATGCAGATAAGAAAAAACTGGCGAATGACGCGATCTATCTGGAAAGGACTCTATGCAATGAGGCCGGCGGCTGGCAGGATCAGATTGCCGCGTCATATGGAGGGTTCAACCGCATCAATTTCAGCAGCGCCGGATTCACTGTTGATCCCATCATCATATCTCCGGAGCGGAAACAGCAATTTAACCGTAACCTGATGCTGTTTTTCACCCAGTTTACCCATTTTTCCGCCGAAGTGCAGAATGCCAATAAAAGCACAGATAATACGGCGCAAAAGCTGGAAATGCTGGGGCTGGTAGATGAAGCGCAGTCTATTTTAACAGACAAAACGAAAAACTTGGACGATATAGGACGTATGCTGGATACCACATGGCGCCTGAAGAGACAAACCGGAAACAAGGTATCCACAGACTCCATTGACATGCTCTATGAAAGAGGGATAAAAGCCGGCGCTCTGGGGGGCAAGCTGCTTGGCGCAGGCGGCGGCGGATTTCTATTATTTTATGTGGAACAGGACAGGCAGGAGAAAGTGCGTATGGCACTGCAGGATCTGATGTATGTGCCGTTTGAATTTGAAAACAGCGGCACCCGGGTCATCTATTACGCTCCGGAATCCTATGAGCCAAAAGAAAACCTGGAAGAAAGGGGAACAACATGAAAATCGGAATTGTCGGAAGTGACGGCTATATTGCGGGATATCTCCTCTCCCACTATCAAAACAGGGATTATGTAGAAGAAATCCTGTGCATTGACATGAGTGAAAAAGCTGATCGCTTTCTGGATCTGGAACATCCGGAGGCGTTTGACTATGATGCGTTAAATAATCTGGACTATATCATTTTTACAGCAGCGATATCCGGGCCTGATTCATGTGCCGACAGGTTCGACACCTGCTGGTCCATCAATGTAACAGGAACAAAGTACTTTATAAAAGAGGCCGTTAAGCGGCAATGCAGAATCCTGTTTTTTTCCAGCGATGCTGTTTTCGGAGACATACCGGGGGCCATTTACACGGAAGCCTCGGAGACGAAAGCCCAGACTCCGTATGGGAGGATGAAAAAGGCCGTGGAGGATGAATTTATACATTCACCGTACTTCAAAGCAATCCGTCTATCTTATGTAGCTTCCGCACAGGACCGTTTTATCTCATACTGCAGGAGTTGTATCCAAAAGGGAGAAGTTGCGGAAGTCTTTCATCCGTTTTATCGCAATTGCATTGTGGTCAGCGATGTGGTGAAGGTGGTGGAATGGATGGGACTCCATTGGACCGAATACCAGCCTGCCGTTCTGAATGTAGCCGGCAAGGAACTGGTGAGCCGCATTCGGATCGCGGATGAACTGAACAGGATATTCAAGGACAGACTGCAATATAAAATGGTTCTGCCAGAGGAAAGTTTTTATAAAAACCGTCCCCGGATTACCCAGATGGAAAGTATTTATCTGGGGCAATACGCAATTTTGCGTGATGAAAGCTTTACCGAAAAGATTCAAAGAGAAATGGAGGGTATTGAAATATGAAAAAAGCGCTGATCACAGGAATTACAGGTATGGTAGGGTCTCATTTGGCAGACTTCCTTCTGGCAGAGACAGACTGGGAGGTCTATGGTGTATGCCGATGGAGAAGTCCGTTGGACAATGTCAGCCATTTGCTGGAGAGGGTGAACAAGAAAGACAGGGTGTTTTTCGATTACGCGGACTTAAACGACCTGGTTTCCCTGATGACTGTTATCAACAAGGTAAAGCCGGATTATATATTCCATCTGGCCGCCCAGAGTTATCCGCTGACCAGCTTTACAGCTCCGCTGGATACTCTGAACACAAATATATTGGGAACCTGCAGACTCCTGGAGGCTATTCGCACCGCAATGGAGACAGACAGCAATTACAAACCTGTCATCCATGTGTGTGCGTCTTCGGAAGTGTTTGGAAAGATACCGGCAGATAAAAAGCCTGAGAGCGGCATTCACGAAGAATGTCCTTTTCATCCTGCCTCCCCTTACGCCATCTCCAAGGTAGGCACAGATTTGTTAGGCCGTTATTATGCGGAGGCATATGGTATGACAGTGATGACCACCCGCATGTTTACCCACACCGGTCCCCGCAGAGGAGACGTGTTCCATGAGTCTACCTTCGCAAAACAGATTGCCATGATCGAGGCCGGGCTAATCGCCCCCCAAGTAATGGTTGGCAATCTGCAATCACTGCGCACCTATGCAGATGTAAGGGATGCCGTCCGGGCCTACTACATGCTTGTAACTGTAAAGCCCATAGCCGGGGCGTACTATAACATTGGCGGTTCCTATACCTGTGAGGTTGGCGACACCTTGAAAACTTTGATCTCCTACTCTCCCATGAAGGAACAGATAGAAGTTGTCACAGACCCGGAGAGGCTGCGCCCCATAGATGCGGATCTGCAGGTGCCCGACTGCCGCAAATTCAAGGAACATACCGGCTGGGAGCCTCAGATATCTTTTGAAACTACCATGCGTGATTTATTGGATTATTGGCGGAAACGTATTAATAGCGGAGAGGTATTTCTGACCCGATAATATGGGCCTGCTTCGCGCCGGTTTTCAGAGAGCCAAATTGTAAATTAAACAGATTCCAGATTTATCGGAAAGGATACAACATGAAAATTGTTATTATGGCCGGGGGAAAGGGAACCAGGATTGCGGAGGTGAATTCTCAGGTTCCCAAGCCAATGATCCCCATAGACGGAAAGCCCATCCTGGAACACCAGATCAACGTGTTGAAACGGCAAGGATATCGGGAGTTTATCCTGATCATCGGCCACCTCGGCCATATAATACAGGATTACTTCAAGGACGGCTCAGGGTGGGATGTGCACATTCAGTATATAACGGAAGAAAGTCCTTTGGGAACTGCCGGCGCTTTATACTTCTTAAAAGAAGAAATCCGTGAGAACTTTCTCCTGGTAAACGGCGATATTATATTTGACGTGGATATTGCCAGATTTCTGGACAGCCATCGTCGTCTTAATACGATTGCTACCATCCTGACACATCCCAACAGCCACCCCTATGACAGCGGTATAATCATAGCTGATGAGAACAGAAGAGTCACCGACTGGCTGCATAAGGAAGATCAGCGCCACTGGTACAAGAACAGGGTAAATGCAGGGCTGCATATGCTCTCTCCTGATATTTTCCGATATTTTCCCGACCTGCAAAAGAGGGACTTGGACCGTGACATCCTAAAACCGTTGATCTCCTCTCGAGAACTGGGGATCTATGATTCCCCGGAGTACGTCAAGGATATGGGAACCCCCGACCGATATTGCTCAGTAGCTGAAGATATCCGTTGCCGCCGTGTGGAAGCCAGAAATCTTAGAAAACGGCAAAGAGCCATCTTTCTGGACCGGGATGGAACTCTGAACAAATATGTGGGATTTTTAACGGATATAAATGATCTGGAATTGATGGATGACGCTGCTGAAGCGGTTCGTAGGATCAACGCCAGCGGATACCTGGCCATCGTGATAACCAACCAGCCTGTCATCGCAAGGGGAGAAGTTTCCATGGAGGAATTGACGCAAATTCACAATAAGATGGAAACTTTGCTGGGACAGGAAGGCGCCTACATAGACGCCCTCTACTTTTGTCCTCACCATCCTGACAAGGGGTTTGCAGGAGAACGGCCCCAGTTCAAGACGGAATGCAGCTGCCGCAAGC